>WNGM01001373.1_pt1 | contig 35730 bp, 33 predicted proteins | sample 5400571 | NCBI WGS metagenome assembly WNGM01 (sample SAMN13153378, study PRJNA577476) | soil metagenome | isolation source: 100 cm soil or saprolite under Garry oak tree replicate 2 | place: USA:California | collected 2016-06-15 | reverse complement strand
CCTGCATACTTGGGACTGGCCTATCTTTACGAGGTGACCGGCAATCCTGAGTCCGGCAGAGAGACACTGGAACGCATTCTGAAATACGATGCAGGCAATGAAGAAGCACGTACAGCCCTGGCTGAGGCCAAGAAGAGCCCGCGGTGAGTGTCGCCGCCAGCGAAAGACACGGACGATTGACCCAAGACGCTCGCTCAGACCAACAGTGCTTTTTGAATGCGGTAACCCTTCCGGCCGGAGCATCGGGCCGTGAGTGTTTTCGGTTGCAGAAGGCATTCCCAAGCAGGTGTTTTCCTCCGGAAAAGTTCCTCGGTGGTTCGTGTGTTGATGTCAACCTTTTAGAAGAGGCTGCTGCAACGTTTCGGAAGTGATTCGGGCCAAGAAAGGCGCCCAGATCGCTCCTTTCGGGATGTGCGCCGGTACCTTTTTTGGGCCTTGTTGCGGAGGGTAACCGAAGCAAGGCGAAACGACACCACATGTGAAGAGGTAAGCCAAATTGCATTCTCATCCCCACGATGATGGCCACGGCGACGGTGCGTGGCGTGCTTCAGTAAGTTAGTGGTCGGGGCGCCGAGATTTGAACTCGGGACCTCCTGCGCCCAAGGCAGCGGTAAGAATGCTATCTGATTGGTCCGCCTAGCTTTGTGCTGCGTCATAGTACATGGTTTTGGACCTAGTTTGTCAGTATTTGGACCCAAGTTGGACCCAACTTTTCCGATTGAGTCACGCCGGAATTAGAAAGCGTGCGCATCGCGCAGGAACGGCTCCAGAACGCCAGCGCCGCGCTTGCAAAGTCCTATTCAAACGCCATCTGTTCGTCGTCGAGGCGCTCACGGTTCAACATTTCCACGGCGATGTCAAGAAGACGAGTGAACACCCGATTTCCAGAAGAACCTTGAGGAAAGAGCGCGCTCAGCGTTTCGCTTCTTTCCTTCATCGACAAATACTTGGGCGAAGGCTGACCAGACGCTCTGTTGAATGGGCCGGTCTGAGCGTTCGTGAGGAGTACCGATTCGGCCGAAACACCAAGCTGTGCCTCCACGCGTCCGCATTCCTCGATGACATGAATCGCAAAATGGGGCCGGGTCAGCGCAAGTTCCGGCGGAGCGCCGCCGAGGAGTTGAAGCGCAATTCGAACCGACTCTGTGTCACCTCGATGCACCAATTCATCGATGATGCCTAGGGCCGTCGCGTCGACTGACCCAATCGACCAGAAGAGCTCGCGTAGCCAGAATCCCTGTTCAGGCTGAGTAACGAAGCGATCCCTCACCTGCTCAAGAAAAGTCCGGTACTGGGGACCATTCTGCAGCGGTCGGAATGCGTTTCCGAAACGATGATGGGGAATCGGCGAGTAGCCAGCTTTCTTCTCGTTCCGCCGATCAAATTCGGCGTCACGGTCCAGACGTCGAAGGATGAAGTCGAAAAGCGCGGCTGGAAAATGTTCCCCAACCCAAGCGAGAAAACGCTCCGTGTGGTGGCCATCGATTTCTTTCGTGGGCACAAGCTTGTCCAGAAGCAGGTGAATCTGCTTCTCCGAAAGGTGTTCTTTCTTGATCCCTGCGTAGTCAACCGCACCACACATTTCCTCGGCCATCCCGGAAGCATCACCGATCTCGGATGCGAGCAGCATTTCAATTGCTTCTCGTTCGTATGGCGCGTGCTCTCCTAAGCGCCGGATACCCGTGAAGGTCAAACGGCGCACCGCAGCATCAGGATGCTGCGCCAACAGCTCCAGGATCGCGACATCTTCAACAAGCGGTGCATTCAGGTTCGGTCCAGATGCGATGGAATCCGCGGCACCTAACGCGAGCAGGCGATTCTTGTGAGTGGCTGCTTCGATTCCTACCTTCCGATACTGGGCCAAGTCCGAGCCTCGAAGCCAGCGAAACGTCACGATGGTCATATAAGCAAGAAGGGGATGCGGATCGTTCATTGCATAAGGCAAAAAAGCCCGCACAAAATCCTCGGAGCAAAGCGCCTCGATGAAACTGTAGGGATTGCTCCCGAGTTCAACGCCGCAGTCCTCTGCGTCCTTTACCAGTTGCACGAGCCCGTCCACTTGTCGAGGACCATCAGGAAATTTGGTCCGGAAGGCCGCGACGCCGCGTGTGATGAGCTCTTTGCGAGACCGGTCCGCATCTTCCAAGTTCTCGTAGAACCCGTCGTGATCCCATTGGCCAGTCGAGAACGCGTCGAAGATCAACAAATCATCCGATTGCGGGATTTTCGAGAGGACCTCTTCGATTCTCTTGCCGAGAGGAGTGCCTTTTGTGTGCGGTCGCGCGTGGCGAAGCACAGAACGAATTTGGCGCAGGAGAGGCGTCAGCGTGGCTCTCTTCAATCTGCTCTCAACGATGCTAAGGACACTGAGCCGTTCGTCCATCTGCCATTTCACTTCATCAGCTGAGAGAACCCGCCCAATCAAGGGAAGAAATCCTGATAGCACGCTCGCAATTGACTTCGTGGCACGTAAAGCGACCTTCGAGTCGTCTGCATTCAGGCAGGTTTCGATGATTCCTAGCGCTTTCTCCCGCACGGTTCGCGCTACGGGATAGTTCAGGGAAAAACCTCCGAATGAGATCGTGTAGCCTTCCGACTCAGTGAATTCACCTTCCTTCGCGAGCAGCTTATCCACGATATTCAGCGGAGTGAAAGATCCGTCGAATGCATGTGGGTCTCGGCACATTCGCGCGGCGAAATGGGCGATCCAGTCATTGAATAGGACGGGTTTGTATCGTCCGTATTCCGCCATTTCTTCCAAGATGCGGCGCGCGTGATCGGGATATTGGTGAGGAGCGCGGGTGTCGTTCTTTGCCAAGCGCCAGAGAATTTCTGCCGCCTCCTCTATGTGATCCAGATGAAAGGAGATCGCTTTGAGCAGCGGTGGAATTTCTCGAAGCACGTGCTCCTGCGTGACTGCCCAATCCGACCACAGCTGCACCGTAGCTGCTTCATTCTCGAGTGCGCGGCGAACGAGACGCAGCACGCGAGCTGGCTGGAAGAGCGCCGCTTCCTTAAGCGACTTGAAGAGTTGGACCCGAACGCTCGCGTCGCCAGCTTCGAAAGTGCTTTCGATTTCGTTCCAGATCCCATCCAGAAGGCGCGTGCCCTGGTCTGGATTTCGCTGCGTGATCCGCCAGTCTAACTCCCCGAAATTTCTGAGGATGTTCGAGAGATACGTCGACTGGAAAGTCTTGAATATAAAATCGGAGTACCCAGTGCTTTCGCCCGCTCCGGTGAGGCACGCTCCTTCCAGAAGAAAGTCCGAAAGTAGGTCAGGCACAATCCGTATGAGCCGCCCGCCTCGCAAAAGAAGGCCATGCCGCTCAAGTAGATCAAGAGCGGATCGAACCTCGTCCGACCTGATTCGCAGAATCTCCGCCGAGGGGTCCACGAATGAAGCTGCGCTTGGCGATACAGGACCGAGCGCAGCGACTAGATTCAACAGCTTTCGCCAGTCAACCGCTCCGGGAGGCAGCAGTTGCTCGTACTCAGCAGAGAACCGGTCGAACACTTGGTGACGGAAGTCCTCTTCATTGGCCAGCAGCGCTGGCGGTATCTCGCCTCGGGCGATCAGCCGACCGCCGACAACCGTCACGAGCGGCGTGTCCGCGGAAACGGCGGCCAGTGCGTGCGCGCATTGCGCGTGTACGGGACCGAGAACCTCAAGCGCGATTTCTCTCACGCTTTGCGTAGCGACTCTCTCAAGTTGAGGGAATCGCGACACCTGAGCGGAATCGAATCTCACCGACAAAGTCGCGTCGATCCGGTCACTACCGCTCGGACGGGTGCCAAGCAGCACTTTCACGTCCTGCCGCTGGTTCAGGTTTCTGACGAGCACCATCAGCCGATCCAGAAAATCGAATCTGTGCGCGTCATCTGCGACGATCAACACGTCCCCTGTCGGGATTTCTTTGGCGGCTTCGGGATGCCATTCGGCGTCTTCCCTCAAATAGAGAACTGTCCGGTTCTCGACCGTTTGTACCCAGTCATGAAGTAGTTTCGATTTCCCGATACCACCTCTGCCGGTGAGCACGCCGACTAGCGATGTTGGATCGGCGAGAAATCCGTTCAGCGCTTGCAAGTGCGCCTCGCGGCCACGGAGCGTTTGCTTGAAGTCAAACAATCGAGGTGCACCGGACTCGAACGGCGCAAAGAACTCCGTCGGCGTCGTGAACACGAGGCGGGCTCCTGGTCGGCCTTCCGCATTCCACTTGGCCATTGCGGCCATCACTTCCACCTGCAATCGGTCGGGAGAATCAAAATAAGCTGGGGTGATATTGGCCGATGTCACGGCACTTCTGAACTCGTCGAGCGCCTTCTTCATCGCAGGGTCTGTTTCCTTGTTCGCTGGACTCCCGCCCTCAGTTTTGAAAAACGCGAATACGGGCCTGCCGAGTTGTTGTGCAAGCTGAAACTCTGCACCTGTGTACGTCAGTCCGGGGCTATCAGGGATCAGGGAACCCGCTTTAGAGCCAATGATCAAAACTACAGCGTCTGAGAGTCGAAGCTGCTCAAGACAAACCTCCAGCGGAGACGACGGCTCTGACACAAACAGTTCCATTCCCCAAGGGACCAGCTGAGAGCGACGCAGAGGTTCGGCCGCGGCATCGCGTTCCTCGCGGAGATCGACGAAGGTCGAACTGATGAAAATGCGCATTGCTTCTTACGCTAGCTGCTCCTGTCCGTGCTCGGCGCGTGGACCAGCATGAATATTCGCATGGTGGAGTCTTTGCTACCATCAAGTCGTGCAGTTTCTTGCTAAGCCACTCGGAACTGTGGCGAAGGTTCGATTATTCTTTCTTGAGACTCCTCAGCAGCCGGCCGAATGTGTAACTGTTTGCAACCTGGCCCAACATGAAAAGACGAGATTCTTCTTCGCGTTGCAACACCAGAAGTGTTTCATCGTCATTGCGAACTTTGCCCCGAAACAACTCGATTCGTTGAAGCAGGGCTTCTCCCAGCAATCTCGGAGAGTCCACTGGAGCTTGGCGCGCCCATTCCAAAAGCTGTTCTCGTCCCAGCTCGTTCCCCCCTGTCTCGTTCCCGGCTTCGGTAATGCCATCTGTGTAGAGCACGAGAAGATCTGATGGGTTCAAAGTCACAACCGTCTGACTATAATCGGTCCCTGGAATCAACCCGACAGGTAAGCCCGAGACCTTTTTGGCTTCAGTTCCTTCCTCAAGCCAACCCCAGGCTTTTTGGGCAGCGTGATACCAGAGCGGAGGCAGATGTCCCGCATTGCTGAATGCCAGCCTTCCCATAACTCGATGGAAACTCAAGACGATTGCCGTGGCATACTTGCCATTACTGCCCTGGCGAAACGCGTCATTGAGTCCTCGCATGAAATCTGACTGGTCCCAGGCGTTGATGTTCTTGTGCATCAGGTTACGCAGTGTCTGTGTCACGGCATTCACTTCGTTACCATGCCCGCTCACGTCGGCCAGGGCCACGCGCGAGATCAGGTCGAAATCGCAAACGGACATGTAGTGAAGGTCGCCTCCTCCTTCTCCCTCGTTGATGGGGGCAGAGGCCACCCACGCGACCAGACTCGGCAGCTTTACTGTGCGAATGACTTTTCGATTGCCACCCCAAACCTCAGTGCAGACCAAAGCATGAGGCTTTTCTGGTTCATCGTACATTGAAACACTCGACCTCTTAGCTTGCCGCGGTTGCTGTTTGCGCGCCTTCGATTGCCGCGACTTCGCAAAACACCTTGATCGATCCTTTAGACTCCGTGAGCAGGCGAATGATTTCCTCGTAGTTCTCTAATCCCTTCACGGGGTGGGTAAGAAGCTTCTTCAGCCAGCCGGGATATTGGAGTTCCGCAGTGGATAGATCCTTCACGCCAGATTCGAAATACTCGCGATTCGCGTTGACGCTTCCAAACGCAACCTTATTGCCGAGCACAAAACCGAGATTAATCTTGTCAGCGGGTACTAACGCTCACCATGGCAAGCACACCGTTCTTCGCGAGGACATTCATTGCTTCGAATACGAGCGGCGAATAACCGGTACCTTCGAGAATCAGATCGAACGGGCCGTACATCGCGGAGGCATCGGTTAGTGACATTTCTTTAGTGCTGACGTAACGGACGCCAAGTTCTTCGAGAAGCCTCGAATTCAAAAACGGCGGCATCGTATTCCCGAAGGCCGTGACTTCAAGCCCGCGCAGCCGCAGGACAAGCGAAGACAGCAGGCCGAGTGTGCTTGCTCCGAGCACCGCTGCGCGTTTGGGACGCCATACGCGGAGGCGCTGCTGGATGCGATAAGCCTGTTCAATCGCTTTCTGCGCCACACTCATCGGCTCCATCAGGACGCCGACTTCTTTCAGGTTTTCTGGCACGCGAATGATGTATTCCGGTTCATCGACGACGTATTCTGTAAGAAAGCCGTGGCGCAGGTTGATGCCGCGCTCGAAGTAGGTGTCGTCGGTCGTCATGTCGTAGGTGCCAATCTGGTCGTAGAGACTCGAACCGGGACGGCGCACGGTGAGCGCGACATAATCGCCGGGCTTGAATTCCGTGACACTTGGGCCAATCTCTTCCACGCGGCCAAAGCTTTCATGCCCGAGTATCAGATAGTTGCTACCGTCGGGGGCGGCTCCATATTCGGCCGCATTGATTTCCTTGTCCGTGCCGTCCACACCGACGCGAAGAATCTTGACCAGCACGCCGCGACCGTTCGGAACGTCGGCGACGCTTGGCTTTGGGACCTGCGCTAGATGTACGCTCCCTGCTTTGCCAGGTAATACCGCTATTGCTTTCATTACGTTCTCCTTATCTCGCTGCACTTTTTGATCGAAACTCAGTGTTCTTCTCGCGGACTTCGCCGCTCTGGGTCAGCAGCTTGGCGACAAGTCCCGTCCAACCAGTTTGGTGATTTGCGCCGACGCCGCTGCCCGTGTCGCCATGGAAATACTCGTGGAAAAGGAGGAGGTCGTTCCAGTGCGGGTCATTTTGGAAAATCTCCAAATTTCCAGCCACGGGACGGCGACCGTCTTCACCGCGCAGAAAGATTCTGTTCAAGCGACGAGAAATCTCTCCAGCTACTTCGGCTAACGTGAACATCTGTCCGCTACCGGTCGGGAACTCGACTTTGAATTCGTCTCCAAAGTAGTGATGGAACTTTTGGAGAGATTCGACAAGCAGGAAATTCATGGGGAACCAGATCGGCCCGCGCCAGTTGGAGTTTCCGCCGAATAGGGAGGTCTTGGATTCCGCGGGCTGATAGTCGACGCGGTGTTCCGTCCCATGGACGCTCAAGACGTATGGATTGTCCATGTGATAGCGCGAGAGCGCGCGAATTCCATGAGGCGAGAGGAATTCGTTTTCATCCAGCATGTAACGGAGTGCGTGACGCAATTTGTCGGCATCGACGATGGAGAGGAGTCTTCGTTCGCGATTCCCTGGGGTACGCATACAGGCGATGTTGGATGTCAGGTCGCGACGGTTCTCGATAAACCACTCGAGCCTCCGTTTGAAATTGGGGAGCCGCTCCAGAAGCTCGGGCTCCAACGTCTGAACCGCGAACAGCGGAATGAGGCCGACCATGGAGCGAACCTTCATCGGCTTGCGCTCGCCATTCGGCAAGTGCAGCACGTCGTAGAAGAAGCCGTCCTCTTCATTCCACATGGATTCTTCGCCGTCGCCGCGGTGGCTCATGGCATTGGCGATGTAGAGGAAGTGCTCCCAAAACTTGCTGGCAACGTCTTCGTAGACAGGATTCTCGCTGGCGAGTTCGAGTGCGATGGCCAGCATGTTGAGCGTGTACATGGCCATCCACGCCGTGCCGTCGGACTGTTCGATATGGCCGCCAGTGGGAAGTGGTGCACTGCGATCGAAGACACCGATATTGTCGAGGCCCAGGAAACCGCCCTGGAAAACATTCATCCCTTCCGCGTCTTTGCTTTTCCGCGAGACTTTTTTTCAATCTTGTAGACACGCCAAGCGGACCACGCATGCACGGGAGGATTCACATCACCGAGCGCCCATTCGTATGCAGGCAGTTGTCCGTTCGGATGCATGTACCATTCGCGGAGGAAGAGCACGAGTTGTTCCTTGGCGAAATCCGGATCGACCAGCGCCAGCGGCACGCAATGAAATGCTAGATCCCAGGCGGCATACCAAGGGTATTCCCACTTGTCGGGCATGGAAATCACATCGGCATTGTAAACGTGAGACCAGTCGCTGTTACGGCCGTGCTTGCGTTGTTCGGGGGGCGCCGGTTGCGCGGGATCGCCGGCCAGCCAGTCTCTTTGGGCGTAGTGATAGAACTGTTTGGACCACAGGAGTCCGGCAAAAGCCTGACGTTGGACGTTGCGGCCGTCTTCCGACAGCGAGGGCGGCATCACCTTGGCGTAGAACTCATCAGCTTCTTTCTGGCGCAGCAGGAAGATGCGGTCGAATTCGCTATCGAGTGGGTTCTTCTGCGCGGCGGGGTTTTCTTTAGTGAGGCGCAGTTTGATCGTGAAACTAGCACCCGCCGGGACCACGGAGGAATAGTGCGCGGCAGCCTTCGTCCCGGATTGCGCGGGATTCACAGCATCTTTGTTTCCCGCGACGATGTAATCGTTGATGCCGTCCTTGGCGTACGTCGGCCCCGGATTCCCGTAGAGGCTCTGCGTATTCGTTTCATTTTCGGTGAAGAGAGTTTCGGCAGCGTCCAGGCAATGGAGCCAGAGCTTGCCTGCCTCAGGATGCTCGAGTGCAAGGGTGGAGATTTTGCCGGGCGCATCAACTTTTTTCATGACGGGCTTGGTCTGGCCCTGATTCCAGGACCAGGTATTGCGGTACCAAATTGTCGGCAAGAGATGTAAGCGCGCCGATTGTGGGCCGCGATTGTGCGCGGTGATTCGAATGAGGATGTCCTCGGAGGCGGCTTTGGCATACTCGACGACAACATCGAAATACCGGTTTTCGTTGAAGACGCCGGTATCGAGCAGTTCAAACTCGGGATCTTCTTTCGAGCGGCGCCGGTTTTCTTCCAGCAATTGTCCATAGGGAAAGGCACGCTGCGGATATTTGTAAAGAAACTTCATGTACGAGTGCGTCGGCGTGCTGTCGAGGTGGAAGTAATACTCCTTCACGTCCTCACCGTGATTGCCTTCGTTACCGGTTAGGCCGAAGAGACGTTCTTTGAGGATGGGATCAGCTTCGTTCCAAAGTGCGAGCCCGAAGCAGACGAATTGGTGACGGTCGCAAATCGCGGCGAGGCCATCCTCGTTCCAACGATAGGCGCGCGAGCGGGCATGATCGTGCGGAAAATATTCCCACGCTTCTCCGGTGGCGCTGTAGTCCTCGCGCACCGTTCCCCACGCGCGATCGCTGACGTAGGGGCCCCAGCGCTTCCAATGCGCTTTGCGGGTTCTTGATTCTTCCAGGCGTTTCTCTTCTGCGTTCATGGCGTCCTCTAGGTGCATTAGCGTTGAACAATACTGATTGCGTGGCCGTCGGGGTCACGCACTACAAAACCACGGGTGAAGCCGAGACTTGGGCCAGTGAAAGAAACCAAACCGTCAGAGATAAAATTAGTTTTGGCAATGCGCAAGTGTGCCGTCGCGGCATCGGGATTTTCCGTTTCGAGTTGCGTCTGCCGGTGTACGAGGTCGTTGGCGTGTTCATCCACCGGAATGGCGCGGCCGTTGCGCGGGCTCAGGTATTCCAGTAGTTCGATTCCCGGGCCGGAGGGTGCGCGCAGCGCGGTAATTCGCAGACGGGCGCCGAAGACGTTGTTGAGATGTTCCTGCTCGGTGCCAAAGTTTTCGCTCGATCCCGCGATTCGCAAGCCGAGCAGATCGCGATAGAACTTGAGGCTAGCATCGGTATCTGAGACTACGATAGCGGTGTGGTCGATACCCAGGAATAGCCGGTCGCTGGGTTGATGCCACTTGGGATCGCCTTTACCATCGGGGAATTGCAGAATCTCCACGGGATGTTCATCGGGGTCTTTGAAGTAGAAAGCTTTGATGCCGCCCGCGTTTTTGTTCCAATCCGGCAGCTGCTGCGGACCGGAGGAGGCGTGCTCGACTTTATTTTGTCGCAGAACCGCGTAGGCGCGGTCCATGTCGCTGACGATGATGGCGATGTGCTGAAACCAGACGTCGTTGCTTCGGGAATCAACGGGAATGGGACGGCCCTTGGGAGCCAGAAACTGCAGCAGCTCGATTGATTCGCTTCCCAACTTCAATGTTACGATTCGCACGCGCGACCCGAATACGCCAAAGAGGTGCTCGACCTCGTCTCCCGCAACCTCAGTGTCCGAAATCTTTTCGAAGGTAAGCACGTGAGTGTAGAAGTCAACAGAGCGATCCATGTCCTCAACCGTTATGGCGATCGGTCCAATGGCGCGAATATGAATCTTCTCGCCAGCAGCCGAGACCTGTGGAAGCGCATTGACTTGCTGGCGTGGACCAGCGGCCCCAGAGATACATAGGACGACCGCGAACGCCAGGGAGCGCAGTGCTCTAAGCAACATGCTGGACTCCCGTCGTTGCCGGCGCGTGGATTTTTGAATTTTCAATCGTGCTGATTCCCAGCCGCTCGATCAGGTGATCGCCGACGCGGAGCGCATTGGCCATGATGGTCAGCGCGGGGTTGACGGCGGCGCTAGAGGGGAAGAAGCTGCCGTCCACGACATAAAGATTGTCGACCTCATGCGCCTTGCAATTAGTGTCCAGGGCAGACATCTTGGGGTCACTCCCAAAGCGGATCGTGCCGTTCTGGTGCGCCACGCCTGCAAGGGGAATGCGGTCTCCGACGAACAAATTCCGCGCGAACAGTCCTTCGTGACACTCGTGGCCATGCACACCGCATTTGGTTTGCTGCTGCATGAGGTCTTTGAGCTTGGCAAGCAAGCGGCGATGGGGCTCTTCGTTGTTGGGTGCGTACTGGAGAACGATTTTCCCGTCGCGGTCGATGGTGACGCGATTGTTAGGGTCCGGCAAATCTTCCGAGGTGATCCAGAAGCTGAGGGTGTGCTTGGCCATGAGATCCAGAGTCCAACCCGGAGCGATCGCCGGCGCGCCCGCCGAGAGTGCCGTTCCATCGAGCTTGGCGACGAAGGAGATATGGCCCATCGGGTGGTTCCACTCCTTCGAGCCAAAGTAAAAGTCGTTCACCGAGAGCGATTTCTGGTAGATCGTGGGATTCGGGCACTTCGAGAGCGCGAGCATGACGGAGTTCGTGTGGCCCATGTAGTGGCGGCCGACAACGTCCGAGCCATTGGCCAGTCCACGCGGGTGCTTATCGTTGGCGGAGCGAAGAAGCAATGCAGCGGAGTTAATCGCACCGCATGACACCACCACGAGACCAGCGGAGTAGTTTTCCGTCGCTCCGTTGCGGCTGACTACCACTCGCGATATTTCATTGCCCGATGCATTTGTTTCCAGGCGCTCCACGTAAGCGTTGGTCAATAAACTCACATTAGGAAAGCGCAGCGCGGGGTCCACGCAGAGCACCTGGGCGTCGGACTTTGCATCCACCAGGCAGGGATAGCCGTCACACGTATCGCAGCGGATGCACTTGCTAACATGAAGATTTTGCTCATCGCGCTGCAGGCCGAGGGGTGTATGAAATGGTTTCAATCCAAGGCGTTCGAAGTCATCACTGAGTTGCTGAATCCGCGGCTCGTGGCTGATGGCGGGGTGCGGATAGGGACCGCTCGCATGAGGATCCGTGGGGTCCTCTCCGCGCTTCCCGTGAACGTGATAGAGCTTTTCCGCTTTCAGGTAGTACGGTTCAAGTTCGTCGTAGGAAATGGGCCAGGCCGGTGAGATTCCGCCGAAATGGCGAATTTCGCCAAAATCTTCCTTGCGCAGGCGGAAGAGCGCGGCGCCGTAAAATTTGGTATTGCCCCCGACGTAGTAGTTGGTGTGCGGATGGAGCGGCTTGCCGTCCTTGTCGCGCCACTCTTCCTTAGTCTGGTACTTGGCCTCAACATTGACCGCGCGGGAATCCCAATTGGCCTTCTCCCGGGGAACATAGTCCCCCCGTTCCAAGATGAGGATGCTTTTCCCAGTGGAGGCGAGCGTGTGCACCAGTGTTCCGCCGCCCGCCCCGGTTCCGATGATGATTACGTCGTAGTGCTTGTCCTGAGCCATCGTGTTTGCCTCCACTGCGAATGATTCGAACTGAACTTATTGCGCAGTTTTCAAAGTCTTCGAGTCCTCAAGCTCCGCGAATCGGCAACGAAAAATGCATCGCTTGTCGTTGTTGTGATGGTATTTGGCGCAATGAACCGCGCGAACGGAACGCAGCCGCACGTATACTTCCGCGGCTGCCAGCATTCCGATCGGAGGCGCAAGGAAATAGAGCCACAGCGCGTCGAAAGATCTTGCCAAGGACGCAGAACCGAATGTCCGCGCCGGATTCATACTCATCCCGGAAAGCGGCGCTTCAAACGTGATATAGGAAGCGATCAGCATTCCGCCAAACAATCCCGTGAATCGCGCCAACTTCTTGTTATTGGAAACCGTAAGGACCGTCAGAAGCAGTACGAAAGAGATGAGCACCTCGGCCACGAACGCGACTTTCACCCCCAAAGGACCGGGCCGCGTGACTGCGTAATTCACAGTAGGATGTGCTACCAGCATTCCAAGAATGAGCGATGCGATCGCGACACCGGCTACTCCGCCGGCAAACTGCGCGATTACATAAAAGAAGGCGTCCCATGGCTCCATCTTCCCTAACCGGAAGAATGTCAGCGTCATCGCGGGGTTCATGTGCGCGCCAGACTGTTTTCCCCATGCGGAATAAATGATCGACACGGCAGTCAGCGCCATCGCCAACCCGATGAGGGCATTCCTTACAAACGCGTTTGGTATCAGCCGGAGAACCGGAGAACCGGGGTACTCCAGCAATGCCGTAAAGACACACGCGGAGATCATGAAGATTCCGAGCTCGGCACCCTCCATCAAGTATTCCGGCCAATGCTGAGCGAGTGCTTGGCCAGCGCTGCGTGCAAGCGGTTCCGCATTCTCGGGAATGGGTGGCAACGCGTTTAGACCGCGTTGTGTAGCAGGCGCTGGCGAGATGTGCGTGTCGGTCACGCGGGATAGGATTCGGATAGGCGCAATAAGTGACAGAGATCAGAGAAGAGATTTGCAGCAGGTGGCAGTTTCGCTCGTCGAAAATTCTTGAAAATAGTTGCGACCTTCTGAAAGCTGCTACATCCGATAGGCATTCAAAAGTGGTGTTTTCATGCGGAACTTCGAAATTATCCAGATCATCAGGCAGAGCACGGCTATGGGAGCCTTTGAGACATCCTGTAAATTCCATGGTTTGTGTTAGTTAAGGCGGAAGCTCGTGTCGACCGGGACCGTTAAGCCAAACTTTGACACAACCGAGTCGGAGCTGATCCAGCGCGTTTGTAAGGGCGACAAGGAAGCTTTCTATAGCCTCGTTAAACCATGTGAGCGCGGCGTTTTCACCGCCGCGATGTCCATTCTCAATAACCCGGCCGACGCCGAGGAAGTAGCGCAGGAAGCGGTCTTAAAGGCGTTCTCAGCCCTGTCACGATTCCGTGGCGAATCCAAATTCAGCACCTGGCTGATCCAGATTACAATCAATGAGGCTCGGCTGAAGGTTCGCAAGGACCGCAAACACCTCTATGAGTCTGTTGATGAACAGAAGACGGACGACCAAGGGGACTATTTCCCCAAAGACTACGCCGACTGGCGGGAAATCCCCTCAGAAACTCTACAGCGGGCGGAGTTGAGAGAGGCATTGCAGCGAGCTTTGAACTCCCTGCCCACGAAATACCGGGAAGTGCTTATACTGAGGGACGTCCAGCACCTGAGTATTCAGGAAACGGCTCAGGCGCTGGGCATTACGGAAGGCAGTGTCAAAACAAGACTCCTGCGGGCACGCTTCCAGATGCGGGATGCGTTGGCACCGGGTATTGATGGGAGCTGGTACGCCGGCAAGCAGGAGTACGAAAAGGTGAGGCCGTGGTAGGGCCAGGCTGTGCCAAGCTCGTGAAACTAAAAGGAACCCTCCGTATCCAATGAAGGTGATAGAAATCAGCTGCCTTGAGGTCTGGCGAGAGATCTCCAATTTTCTGGACGGGGAGGTCGGCCCGGAGATGCGCGCACGCATGGAAGCGCATTTCAAGGTTTGCGCCCACTGCACGGCAATCCTAGATGGGACCAAAAACGTCGTGAAACTGGTGGGTGATGGTGTTGAATACCAGATGCCCGAGGGATTCAGCAAGCGTCTTTACGACAAGATAAAAGCCAAGTAAACACGCCTGTCGCCTGGTGATTTCCTCCAGCACGGCACGCACCCCGTCTTTCAATTGACATGCGCAGAATGCTCCTCGCTGAGGAACCAATGGCTCACGCTGCCGCCGAGCTCCTCGCGGACATCCCGATTGTTGATGTGAAATGCGATCTTCCAGTCGCCTGAAGGATCTTTGCTCCACAGCTCAAAGTAGCGCAGCCGCTTTCGAATGGGTTCGCCGCCATCCTTTGGCCTTAGTGTGAACTCGTGCCACCCGTAGTCGTAAGCGGTGCTGCCCTGGACGACGATGTCGATGATGATGACGCTCATTTGCACTGAATAATCATCGAACAGCCTGGCCGCTTCTTCACGAAGGTTGGAACGCGCTCCACCACCGAATTTGCTTGGGCCGCCTTCCGACATGTTTGTGAACCCCTCGCTGGCGAACACCCCTAGGAGGCGGTCCACATCTCCGGTGTTGTAGGCTTCTCGAAACTCGGTCTTGGCTACATTGATTTTGTAGATGTCATCCATTGAAGGAAACCTCCGAGAGAAAGCTACCAGGCCACATTACATAAGTAGAATGGGGAGTGGCCGGACCTTTGCTAATACACCGTAGGCATGAGATGCCAGCCATGGATGTATGGATTCGGAAAAGTGGGAAAAAATTGAGAGGGACCCTCCTACGGCAGGGATGAAATGGCGGACGGCTCTATTTTCAGGTATAGCGTTTCGCCAGTTTTAACAACCTTTCCCCGGATGCGTACAGGTCGCGCCACGACTTTGAGGAAGGACTCCTTGGGAAGAGGTTTCTGATCGAGGCCGGCAAGAAGCAGGATGGCGGGAGAACCGTTGAAATCATTCGTGGCGAAGACTGGAGGAATGCCTCCACTGATACAACGCACTGCGCAGTCCCGATGGACCTTGCCGCTTCCCGGGTTCATCACTCCCAGATAGCATTTGCTGTCTACAATCTCTCCTGACAATTCGAAAGTGCCTAGTTCCTGGCTTGATGGAACAGATTGCGCAGAGTCACCTTTCAACGAAATCGAGCCGCTCGCCACCTCAAGCATCGTCTGGTTATCGCGATAGATCTTCGTGCCGCGAAGTTGCACGTTCTTTCCAGTAAACGCGGCCACTTGGCTATCGGCGCCATGCTTGCCTTCCGCCACCAGCAAATATCGTGAAGCCTTAGGCTCTGTCGAGCCCGGCCCCGCCACAATCAGGGTTGGGTACGGGGTCGCTTCAATCGTGCCTTCAAAGGTGCCCACTTTGCCGTATTCGAAAACCGATGGAGCGAATGTGCTTTGAACTTTTGCGAATACGATTGCGGCAATCGCCGCGAAAACGAGCAAAAACACGACGACCGCCCGAATACGGCGCGCGATCCCCGAGGGCGCTTTCGGAAGGTATCCGACGTAGAACTCGTTCATGACGACACTCCCGAAACCGAAATCTTGGATGGCTCGACTCGAGTGCCCGGCGCCTTCGGCTTAGGATCGATCCAAACCCGCCCATCCACGATCTGGGTTTGGAACGTCGAAACTTTCTCCGTAAAAGGCGGCGGCGATCCTCCCGTTTCCGGCAAATACTGATAACCGTGCCAAGGGCAAGTCACGCAGCCATCAATAATCTTGCCTTCTCCCAATGGACCATTCTGGTGGCGGCACACATTCGAAATCGCGGAGATCTTTCCGTCAAATTTAAATATGGCGACACGCTCGCCGCTGACGGAGACAACTGCGGCGCACTTCTCCGGAATGCTTTCCACTGAGCAGGCGTCGACGAACCCTTTACCCGCGGGATTCAATTCTTTCAGATCAACCGTACGCTCGCGCGACCCCGCCGCGAGATGCAAACTCAAGACAGTTACCAATCCGGCGCCGGTTACAACTGCCAGCACCGGGCTAGTCTCCGATTGCAGCAAGCCCAACGTGACGTGACCAATCAAAAGGGCGTACGCCACGTAGACCAACATATGAAGGGTCTTCCAGATGGGCGGAGTCAAGTTCCTCAGCCAGAAATCATGACTGGTGGCTGCCATGAGAAAAAGAATCAAGAGGGCCAGAAAACCGAGTTGCTGGAAGGGGAAGTCGGGCAAGCTGCGGAAGTTCTCATTAGACGTCAGGAGGCTGACGAGCGGGTCTTTATCTCCGAGGCTATGAAATTGAATGATCGCAAAGATTCCGTGCACTGCGCCCAGCAGAAAGGTAACGACTCCTAGATGGCGGCGATTGTACAGCAAGGGAAGAAATCGCGAATCCAGTCGGCAAAGCGGCCCGATGCACAAAACCACGTGCAGAAGCAGAAACGCCGCTGAGCCTGCGGCGCGAATGATCAGCGTCTCAGCCGTGGCATAGGGAAACAGCAACGCGCCCAAGCCGATGAAAAGTGCGATATAGAGCATGACTGCTGCGAGAACCACAACGTCGTAGACGCGCTTTTGGCGATTCCAACCAATGGCTTGATATTGGTGGCTCATCGCGTCGCTCCCGGGGGAACTGAACCCAGGGTGGGACTCTTCGATTTTGCAGAGACTGGCCACGTGTGGCGGAAAGCAATGCCGCTCAGAAAGAGCGCAGGCAGTAACAAAGCGAGCGCGAGAAATATGCGGCGATGGGTGTTGCGAAGAGGCTGAATCATCGGTGCGGATTCCTCTCTTCGGGCGGTTCACTCTTCCCCGCAATCCATCGGCGAAGCAGCAGCGGCCAGAAAGCGACCGACCCTGGAAAGATGAGCAGTCGGAATGCTGCGCCGCTGCCGCTGGCTTGGGAATCCATGCGCTTTACTCCGACTGTCACGAAGGAGAGAGCAAACACAACTCCGAGAAGCGCATAAAGATAGAATGCGTCAACGAACAGGATGGCGATTCGCTCATACATTGGTGCCATCGATCGGGATAACTGTGCCCGTAACTTGTGCAGCGCGATCTTCCGCGAGGAACAGTGCGAGATCAGCCACGGCTCCTGGCTGCACCCACTTCGATGGATCGGCTGCAGGCATCGCCTTGCGGTTTGCCGGTGTATCCATCGTTCCCGGCAAAATTAGATTTGCCGTTAGCCCCGCGTCTTTGTTTTCGAGCGCTACCGTGCGGACCAGAGTTGCGAGTGCGGACTTAAAGGTCACATAGGCGCCGAGGCCGACGTGAGGTTCGACTGCGGTCAGGCTTCCGATCGCGATGATGCGGCCGTTCCCGGATTTCCGAAGATGGGGTATCGCGGCACGCAGGACATAAAATGCCGAGGTCAAATTGAGGTCGCGCATCTGTTCCCAGGTCGCATCATCGGTCTCCACGACGGTTTTGCCCCCGGCGAAGCCCCCCAGCACGTGCACCAGTACATCTAACTTGCCGAAGCGGCTGACCACCGTTTCAACGGCTTCGCGAACGGCGGCCGATTTGGTGAAGTCAACGGGCAGGGGAACAAAATTGGGCTCGGGAAAATCTTCCTTGGAGATGCTGCGGGACGTCCCTACGACCCTCACGCCCGTTGTAAGGAAACGCTGAGTCACGAACGACCCCAGACCGCCCCTGGCACCTGTTATAAGAACCACTCTGTCTTTCATCTCGTTTCGTAGACCCCGCGCCGCAGTTTGCTTGCACAGGGGGTAAGAGCAGGCAGGTGAACAAAAGTTTCATCAAATTTGGAGCTTGGGCAGGTTGCTGTGGACTAGCGGATCCTTCACGGCGACGCTTGCCAACTCGTCAAAACCGGTCTTCATGCACGGATTCCCGTCGAGATAGTCCATCGAGATATGCGTTCTGCCACATCGCACTTCGGTGTAACTGACGGTAGCCGCATCCTGCCGGTGGACACAAACCGAGAAGGGACCTGGCCCGGGAACGTGCGAGCGATGAAGGCGGCGAAGCCAACCATTGCTCCCAGCCGCGGGCTCTCCCGCTACGGCTTCGCAGGCGCGCCCGCGCTCTTTTTCCGCGAGCGAATCCGAAAGACTCGACGAAAACCAATGTTTGCGAGCCCAGGAGAGTCTTAGAAACTGCTTGGCCGTGCCGTCCCACCGCCATTCGTTGACGACCTTTTCGCTCCGGAAAACCCCAATCAAACGGAAAGGAAACAGGCAATCCAAATTCATTTGGTGAAAATGAGAGTCTGTCGTGGACAAATCTGGCAGCACGATTAGCTGGGGAATCACAAGACCGCGCGTCCCGCGTTTTTCGCTTAAGTTGTGGGACTCACTCCCATTCCAGTTCAAAAGCGCTAGCAAATTGCCCTGACCATTGCAGGCGATCCACGCCCCGCCGGAGGGCTCCCGCGGATAAACCATTTCGATTCCGCTTCGTTCAAAGACCTTCGGCGGAAGCGCCACGGGACGAGTGAGCAGCTCATCACGGTTCATCCCAACCAGGTATCCATCTTCCGCAGGAACAAAGGTGAGAGTACACATGCGCTTAGTCGGCTAGAGGATACTCCATCGCCTGTCGGGAAAACTCCACCCAATCTCGAAAGACTGCGAGCGGGCTTGCAGGGCGATGTCCGCGGCTGCGATTTGTCGCCCCGATCTGAAACACCAGCTTCCACTGCTGGTACAAAGTGTTGTACGCCGACCAGAGTGAATTGCCTTCATCATAAATGTTTGTAGCTTCGGAGGCAGCGCCATTGAGCTCGATGATCTGAAATCCTTTGCCGGCTCGGAGCTCGTCATCGCTGCTATACCGAATGTCGTATCGACCGATGTAGAAGCCCGGGAGCCTCTGACTAATCTCGTCAAACGCGTCACGAAGCGCCTCTGAGTAAAGGTCTTCGCCTTCTTTGAAAATGCAACCCTGGCAATGATTGCCGGCCTCCACGAGGCGAATGGATTCACCTTGCGGTAGTATTCGGTCTACCGCTGATCCGAATCTCTCCAGGTAAGTCCGTGCAATTAATCTTGCCCGGGAATCGGATTCAATCAATTCCCGTAGCGACCGTCGCCCATCGCCCACAACAACGGGGAATTGCTTACGCGTAATGCTGAATATGTGCCCTCTCTGCTCTCTAGGAAACCGGTAGTAGAAAATTCCTGCCTCTTTCGGTCCTTGCACGTATCTCTGCAAAATCAGCGGCCCGGGCACTTGAGCAATGTAGTTCTCAAGCTGACCGAATGACTCGATTTTGCGGAATCCCGCGCCACGCTGCGCCGTATCGGGCTTCAGCACAAATGGGAAGCGGATCTCGTGCCGGCAGCAGACCTTTTCGATGATCTCAATTCTTTCTTGCGTGGAGCCTGTTGGCACTGGGTACCCGTCCGACGTCAATTCCGGGGAGGTTTCCATCAGCGTTTGAAGAATGCCAATCTTGGATTCCCCTACGATGCCGCCATTCTTTTGATTCAGGTTGGCAATCGTCGGCAGCGAGAATCCCCTGTACCGAAGACCCAACCACACGCAAATGACCGCCACCGGCGAGTAAAAGAGCCAAGCTGGCCAGAATTCCCATCTCACGAGGCGGTCGAAGGAAATGCTGAGCGAGCGCCGAATCCGATGGCCCCAACGGCGCCATGCCGACAGAAGTGCGAAGAGACCCAGTCCGAATAAACTGAATAGGGCTAACTGCTGTTTCGCGGAACTGCTTCGCGAAGGTGCCAGTTGAATCGTGGCGAACACCAGCACGATCCAGGCGACCGCCGAAGCCGCCGTAATCGCCGCAAACGCAAGCACCGGCATGCGGTCCAAACCGGCCGAAACGTATGCAGGCAGCCTGGTCCCAGGAAAGAACCGGCTCAAGGCGAGGCTGAGCAGGCCATTACTTCCGCTTGGATTGCTCTTGCGTGTTTTTTCCTTCGGGAACCATCCTACAAACCATCGATGTTGGATGATCCGTGGGCCAATTCTCCGCGTCAGCGCGTAAACCCCCAGATCACCACCCCAGAGCCCCGCGAAGGCGCTGAGGAAAGCCAATCTAAAATCGAGCACGCTCGAGGCCGCCAAAGTGGCTGCCGTAATCGCCGCGCCATCTTCGGAGACGAATGCGCCAAGGACGATCGTTACGATGAGTGCTATGGCGCTTCCGTGGTGGATTGTAGGAATGCTCATCAACGTTCCTCAATCCGCGGCGAGCGAATTCATGTGTCTCAGTGTTGACGGTGCGACTCCCAATTCGGTAGGCACCGTGATATCGATTTCATGGCAGATCAAGCGAATGATCGCGAAGTGATGGACGGCGTGCCCGATGCAGTAGGCCAGTTCGCGGCTGACATTGGAGTCGAGGCAGGAAGGCTGAGAGGCGCTATACCCCACGCTGTTGATGACCTTGCAATCGCGAGCAAGAGTTTCGTTCGTGTATTTTTTCAGGGCGCGAAGAACGTCACAGGTCGCGATACTTGCGTAGGTCACGTCGCTTTGCAGGCGCTGGTTTCTCTCCCGGGCGTCGTAATTGATCTCTCCTGCGCGCAAACCTTTGATCAAGCTCTGGAAGTGCTCCAGCACGTGCCGGTAGTGCTGTCCAACTGACGCGTTGAATGGCGCCCCCGCAACGTGCGAGTACGTCCTGTCACCCAACTCAAACAGCAGACCCAACCCCTGAAGCAGAACGTCTTGCGCGGCTACGATCAGCTCAGGCGTCTCCACTTGAGCCTCCATGCGCGGGGTGAAATCCTGAAGTACTTCGACCGGGCTAAACGTGTTCATGCGAGTCTCCTTCCGATTACGGGAATTTCACTGCGATGGAGAAGCAGGTTGATTGTGGAACAGACAAAGACGATCAGCGCCAGCGCGAAAAGCAGGCCCTTGTCACCCTGAACCTCGATACCGAGTACTGTGAGGTGGCTGAGAACGGCCCCGGCCATCACTCCCATTGCTAGCAGCGACCCAAGCCAGGTAAAACGCGGCGTCAGAATCAGGGTCGCCGCAATCAGCTCGATAACCCCCGACCCGATGCGTCCCCAGGGTTCCGCTCCTACCTTTGTAAAGATGTAGACCGACTCAGGGGCTGCAGTGAACTTGAAAAACAGGGTCTGCAGCAGGATGATCGCCGCCGCGATCCTCAAGAGCCAGCTTAGAACCGTGATTGTTACCGTCGTTTTCATTTCATCGCCTCTTTACTGAACTTAATGCTGGAATGCGTTGTCGAGAGGTAGGAGTCAGTGCCCGGTAAAAAGTTTCAGTTTCGCCGTTGGGCCGACTAGATAATCGCTGTAACTTTTGGGGCATGTCTGGATCAAATGAAGCAAGCCCCAACGGTTATCGAATCTCACCATGCGAATTGTGCAAGAACAACCAGACACCACACCGAACACCAAGAGGGCAATTGGGGTGGTCGGTGATTTGCCCGCGGCGAGCTCTTCCGCCTCACAGCCGGCCTTGGCCCGCGGCGTATACCAATTGCGGTTTGCGGAAAGCAGAGAAGACTTGGAAGCCGCATTCCGTCTCCGGTTTCTGGTGTTCAACTTGGAGCTGCACGAGGGGTTGGAGTCTGCCTACAAAACGGGGTGCGACACCGACGAATTTGACAAAACCTGCGACCACCTGATCGTCGAGCACCGGCCAAGCCGCCAAGTTGTAGGTACGTATCGTCTGCAAACAGGCCGGGCCGCGGCAAGGAACCTCGGATACTACAGCGCGCGTGAATTTGACTTCTCTCCCTATGAGCCAATCCGGAATTCACTGGTCGAGCTTGGCCGAGCCTCGATTCATCGGGATCATCGGTCGTTCGAGGTCCTTACGCTGCTCTGGCGGGGAATCGCCATGTACGCCACCGAAAGAAATGCACGCTACTTGATCGGTTGCTCTTCCTTGAGCTCCCAGTGCTTGCAGGAAGGTTCTGACATGTACGGGCGCCTACTTGAGTTCCTTGCTGAACCCGCGTTGAGGACACTTCCTCATTCCCACTTTGACTTTCAAATCGCTGCGCCTACGCCTCAAATGGCATCCGTGCAGCCTCCAAAGCTTCTTCGCGCTTACCTTTCCATTGGAGCGAAGATCTGCGGTCCTCCCGCAGTCGATCGGGAATTCAAGACCATCGACTTCCTCACGTTGCTCGATTTGGAACGGATATCGCCGACGGCGCGGGCACGGTTCCTGGGAATGATGGATTGAAGTAAAGGCGGAAAAAACCAAGTGGATTCGGCTTGACCCGAACGGGTTACGCTCTTAGGAAGGCATCGTGGCAAGGCGCTCGTAGAGACGCCGGCTGAATCCCGCAGGCAACTCAATGATTTCTTCGCTGCCGACCAGGCGAATGATCTTGCGGATGCTGTCATAGAGGGCGTTGCATCCATCACATTCGCGGAAGTGGCGCTCGATGCGGGACCTCAATTCCGCGTCCACGTCATCTTCTATATAGTTCGCCAATTCCCGGCGAACTTCACTGCATCTGATCTTCATTCTTTCACCCTGGTTTGCGCTCGGCATCGAACCGCCGTCGCGGCCAGCTCTTATCAGATTCACGAGCTGCAAAAAAGTCGCACCGTTGTAGGCACCTTTTTCTAACAGAGTTCTGAAACATTCTGCGCATCTCGGTATCCCATCACTGCGCGACGAACTTTTCGGATACGAAATCGGGGCTGTGATTTGCAATCGCGCCCCATGAATCGTTTGCGATTCGAATTCAGTCCTGAAAGTGCTCGCAAAAACTAAGAGAAGAGGAACTTAAATGAAAATGTCTCGCATTCTGAAAGTGATGTTGGTCGTCTTGGTTGTGACGGTGCTTGGAGTGAGTGTCTCCAACGTCGCAGCGCAGAGCGGCTCGCACACCTCATCGCAGTTTCAGGGCCCCAAGGCCAACAAAGGCACAGTCACGCACAGCATCAAGGACGGCAAGAGCGTCCTCACGCTGTCGGACGACTTTGTTGTGCCGGACACACCGGACCCCCACTGGCAGGTCGTGGATTCCGACGGGAACGTCTATTTGCTCGACAAACTCAAGACGAAAGCGTTCATCGGCAGCAACTACAAGAAGGAAATCGTTCTGCCTTCCTACGTTAAGAACGTGTCCAAAGTCGTGATCTGGTGCGCGTTTGCGGAAGTCAACCTCGGCGAGGCGAAGTTCAGTTCGCCGGTCATGTAGTTCGGGCCAAGCAAAACAACAGGGTCGCCTTGCTTTCATCCCGGCCAGGCGACCCCTTTCTAAGAAAAAAGGAAACGACATGAAGACTCTGAAGAAATTGTTTTACTGCCTCTTGATGTTCGGCCTGCTTCTGGCGATCGGGTCAACCGCCTCCGCCCAGACAGCCGACAAAAAGTCACTCACGTTGGATGGCGCCAAGCGCGTCATCGCCGCGGCGGAAGCCGAGGCGTCCAAGGTTAAGGCTCCTGGTGGTGTCATCGCCGTCGTCGATGCTGGCGGGAATTTGATGGCGCTGGAAAGGCTCGATGGCACATTTGCTGCCGGGGCAAACATCTCGATCGGTAAGGCCCGCACGGCTGTTCTCTTTCAGAAGCCCACCAAAGTTTTCGAAGACATCATTAACAAGGGCCGTACGGCGATGGCAGCTCTGCCGGACTCGTTCTTTACGCCGCTCCAGGGCGGAATCCCGGTTGTTCTCGATGGACAGATCATCGGAGGTGTTGGCGTGAGTGGTGCTTCGAGCGCCGCCCAGGATGAAGAACTCGCCATTGCAGGTGCAGAGGCAGCCAAAAACTTCGGAGGCGACTCGATGATGACCTCCACGCTTCCCGTCACCTATTTCTCAAAGACCCAAGTCGACGAAGGCTTTTCAAAAGGCGCCGTACTGTTCGATGGCAGCGGCGGGCGCAACTACATGGTCCATGCGAGCCGCCGTGAAGGCCCGGGCATGGTCGAAGTTCACACAAAGGACGCGGATATTCTCTACGTTTTGAAGGGTTCAGCGACGATCGTCACCGGCGGAACGATGGTTGATGGCAAACCGATCGCGGCTGACGAAATTCGTGGCCGTGAAATCACCGGCGGCGAAACGCGACAGCTTGTTCCGGGAGACGTCATGATCATTCCCAACGGCGTTCCGCACTGGTTCAAGGAAGTGAAAGCGCCATTCCTCTACTACGTGGTCAAAGTTCGCTAGGAGACGCTATGACACCCCGCACACTCACCTTCATTCTGGCCACCGGTCTCTTCTTACTGGTGCCGAATGTCTTCGCCCAGAATTGGTCAGCGCAAGCTCCCCCCTACGGCCGACCGGACGCGATCGTCGACCTTCGGACTGCAGATGGTGCGCAAGTCGTAAAAGGTGAGTGGCGCTACAGCGATGTGAAAATCATTGAAGTGGATTCACGCGGGCCGGGCCCCGACTTGAAGCCCTCCGGCGATCCGAACAAAACCTACGAGTACACACCGCATGCTGGCGATGCCAACTTCGATGATTCGAAATGGGAAGTATTAGACCCCACGAAACTGGATGCCCGGCGTGCCGGCGGCAAAGTTTGCTTCAATTGGTATCGCATTACCGTCACGGTCCCAGAGAAAATAGCGGACCTGGTTGTGGCCGGATCGACCATTTCATTCGAGATTGTTATCGATGACTACGCGGAAATTTGGGTGAACGGAAAACTGCCGACCGTCCTGGGGCAAAGTGGCGGGCCGGCCGTCAAAGGGTGGAACGCTCCGAACAAGGTTATCCTGACCCACAACGCTCAGCCTGGACAGAAATTTCAGATTGCCGTCTTCGGATTCAACGGCCCGATTTCAAAAAGCCCAATGAACTTCATCTGGGTCAAATCCGCCACGCTGGATTTCTACAAGCCGGGTCGCGGCACCGGAATTCAGGAAGTGGAAACGAAGATCCTTCGCAAGGACCCTGCGCTCGATGGCATCGTTTCACCCGTGGCGAAAATCGAAAAACTAGCGGCCGGATTCATGTTCACCGAAGGCCCGGTATGGGTGCGCGACGGTGGCTACCTGCTCTTTAGCGACCCAAACAACAACCTGATCTACCGCTGGTCAGAGGAAGATGGGGTTTCTGTTTATCGCACGCATAGCGGCTACACAGGAATGAACATCGGCGAATACGGCCAGCCCGGTTCCAATGGCCTCACGCTCGATGCGCAAGAGCGACTCACCATCAACGAACACGGCAACCGCCGTGTGACGCGTCTCGAAAAGAACGGACAGCTGACCGTCTTGGCCGATCGATACGAAGGCAAGCGCCTGAACAGCCCCAATGACCTCGTCTACCGTTCCGATGGAGCTTTGTATTTCACCGACCCTCCGTTCGGCCTTCCGAAATTCTTCGAAGATTCGCGCAAGGAGTTGCCCTATAGCGGTGTCTTCTGCTTGATCAACGGTGAGCTAAAACTGGTTAGCAAGGATTTGACCGGCCCAAACGGTTTGGCGTTCTCCCCGGATGAGAAATACCTGTACGTCGACAACTGGGATGAAAAACGCAAAGTCATTATGCGCTACGACGTCCATCCCGACGGCACTCTATCCAGTGGCCAGGTCTTCATTGACGCAACGAGCGAGCCCGGCGAAGACGCCTGGGACGGGATGAAAATCGACGTGAAGGGCAATTTGTATCTCTCGGGGCCGGGCGGCCTCTGGATCGTCTCTCAAGAAGGAAAGCACCTTGGCACAATTGTCGGCCCCGAGCATCCGCACAATCTCGCTTGGGGCGGGGAAGACCACAAGACTCTCTATCTCGCTGCGCAGACGGGATTGTACCGGCTAAGTGTCAACATTCCTGGAGCAGGATCTCCAAAGTAAGTCCCTTGGTTGCTCGGGTAATCAAATTCGCATGCGAGGCGGCAAAAATAATATGGCGACATCACAAAAAAGTCCTCTATCGATAAAAGCATCCGAGTCGGCCGCTTCCCTGCCTAAAGCCAAGCTTCAATTCGGCCGAGAAATCTGTGGCTCTCTCGATATCGCAGAACAGCGGGAATGGCTGGTCACAAATGGAATCGGCGGATTCGCGTCCGGAACCATCAGCGGCAATCTAGCGCGTCGCTATCACGGCCTTCTGGTCGCTGCGCTCCACCCTCCCGTGGGTAGAACGCAACTTGTCGCAAAGTTGGACGAGACTGTTCACTATGCCGGCATCGACTATGCGCTTGCCACAAACCGATGGTTGAGCGGCGCTATTGAACCCAAGGGCTACATGAACATCGAAGGTTTCCAGCTGGATGGCACCACTCCGATCTGGCGATTCACTCTTGGGGATGCGCTGATCGAAAAGCGGATCTGGATGCACCAGGGTGAGAACACTACTTATGTGCAATACACGCACGTAAGAGGGGGCCAGCCCGTCGAGCTGGAATTGAAAGCTTTGGTGAATTATCGCGACTTCCATTCGAGCACTCACGCGGGGGATTGGCAGATGAGAGTGGAACGCATCGATAAAGGCGTGCAAGTCAACGCCTTCGATGGCGCTACTCCATTTTATCTGCTCAGTGCGGAGGCAGAATTTGAGACGCGGCACGAATGGCATCGCGACTGTTTCTTACCCCTGGCGAAGTATCGCGGGCTTGACGATCACGAGGATCACTTGCTTGCAGCAATCTTCACTACAGAACTCGCATTGAACCAGAGTGTGACTCTGGTGCTCACGACGAATGCGGATGCGCAGCTCGTCGGCAGTCGTGCCTGGGAAGAGCACGCCGAACATGAAAAAAGGTTATTCGCGAAATGGGCGAGCCACGATGCTCAAGCGGCTTCCTCCGCTCCTGACTGGGTTCGACAGCTTATTCTTGCGGCGGACCAGTTCATTGTAAAACGGAGTTTGCCGGAAGAGGCGGACGGGCGATCCATCATCGCGGGTTATCACTGGTTCGGCGATTGGGGCCGGGACACCATGATTGCGCTGCCCGGTCTTACTCTCACGACAGGCAGAGCGGATATCGCGAGAAAGATTCTGCACGCATTTGCTCGCTATGTGGACGGAGGGATGCTGCCGAACGATTTTCCGGATGCTGGTGGACGGCCAGAGTACAACACGGTAGATGCAGGGCTCTGGTTTTTCGAGGCCGTACGACAATATTTCGCCGTGACCCAAGATAGGGCAACACTGGTGAACCTTTTTCCTGTCCTCGAAGAGATGATCAAAGCGCATCTGAAGGGCACCCGGTATCAAATTCATGTCGACGAGGCAGATGGTCTTCTCTACGCCGGAGAGCCCGGAGTGCAACTAACCTGGATGGACGCCAAGGTAGGAGACTGGGTTGTGACCCCAAGGACACCCGCAGCTGGCAGGTCAGGAGAGCCATTTGCGAAGATGGCGGCGATGGTGAAGCGGAGTTTTGGCAAGTTTTGGAATTCAGGTTCGGGCTGTTGCTTTGACGTAATCGATGCTCCCGGAATTGGAAATGACGCGACGCTACGCCCAAATCAGATCTTCGCCGTCTCTTTGCCAGAGAGTCCGTTGACGTCTGAACAACAAAGAGCCGTGGTGGAGGTTTGCGCGCGCCGCCTAGTGACGTCTCATGGGCTGCGCAGTCTGGCCCAGGAAGAGCCGGGTTATCAAGGGCACTACGGAGGTGCCCCTCGCGAGCGCGACGGAGCTTATCACCAAGGGACGGTGTGGGGCTGGCTGATGGGACCGTTCGTCTTAGCCCACCTGCGGGTGTACCAGGATCGCAAGGCAGCTCTGAGTTTTCTCGAACCACTAGGAAAACAAATCACTTCGCACGGCGTCGGAACACTTAGCGAGATCTTCGACGGAGACGCACCATTCACGCCCCGTGGATGCATCGCCCAAGCTTGGACCGTGGGAGAAGTCTTGAGAGCCTGGAGGGCGACTCTCGGGTAGAGCTATCACCTGTAGCATGCAAACTATGCTGGACTTCCGCCAGTTTGCTGGGCGTCATGGGGGCGGGAAGCGTTCTGCTTATATTTGAATCCTGCCTCCTTTCACCCTCATCCAAGGGAGGGTAAGGGATTGGCGGGCGGATGTTGAATGCTATACTCACGGCTGAGAGAGGTTTTGAGGCCCCATTTGGGAGCTTTTTAGGCACCTTGAGCACACCCACGCCGCATCGTCTGCCGTCAACCATCGTCCGGGAGGACGAGCACCTCCTCGTCGCAGCCGCCCGGGCTGGGGACGCTGCCGCTTTCGAGGAACTTGTCAATCGTTATGAAGGCAAGATTTTCCGTCTCACAAGGAACATTACAGGAAATCACGAAGACGCCGAAGATGCGATGCAGGATGCTTTTTTGAAAGCTTACGCACACCTCAAAGATTTTCACGGAGATTCTCGGTTCTATACATGGCTCGTACGAATCGCTGCCAATGAAGCCTTGATGCGGCTCCGCAAACGCCGGCCGAATCAGTTCTCACTGGATGAGCCGATCGAGGGCGACACAGACCTTTTTCCGCGCGAATTGGAGGAATGGGGACCGACTCCCGAACAGAGATACGCTCAAACGGAGATGCAGAACATCGTGGGCGACGTGATTGATCGACTCGAACCCGAATACCGCATTGTCTTCCTGTTGCGGGACTTCGAAGAACTTTCAACGCAAGAGACTGCGGACGCGCTAGGTATCTCCGTACCCGCGGTCAAATCACGATTGTTAAGGGCACGCCTCAAGCTCAGGGAAAAGCTCAACCGTCATTTTAGTCAAGGTGCACCAAATTGAATTGCAAAGGCGTCATCCGCGAATTGTCGAACTACATCGATGGAGATCTCGATGCTGTCGTCAAGCAGGAGCTCGAACACCATCTCGAGCATTGCGAGGACTGCACGATGATCGTGGATCAGACCAAGAAGACCATTGAGATTCTCTGCGATTCCCAACCTGTTTCGCTTTCAACAGATGTGCGCTCACGTCTCCACGCGACGTTGCGCGAGAAGACTGGTCAAAAGCCAACCTGAGGTACGCACCACGTAAGCGCACAGATCCTCGACGGGTTCTGTCCAGGTTCTCTCCATAGTTGTCGCCTCGGCAAATCTGCTATCATCCCTCATTCTGCTCGGCGGTGGTCTTACGCGAGTCTTCACGCACGCCGAGTTCCGCAGTTTGCCAGTGCCCGGAGGTTATCTATGTCTTGGGTCTCTCTCATTTCCGACGAGCAAGCCGGTCCTGAGGTGAAGCGCATCTACGACTACATTCGCGAGCGATGGAGCTTTGTGCCCAACTATTTCCGAGCCTTGGGCCACGACGCCCAATTATTGCAGGACCAGACGAATCTCTACACCAATGCCATGTTCGACGATCGCGGACTGCCTAGGGTGGTCAAAGAACAACTCGCCATCGTGGTGAGCGGACTGAATGTCTCCACCTACTGTTTGCCGGCCCACTTGGAAATCCTCGGCAAACTGGGCATGGACAAGGCCATCGGTCGCAAACTGGCGCTGAACTATCCCAGCGCGCCCGTTGACCCCAAAGTCATGGAGCTGTTCCGCTTTGCCGAAAAGCTGACCCGCAGTCCTGGGGAGATGGAAAAGGCCGACGTGGACGGCTTGCGGGAAACCGGGTGGAGTGAAGCAGCCATTTTCGACGCGGTGCTCGTCACGTCTCTGTATGCGTGCGCCAACCGCTTTTCCGCAGGTCTCGGCCTGATCGCAGACTTCTGAGTGTCCGTTTCGAAGCGGCACTCTCGGTATCTGGAGTCACAGAAGCCCAATATACTCTCGTGAGAATTGGCGGCCGCGACGGTTCACGAACCTGCAACCGCATTGAGCTCCTCTCCCTGTCTTCCCCCTGTGGTCTCGCTCCTTATGGCGACTTCCAGAAAAACGTACTAGTACCAAGATTCTTTCTCCTTTTCTTCCTTCTCGACGTTCCTCATATAAATAGGGAGATCGCGGCCGAAATACCTACCCTGCTCGGTTCGCTTAAGAAGGTTGAGAATTCTTTCTTACTTTTTCCCGTTTCGATGTTCCTTACATAAGTAGGGGGCTGTGGCCGGGAGTTCTCTTACACCCTGGGACCCTCCAAGGGATCAAAGTTTTTTCTTACCTTTTCCGGATTGGATGTTCCCTAGTAAGTAGAGCGCCCCGGTCAGCTTTTTACGATGAAGCGGTTCGCTACGGTTTCTTGTAGGTTAGGCGGCTAACATTGCTATTGAGCTTTTTCATTTTCGAGGCCTCTTAATGTTGTGGGACATCACTATTTCAAAGAGCCTCGATCGCTATTTGCAACGCGTGAAGGTGAACGGTGCACGAAAGAGCCTGTTCACCCTGTCCGTCACCCTCGCTTTCACCCTGGCGAACGAGCAAATGCCCAGACAAGAGAGAGTTGTGCACGGCAGAATGAGCAAAATGGCCGCGGAATGGCACCGTGTTGGGCTGGAGCGACCCCACTTTTGTACACGGTTCCGTGCCCAAAGTGAACCGTGGGTCGCTCCAGCTCAACAAGAAACTTCCTTCGGTGCGCGCGGTGAGAATTTGGGCGAAGCAGGTGAAGAAGGTAGGAATTACGTACTTCAGCTTCGTCTTCACCATCTTCTTCTCCTTGTGTTCCGCATAAGTCTCGGGAAAACGAGGAAATAAGAGACACGAGGAAGAGAAAAGTGACACAGAAAAAATCACCAAATTGGGCGGGAGCGACCCCACTTTTTCGGCTTTCAGCCGCCCAAAAAGTTCGTGGGGTCGCTCCCGCCCTCATAGGAACTTCGGGCCGCGTTTTGCGCGGTTCCATACACAGACCTGAGAATTTGTCAGACAAGAGGTCTGACAATTTGTATGAAAATGAAAGGAGAAACCCGTTGTCTATATTGAAGTCACCACCAAAACAGCCCAAAGCAGTCACCATCCAAGCGCGTGTCGAAGAATCGGTAAAGACTCAGCTGGAGCTCTACGCTGAGTTCATCGATGCTTCACCGTCTTACGTGATCACCGAAGCCCTGAAGCTGCTCTTCCGCAAGGATGACGACTTCAGACGCTGGGTAGATGAACACACAAACAACCACAACAACGAAAAAGCAAATGGAAAGGTTCTTGCCAAGGCCGTCTAGCAAACATGAAACTCCGTCCAACCCAATTCGGTGTGCGCGAGAATACAACGTCCCCAAGACAGCATGCCTCGCGCCTCGCAGTAGATACTCGTTCGAATATTGCCCATCTTGCGGAAGAAAACCTGGAAACTCAACTGACTTCGCCACACGACGCTCGTTCAGCGAAAGGCTCCGAGAACTCCCTGCGCACCGTGTCACAGGACGGGACCACAGTGGGAGACGGGAGAGACGAACGCCATCTTCTCAAGGTGCTCGAAGTAGCCGAATTATTGCAGGTGCCAGTGTCTTGGGTTTACGGGCGCGTGCGCAAACGGTCCTCAGAACGGTTGCCGGGCTATCGGCTTGGGAAATACTGGCGCTTCCGCAAGGATGAAGTATTGGCGTGGGTCGATTCTCACTGCGGCGGATCGCATGCTGCTTGACATGAGGGCTAAACTGAAAACTGACGCAGAACAAGCTGGGCGGGCCATCGAGGTCCCTGAAAAGGGAGGAACGATGGCTCGTAGAGGTTTCCAGCAAGGCACTCTTTTCCAGCGGGGCACTCGAAGAAAACTTTGGGTAGCTCGTTGGTGGGAGGATGTAATTCAAGTAGACGGCACGCTCGGGCGTTTGAGGCGATCAGAAGTGATCGGAACTGTTGCCGAATTCCCGACACGCCGTAAAGCAATGCAGGTACTGTCTCAGAAGTTGAGGGCAATCAACCGCGGCGATGCTCGACCACAGTCCGTCCGTACATTCGGAGATTTTGTAAAGAATGATTGGATGCCTGTGATCTTGCCAATGCTCAAGTTCGCAACCCAGAAACACTATCGCTATATGCTCGACGTGCATTTGGTTCCGGCTTTCGGTAAATCGCAACTTAGGGATCTGACGCGAGAAGATTTGCAAGGATTTCTAGGTCGGAAGCTCAACAGCGGGTTGTCGTGGGAAACCGTTCACCACTTCAAGTGTGGGCTCAGCAAGATTCTTGGAGCAGCTGAAGAATGGGGCTGTGTCACCGAGAACGTCGCTCTGAAGACGAAGCTCCCGCGACGACAACATGGCACGGAGCGAATCGTCCTTACTCCGGTCCACGTGCAAATGCTTGCTGAAGCGTTGAGAGAGCCAGTGCGTTCGTTTACATTGCTGCTAGTGTTGACGGGTTTGAGAGTCGGTGAGCTGCTTGCGCTTCGGTGGGGGAATGTCGATTTGAAGGCTCGGCTACTTCGAGTAGCTGAAACCGTGTACGACGGTCATTTCGACAAGCCTAAGACGAAGCGAGGCATGCGCACAATCCCAATTGGAGCAGAGACGGCGGAAATCCTAGCTGTCCTGCGTCCAGCGGGCGTTGATGCCAGAAGCCTGATATTTGCCAAAAGCGATCAGACGCCATTAGACCGATGGAATCTCTTGCGCAAGCACCTGAAGCCTGCCGCGAAGAAGTTAGGCCTTTCAGGTGTCACTTGGCATCTTCTGAGGCACAGTCACGCGACGATGCTTGATGGCGTAGGTACTCCAATAGGAACCATGCAGGCACTGTTGGGGCACTCCGCACCGGAGATCACGCGCGAGATTTACTTGCACGCGATACCGGAAGAACAACGTCGAGCAGTAGAAAGTGTGGAGAGACTTGTACTTGGACCCAAGTTGGACCCAAGTTCAGTCTCCAACGCTGAAGTGTCAGAGACAGTTCATTGATAACAAAGAAGTAAGTGGTCGGGGCGCCGAGATTTGAACTCGGGACCTCCTGCGCCCAAGGCAGGCGCGCTACCAGGCTGCGCTACGCCCCGACATGAAGTGCACTATTCATTCTAAAGCACTTTCCGATTTTCTGCCCGCTCCTACTCTGGCTTCTTGGCCTCGACCGTGCACTTACCGTGCATTTATTTGCTCAAATCGCTCATTGGACCATGACCGTGCACATTCGTTCTGCAGTCACCGGCGCTATTTCGCCGGCTCGGCGGTTGAGCTTCTCCAGGGCTTCCCGCTTCATCTGCAACTTCATCTGAGAGTATTTCTTGAACACCTGCGCGTCTCCCTGGCGTAGCATTTGAGTCACCCATTCATCCGCCACTCCCCCAGCACTCAGCCGCGTAGCATAAGTGGATCGAAGGTCGTAGATGCGGAAATAGGGGACGTTTGCTCGGCGAAGCGTTTTGCTCCAAACCGTCTTGAAAGTGGCTTGGTGCCCGCTCCCATTGCGATCACTCGGAAAGAGAAACGGACTCGCCTGTGCGATTGCAATTTGCCGCCGAAAGGCTTCAAGCGCCAATGGAGTCAGTGGAACTTCGGCGATGCCGTTTGGGGTCTTCGAGTCTGGAATCCAGACGACCGCGTTTGAAAGGTCCACTTGGTCCTTTCTCATCGCAGCCAATTCCTTATAGACTCGCAGTCCCGTTTCCGTAATGATCCGCACAATGTTGCGCAGATATTCCGGGCCGTGAGATTCGATACGTTCCTGCTCCGACCACGTAACGTAGTGTGGCCGGAACAATCCCTTCACGGCGACCGGAAATTCCACCCCCGCACAGGGGTTGGCTGCGAGCAACTTCTTGCGGACCGCGATGTTCAACATACGCCGAAGCACCCGAAACTCCTGGTGTACTGTGGACGACTTGAGAGGTCCCTTTTCCCGGTAGCCGCCATGGACCCTGACGCGGACTCGCTGCTCCAGACGGTCGCGAAGGTAATGCTCGATCGCGTCGGCTGTGAGACCCACCAGTTTTTTGTCTGCGAACGCAGATTTCAGATGGGTTACGCAGCGAATATTCGCCCCGTGAGTTTTGGGGGCACGTATGGGCGGTCTTGAATAGTTCTTCAAAAAAGAATCCGCCCACTCTCCGAAGCTTAGGGCCTCTCCTTTACGAATCACCTCTAAAAGGTTGCCATCCCTGGCTTGAAGCCTTTCTCGAAGTTTCCGGTTGGCCTCATCCCAGTCCGCAGTATGGCTGGACTCTCTATGGGATTTCCCGTTTCGGTCCCAATATCGAATCCACCAAATCTTGCCATCCTTGCGAGCGTAGACAACCCCATCGTGCTTCCGTGGTTTAGACATTCTCCATCTCCTGTCTGAAGGACGCGCGAAATGGCTCGAGATCCGACCTGAGGAACCGGATGTTCCGACCCATTACGCGGAGATGGGGAATCTGCTTTCGTTCAACCCAAAGATACACAGTTTGAGGACTCACACCAAGAAATTTTGCCGCTTGCTTTACTGTCAACGGGCATTCGCCTTCGATTGCTGAAAAACGTGGCGACTCTCTGAGAGCAACGGGGCTCATAGACTTCCCTAATGGATAACTCGGCTCCTTCTACAAAGAAGATGTGGAGATCATTGCAGTGCGCGCCCCAATCTTTGGTTCGTCCCCCATTTGTCAGGCCTCCCCCCTCAATCGTGGCAAGCCACAACGCGCACATCCGCAAAACCGGAATCCTAAGCTGTCTTGAAATGCTGTCAAATTGGAACTTCCATGAGGACTGGAGCGTGATTAGTAGGAGGTCACCCCAAACCCATGAATCCAGATCTGCAATTCATTGTGGGGCAGCGACTTGCATCGCTGCGCCAAGGGTTCTCTCTTCCGAGCAATTCTTTTCGCCAATGCGGAGTTTCATGACTAGCATTCCGGGCGTTTTGAACAGCATGCGTTCAGGACAGTGTGAGCTCATCCTTCGCCCAAACACTTTCCGAATCCTTCAAGCAGAGGCCTCGGCGTAATCGTGGGTATCGCCGAGGCGCGTGTTCAGTTCTTTCAGCCAGGCTCGTGGGTTGGAGCCGTGAATGAGCCGGCCCAAAAAACCGAGCCGTTCAGCCACGTTGCCTCGGTTGTGGCGAATGTCCTCCCTCGCGACTCTCCCATAGATTGTTAGAAACTCTGTCATGTTGACGGGCTTTGAGAATAGGTAAGTCGCGTGACCCAGCTGAGGCCTCTCTGCGATCACCGCCCTCTCAAGGTCGAAGATATATTCCGACCGAAACAGATACAAGCGGCGAGCACGCTTGCACAGCTGCTTGTAATAGAAAGCGTCGTAGTCCGGCTTCCATGTAATTAGCGATATATCGAAATCGGCCGGGATTCCCAACTCAGCGCAGAGCTTTTGCAGATCGGCTCTCTCGACAGGTGCGGATTCGATGCGGATGCGAATCAGGTCAAGGGCTTCGGAAAATTCACCGAAGCGATGGTGGATCTTACGAGCCTCGGCGATCTGTTCAGCAATGCTTGAGGGCAGTGCGACTTCGATGCGGCTCGGAAGTGCGGTCTCCCACTGCGCCAGATGCCATGCCCCGGCGCGCTGTTGATATTTGCCGCTCTGAATGAAAGTCGCCTTGAGGCCGATCTTAGTGCCCAGAAGATGCTTCCACTGATTCCAACTCGAATCCCACAGCAACGGTAACGATGTTTGGTCGAAGAGTACTTCCAGTTTACGACGTGAATCTCGGTAGATTGCGTGATCGTTGTAAAACGCGACCTTTCGCAATCGTGCCCCGAAGTGTTTGAACTTCTGCTCCGGGAGAAACGAAAGGATGCGCGAGGCGTAAAATGTCGATCCGTCGCGTGAGATATCACCTGCAACTAGCAGGGAACCAAATCCGCCATAGGGGAAGAGTGCCGGTGATGTTGCGTCATTTAGAAGAGCGTCGTAGCAAGCGCGCAGCTCTGGGCGAGCGAGGATGTTGAATGCGCGATTCAGCGCGCGAAGATCCCCAGTCGGCGCGTGTGCAGTGCTG
>WNGM01001770.1_pt1 | contig 35765 bp, 30 predicted proteins | sample 5400571 | NCBI WGS metagenome assembly WNGM01 (sample SAMN13153378, study PRJNA577476) | soil metagenome | isolation source: 100 cm soil or saprolite under Garry oak tree replicate 2 | place: USA:California | collected 2016-06-15 | reverse complement strand
TAACGCGGGCGCACTCACTGTCTTTGGTGGATACCCACGTCTTTTCGCCAAAGCTCATCACGGAAATACGGGCGGGATTCAACCGTCAATTGCAATCAAGAATTGCGCGGGCGTCTGGCGAGGATGACATCTCGTCGCAGCTAGGCATTCCCGCCTCGCATGACCCCAAGAACTTCGGCCACCCCATGATCGTAATCACAGGCTTCAGCACGATCGGGGACCGGGGCTATCAGAATCGGGCGGGCACGACGGTCCAGGTTGCGGGCAGCTTGAACTACACGGCTGGTTCGCACGCGATCCGAACCGGTGTGGACTTGAGAAGGATCATGTTTTATGCCGGTTCAAACACGCGAGAAACGCTCCGCTTCAGCGGCACCTGGACGGGTAACGCCTTCGGCGATTTTCTGCTCGGCCTTCCGAGCCAGACCACGCGAGATCCCTCCGACAGTTTCCAGTATCATATCGCCGGTTCGTATAACTGGTTCGTTCAAGATGATTATATTGTCTCGAACCGCCTGACCTTGAACATGGGATTGCGCTACGAGTACAACACACCCGATATCGAAAAGCAGGATCGATTAGCACAACTCAACGTATTGACATTCAGGTATGAGCTGGCCGGGAAAAACGGGGCATCACGAGCGCTTTACGACGCGGACAAAAACAACTTCGGACCGCGTTTTGGCTTTGCGTTCAGACCCGATCGGACCAGCAGGACTGTCGTTCGTGGGGGGTATGGGATCTTTTACGACCTCGCCGTCGTCGGTAACAATCTGTTCTTTGTTCGAACCGGGCCACCGTTTCAACAGCCGGAAACGTTTGATGCGAGTACTTCGCCCAGTGGTCTGACGCTTTCCGATCCATTCCCATCGGCTCGCCTGACCGCTTCTCCGATTTTCGACTCGCCTGCAATACAACCAGATTTCCGTGATGCCTACATTCAGCAGTGGAACCTCGGGTATCAGCGGCAGCTTCCACAAAACGTGCTATTCGAGGCAAGTTACGTCGGAAGTAAGGGGACACGGCTCACAAAAACAGTCGACATCAACCAGGCATTCCCTTTTCCAGGACTCACCCAACCTCCCGTCCAACCCCGGAGGCCCTTACCGGACTATGGGGCGGTCAACGTTCTCCAGAGTTCGGGCAGCTCGATTTACCACGGATTGTTAAGCCGAATCCAGCGCCGCTTCTCGAACGGATTGTCGTTTCTCGCGTCCTATACCTACAGTCACTCGATAGACGACTCCAGCGGAGGCAATGTCGCCCAGGACGCCAGAAATCTGAAAGCCGACCGCGGCAGTGCCGACTTCGACGCCCGCCAACGGTTGGTCGTTAGCTACGTCTACGAACTGCCGTTTGGCCGCGGCAAGGGGATCGGAAACGGATGGTCCAGTGTTCTCAACACCGTCTTCGGCGGATGGGAAGTTTCGGGTATCACCGCCTTTCAGTCCGGCCGGCCGATTTTTGTCCAGCTCAGCCCATCGAATCAGAACAGCAATACAGGATCAACCCGCGATCGGCCTAACGTAGGTTTCTACGACGACACTGGAGCTCTCCAACCGGGAGCCGCCGCCGTCATCAAGGACCGCACCGACAAGACGATCTATCTGGACCGCAATGCTTTTTCAGTCCCCCCTCGTGGAACCTTTGGGAATGCGCCACGCAACTATTTCGATGGCCCGGGGACCAATAATTGGGATTTGATGCTGGGGAAGAATTTCCGGTACGAGGGTGTGAATGTACAGTTCCGCACTGAGTTCTTCAATGCGCTCAATCACCCGTTACTCAATCAACCGAATCGCAATCCGGACAGCCAGTCATTCGGCACGATCACGAGTACGCTGATGGACAATCGCGAAATTCAGTTCGGACTCAAGATTACATACTAGAAACAGTCACACTCTCTCACAGTTCGCGGCTTCCGTCTCCAGCAGCTGCACCTTCGCGCCAACGTGAGATGCTCGCCTGTTGGGATATTCCGTCACATTGCCCGCATCCGAAAGTGAAAAGCTCTGTATCGCGCGCTCCTTGGAAAAAGTCAGCTTGCCTTCCGAGGCGCTAAGGTCGATTTTGATCACATCACCCAAGCCAATCTGGCCGGTCGCGATCAAGTTAGATAAGGGATAGACAAGGTGCCGTTCGATGGCACGCTTGAGATGACGCGCACCGTACTTCAGATCCGTTCCTTCGCGAAGGAGGAACTCTTTCGCCGCGGTTGTGCACCTGAAGATGAACTGCTTCTCCGACTGCGACGACATGATCCTGTTCTGAACGTCGTTCAATTCGATGTCCAGCACTTGTCGCAGGTGCTGTTGGTTCAAGGTGTGGAACACAACGACCTTATCGATTCGGTTCATAAACTCGGGCGAAAACTTGCGCTTCGCGACGTCAAGAGCCGTGTGATACATCTTGCGATCGATATCTTCAAGGTTCGCCTCGTCCTGCCGGACGCCGGACGTGAACCCAATTCCTCCGGACAACATCTCACTCATTTCGACGGCACCGAGGTTCGACGTCATAAACACAACACATCGGGAGAGGTCCACTTTGCGATTGTCCCCGAGAGTTAAGGTGGCCTTGTCAAGAATACCTAACAAAAGCTGCCAGAGAGCGTCGTTTGCTTTTTCGATTTCATCGAACAGCAGAAAGGTCATCTTGACGCGGTCGGTTTGATACTGGTCGAGGGCCTCCTGGGTCAGTAACGGTGGAGTCTCACGATGGCCAAGGTAACCCGGAGGTGAACCGATAAGCTTCGCGATTTCATGGCTGTGTTGGAACTCGGCGCAATCGATTTTGATGAATGCCCGTGGGTTGCCGAACAAGATTTCAGCCGAAGCTTCGACCACTCGTGTTTTGCCGGAACCGGTCGGACCCAGAAACAGCAGGTTACCAACTGGACGGCCAGGTGTAGCCATACCCGCCAGGTAGATCTGGTACATGTTCACAATTCTGCGAACTGCACGTTCCTGGCCCACGATTTTTCCTAGCAGCCGGCGTTCAAAGTCCATGACTTCAGTACTTCGCATTTCCGGATCGAGGAGTACCTCTTCTGAAACGTATGGTTTGACCATTGCCTTGCACCTCTTTTCGGTCCTTACTGGACCCTCTCGGAACAGCCACTGAATCCGGCCCTGCCTTCTTGCTGCAACTCGTCTACCATTGGAAACGCTCCAAGACCCTGGTAGCCGGTCTACCCGGCGCTTCTTCAGTGATTTGACGGCAGTTCAGTATTTTTGGTGGAACTGCCGTTCCCCTACTGGTTGCCCTGTTGTTTTTATCGGCAATCCAACCGCGGTGCTTTAGTGGCTGCCGTGGTACCACTTCGTGGGAAAGAGACGTTGGACTGCTCTAACTGCTATCGAGGTATTGGCGGCAAGTTGTTAATGGTAAAGGGCTTCGTGAATAGTGCGGCGGTAAAGGTCTTCGTACTGTAGCACGATCGTACTAGCACAAAAGTTCCGTCTGGCCCGATCTCGCGCGGCTTGACCCAGGTCGGACCGTAGTTGCGGGTTATCGAGGATGGCCAGGCAACCTTCAGCCATCGACGAAACATCACCAACGTCATACAAAAAACCATCCACGCCATGTCTGACGACTTCCGGAACCCCTCCGACTCTGGTGGCAATCACGGGCACCTCGCACGCCATGGCTTCCAACGCCACCAGCCCGAATGACTCAAGGTCACTGGGAAGCAAGAGAATGTCGGAGATGGAGAGGAGTTGACTCATATCGCTTTGCTTCCCCACAAACAAAACCTCACCGGCAACACCATGTGTATTGGCAAGCCACTCCGCCTTCGGCCGGTCTGGCCCATCGCCCACCATCAGAAGCCGTGCTTTTCTTTTTTGGCGAACCAGGGAAAAAATTGCAATGACATCTTCGATTCGTTTGACCGGACGAAAATTGGAGATGTGGATTAGAATCCCTTCATCTTCGTTCGCAAATTTGCTGCGAATACTCTTGTCTTTAGCCGGGCCATACACATTGCAATCGACGAAATTGGGTACTACCGTAACCGGGCGCCGGATTTGAAATTCTTCAATGGTCCTTCTCCGAAGGTATTCGGACACCGCCGTTACCGCATCGCTCTGTTCAATGCCGAACCGAGTAATCGGAAGATACGACCGGTCATTTCCGACCAACGTAATGTCGGTGCCATGCAGTGTTGTCACAAACGGCACCACGCGATCGCTCAGCATCATCTTCGCCAGATACGCGCTGATGGAATGCGGAATGGCATAGTGCACATGCAAGATATCCAAATCGTATCGGGTCATCACTTCGGCCATCTTGGTGGCAAGTACCAGGTCGTAGGGCGGGTACTCGAATAATGGATACGTCAGGACCTCGACCTCATGAAAGTAAATGCGGTCGTTCATTGTGAGACGAATAGGAAGAGCGTAGCTGATGAAGTGAACATCGTGACCGCGCACCGCGAGCTCTTTACCCAGCTCTGTCGCGACCACCCCGCTTCCTCCGTAAGTTGGATAGCACGTGATCCCAATCTTCATATCTCAACAACCTGATGCTCGCGGGAATCCAAACTCAGTGACTCTTCCAGGCGTCCCACAAAGTCCAGTCCGTACCGCGCCAGGAATGACGTGACGTTAGTGACTCGTTCCTGAAGCTTCTTTTCCGGAAAAATCGAGTTCACGATGGTTTCCAGGTGCCTCTCGAGCGTCTCGTTGCGCCGGGCTTCTGCATTTATGAATCTGGTGCGGAGTGCTTCGACCTGATGCAGTACCTTCTGACGCGAGGTGTCCAGAGCGCCCGCCAGCGTTGGATCAAGGGCATTTAAAACCGGCCGAAGAGATTCCAACTCTAGGGTTACCCGGTCTCGCACCTGTTCGAATAATTCCACGCCTTGGACGCTAGCCACGGCTTTTCGTTTCATGAAGTCGCGGCCGCGAAACACGTCCATAAATTCCATGCCGTATTTCTTCAGTGCGCGAGCGACACGCGCCTCCAGCACCGTTGCGCTGATACGCGGAAACACCGGTGGAACCGGAAGCCGCAAGCACTCATAAACCGCACCAGCCTGGGCAAAATACGCGATCTCCGCCGGGCCGCCCACATAGGCCACGGTCGGGAATATGGTATCTTGAACAGCCGGCCGAAGCAGGACGTTCGGACTCAACGGCGTTTCGGCGCCGATTTCTTCGGCTCGCAATGGCTGTCGCGACTTGCCGCGATAAGCAAACATCCCGGTGAAATTGCTGTCTACCTTCACTTGCTCATGGTAACCCGCCTCAGAAAGCGCGCGGCTTCGCGCCAACACTGCCGAGCGAATTTCAGCATTTTGGCGCACGGCTTGTGTGAGTGTTGGAGCCGCAAATTGCCTCAACTCAGGATGGAGCGGATTGGCGAGCATGAGGCCCGTACCGCGGAACAATCTGGCCATCATGCGAGCAAAAGCATCTACGGGTGAGGTCCCGGCTTTGTACGACGATTCCAGCAGTTCGCGTAATTGAAGTTGAAATTCGGACTCCGGCAAACTGGACAGACACTTCGAAATTGCGCCGGCCATGTCGTCGCGAAAGCTCAGCCAACCAACAGGCGTCGATTCTCCGTTCGATAGGTCCACATAGATCTTCTGCAAGGCGGCCTCACGGTCCAATATCGCCGCCCAGCGGATTTCCTCGTGGTCGTGATCTTCTGCGGCAACCCAGAAAACCGGAACGGCCGGAACCCCCGCCTGGTCGAGAGCAGCTGCCAGTTTAACGATAGTGAGCGCTTTTAAAATCGTGTAGTTGGGGCCAGTAAATAGCCCCGGCTGCTGGCCGGTGATGACGGCAACTGCACCGGCGCACAGCTTGTCGATGGACCGAGTATCGGCGTCCCAAAACTTTTGTTGTTCGGCCAAAGCCGCGCACAACTTTTCACGGTGCGTCCGTTCGAGCGCAGGCTTCTGCTTTGCAAATGCGATGATCGAGTCCAAAGAGTAATTCTGGGGATAGAAACTCCGGACACGATTCCAGTCACTGACGTAATCGAGGAAGAGCGCCGAGAGGGACGGCAAGCTTCCGAAGGGAATTCGCATCATGAAAGTTCGGCTAACTCGCTGTTCATCCTTCGGAAGATCTGCTCGAGATTTTGCCGCTGCGCCTGCTTCAGCGGAAGCAAAGGCCGCCGCGGCAGACCTGGTTGAAATCCTTCCAGCTCCATCGCGCCCTTCAGTCCCGCAATGCCGAGCTTCTCAGTAACGGCGCCGGCCGCAGGCGCGATGATGCGTTGAATAATTTCGGCTGTCTTATAATCTCCGGTGACGACTGCCCGATACAAGGCCATCATCGCTTTTGGCGCGGCGCATGCCAAAGCCACGATGCCTCCGCGCGCGCCCACGACCATGCTGGGAAAAAGCGTGGGCGCGGCACCAGCCAATACGGAAAACTTCCTTGGATCGGTATTCCAAACGACTTCCGAAATCAACTTCACATTCCCAGAACTGTCTTTCATACCTCGCAAATTCGGATGCTTCGCGAGTTCAATTACCAAAGAGGAATCCAAAGAAATGCCCGTGAAGGCGGGAACGTTGTAAATGACAACCGGAACGGGCGAAGCCTCCGCGACCGCCGTATAGTGCGAGAAGTAGACATCGAACGTCATCTGGTTTTTGAAATAGAAGGGATTTTTCACCAGAACCGCATCCACTCCACGATCCGCGGCTTCTTTCGTGAGCTCTATGGTTGCTTGCGTGGATTCCACGCCTGTACCGGCCAGGAGCGTCACGGAAGAAGGTAAGCGCTTCCGCGCTGTTTCGATCAGCTTCAGCTTCTCCGAGTGTTCCAGATAAACCGATTCGCCATTTGAACCGATGACCAGATATCCCTCAATTCCGGCTTCCAGGTACCTGTCCATATTTCGTTCAAAATAGTCATAGCGAATGCCGCCGGTCTCATCGAACGGCGTGACCAATGGGGGAATAATACCTTTTAGATCGAACAACGTCCTTTACTCCATCCTCTCTAAAAATGTTGCCAGTCCTGGAAGATTGTCTTCGAGACCGCTTAGTTCAGGCAAGCTTTTAAACTCAAGAACCCTAGAATGCAGGCCCGACGCGGCACCTCGAATTGCTCGATAATGGCTCAGCAATCGCAGAAAAGGATAGTAGAAAAAAACGTTCGGACCTGGAATGGGCGCAAGGACCGGCGTAAAGACAAGAACGACCGCGCTCAGGACAAGATCGACAGAAAACCAGAAGATATGTTTGGCGCGCTGGCGCTTTAGGAATCTCTCGTAATCTCGGGCAATCTGGCTCCCAGGTCGGATTCGGACGAAATGAACTACAAATCGATCGACGCTGGCCATCGACTTCAGAATTCTCTCGCCAGGATCGATGCGATCCTCCAAGCGAAGGTAGTAGCCGTGGCCCGCATGTAATATTCGTCCAATCCATGCCACGAAACGATTGGGATGCCGAACGAACCACTCGATAAACTGCTGAACGCGGTCGCCAGATTCGGATTCCAACACCTGGACGGCCTCAGGAGAGCTGAACAGGACGTATCGATTGCTTCGTGTTGGAATGAGGTATAGGTCCAGTGGCTTCAAGGTCGTCCTGCGAGTTGGAGATTGGAGATTTTCCCGCCGCGGTCAAAAAATTTGCAATCTCGAGAACGCGGGCTAAAGCCCTGGGAAGTATACGCATTTGATTGCGTCGGGTGATCTAAACTCCCCTCCTTGGCAAAGGAGGAGTGGACGCGCCATCAAGAAATATCCCCGTTCCTTTGAAAGGCGCGGACGGGGTGGTTCGTTCAAACTCCAAAACATTTTTTTTGAACCAACCACCCCGTCCGCGCCGGATTCGGTGGCTTCGCAGCATCTTTTTGATGGCGCAGCCACCCCACCTTTGCCAAGGAGGGGACTTGGGACTTGGCTTCAACCCCGAGTTCGGCAACAACGAAATGCGTATACTTCACAGGACTACATACCCACGCTCAAATTAATCCATTCACGAACCCGGGCTCGAATATCCGCTGCAGCCAGCAGGTCGCTAACGACGGCTATCGAGTGCGGTCCGGCAGCAAGCACCTCGGCGGCATTTTCCAACCGGATCCCACCAATCGCGACCACGGGTTTCTGAACCGCTTTGCATATCGTTGCCAGTTTTTCTAGGCCAACCACAGGCTCTGCATCCAATTTTGTAGACGTCGGAAAGATTGGGCCGACAGCAATGTAGTCCGCCGGCAGTTTGCTGGCGGCCAATGCTTGCTCAAGATTGTGTGTCGAGAACCCAATGATCTGGTCCGGTCCAAGAATGCGCCGGGCCTCAACTACTCCGATGTCGCTTTGGCCGAGATGCACACCCGCCGCACCCGTAATTCGAGCCACATCCACACGGTCGTTCACAATGACGCTTGCATCGGCCGGAGCCCTTTTGAGAATGCTTTCCACCTGGTTGAAAAGCTCACGCGCGCTGGCTTTCTTATTTCGGACCTGGACAAGCCGGGCGCCGCCATCAAATAGGGCCTGCGCCAGACTGACAGGATCACCGAAGGACGCGTCCGAGATCGCGTACAGACGCCGGAGGGAAGTCATGCCATTTCGACAGCGCGGGCGCGGGGCTCTTCCAATTGTTCCAGTAAATTCGTGTGAATGTCGCCCTTCCTAAAGTCGGGCCGGCGAAGAATCTGGCGATGGAGCGGAATTGTGCTCTTAACGCCCTCTAAAACGAACATGTCCAATGCCCGCTCCATCCGCCGGATCGCCTCATCACGCGTGGACCCATGAGCGATGAGCTTGGCTATGAGGGAATCGTAATATGGAGGTACGACGTACTCCGCATAAGCCGCCGTATCGATGCGCACGCCAGGACCGCCTGGGGAGTGCCATGAAATGATTTTGCCTGGCGACGGCTTGTGTGTGACGGGATCCTCGGCATTGATGCGGCACTCGATCGCGTGACCACGAAACTGAATGTCGCTCTGGCGGTGATGGAGTCTTTCGCCTGCAGCAATCAGGATTTGCTCGCGAATTAAATCGATGCCGGTCAGAAGCTCAGTCACCGGATGCTCAACCTGAATGCGGGTATTCATTTCCATGAAATAGAACTGTCTTCGTTCGTCAACGATAAACTCAAGAGTCCCGACATTCGAATAACCGACTTCCCCGATCGCTTGCACGACGCGGCTCCCCACTTCTTCACGAAGTTCAGGAGTCATCATGACGGAGGGGGCTTCCTCGATTAGCTTCTGATGGCGACGCTGGATGGAGCACTCCCTTTCACCAAGATGGATCGCGTTTCCAAACTCGTCTGCGATAATTTGAAACTCAATGTGCCGCGCCCTCTCGATGAACTTTTCCAGGTAGCAATGTGGCACGCCAAACGCGCTGACAGCTTCCGCCTGGGCCGTTTTCAGGGCGGAGAGCAACTCGCTGCGGCTCCTAACGACGCGCATGCCTCGTCCGCCTCCACCGGCAACCGCCTTGATGATCACCGGATAACCAATCGCTTCGGCGATTGCAACGGCCTCTTTGTCCGTGTGAATGGCGTCCGCGCTTCCGGGCAGAACCAGAAGCCCAAACCGGTTCATCTCCCGGCGGGCGCGGGCCTTGTCCCCCATCAAGCGAATGGCTTCGGAAGAAGGACCGATGAATTTGATCTTGCTGGCCTCACAAACTTCAGCAAAGTAAGCGCTCTCCGAGAGAAAGCCATACCCGGGATGGACGGCATCGACGTTAGAGACCTCGGCGGCGCTAATGACGCTCGGTATGTTCAAGTAGCTGTCCGCGCTCCTGGGCGGGCCAATACAAATTGCCTCGTCCGCAAAACGTACATGCAACGCGTGCCGGTCTGCTTCAGAGAACACGGCAACGGTCTTGATGCCGAGTTCCTTACAAGAGTAAATAATTCGGAGGGCTATCTCTCCGCGGTTAGCGACGAGTATTTTCTTGAACATCGGTCTATCGGGGACGAATGGCGAACAGATTTTCGCCATATTCTACCGGTTGCCCGTTTTCGACCAGTATGCTGACGATCTCCCCAGCCACTTCCGATTCGATCTCGTTCATGAGCTTCATCGCCTCGATGATGCACACGACGGTTCCTTTCTCCACCATGTCACCAACGGCCACAAACGGATCGGAGGTTGGCGTCGACGCCCTGTAAAAGGTTCCCACGATCGGCGATTTCATATAGAACAATTCCTCGCTTTCGGCGGAAACCTGCGCCAGCGTTGGCGGCGCCGCGATTGCGGGGACGGCGGGGGCCGAAGCCTCCGCTGCGGTGGACGATAAAGAAACATGATTGAGAGACCTTTTGATTCGCAGACGGACACCCGATTTCTCGATCTCCAATTCTTGGATCGACTCCTTGGAAGTAACGATATCGATGATTTCTTTCAGTTCCTTAAGAGTCATACAGCAATCTGAGGAGTATAGCAGAGCGATTGAGCAAAGAAACTCCTCATCAGCCAGGATTTCGTGCCAATGCTTGTTTGAAACAGAAAAGAAGCCGCCGATTCACCCTATCAGCGCGGCTGTGGTGTGTTCGCTTCGCCGGGGTCGGCCAGCGTGAGTGCATCCTGCGGCTTGATGCGCGCCGTCACAAAGAAGATTAGTTCCGACGTGCTCTTGATGGTACTCGTACTCTTGAACAAATTTCCGACGATGGGAATACTGCCCAATCCAGGAACCTGCCGGATGTTGACCGAGTCGTTGTCGAGGAGGATACCGCCGATGACCGCCGTTCCTCCGTCAGGTATCAACACCTGGGTCTGCGCCTGTTGTGTCGAAACAGACGGAATGCCATTGACGGCGCGTGCGAAATCCGGTTGGCTGTTTTCGATGGAGACGGTCAGCAGAATCGTTCCGGCTTCCGTGATCTGTGGCGTGACCGTCAGGTTCAAGGTGAAGCGCAGGAACTGTGTCGAAATCGTGTTGTTGACGTTGGTCTGAACCGGAATCTGCGTGCCTTGCGAGACCGTCGCCGCAATGTTGTTCTGCGTAATAACTTTCGGCCTGGAAATCAGCTTTGCCGTGCCTTTGGCCTCAGAAGCGGTGATGATCTCGTCTAGAAGAATGTCCCCACCGGCTTTCATCAAGAATGATAGACCGGATGTCCCGCCCGCAGGAAAGTTCGCCACCAGAAACGGGCTACTCGTACCCGGCACACCCGTCAAGACGTTCCCACTTCGGGCGCCGATGAGAAGACCGATTTGGTTCCCCAAGTCTTTAGAAAAGGATTTCACGGCCGACAGCAATCGTCCTTCAATCTCAACCTGCTGCGCAGCGGTATCCAGAAACTTAACCAGGTCGTCGACTTTGGTAAACTGCGACGGGATGTCCGAAACGATCAGTGCATTGCGCCTCGCATCCATGATAATGGTTCCCCGAGGCGACAGCATCCTTTGCAGTGTCGGGCTCACATCCGACGCTTTGGTGTAATTCAGGACGAAGGTCCGGGTGTCAAGTGGTACGGCGAGGTCCTGCGCGTCGCGAAGGGCTTTCTGTGCAGCCTGTTCTCCTTGCAACGTCCCGTTCGTCGCGATACGAAGCACATTGCCCTGAAGCAGCCCGCCGAGTTGATAATTCTTCAAGACCACATCTAACGCCTGGTCCCAAGGAACGTCCACCAACTTCAACGTCACGTTCCCGGCGACGTTCGGATCCAAAACGATATTCAATCCGCTGATTTCCGAGATCAGCCTGAAGAAATCTTTGATGTCGTAGTCTTTGAGATCCAGGGAAATGATCTCACCTGAATACTGAGGGATCGGCGTCGGTGTGCTTGCGGGTACCTGAGGAGGAGCCGGCGGCACTATTGTAATTTGCGTCTGCTGACTCGAGAGACTGCCTGCAGCGGCCACCGCTCGAAGAGGCGCAGAAGCGGCGGGCGCGGCCTCGACCCGTGGGACTTCACCTTGCAGCAACGCAGGATCGAGCTGCAGTTTCGGAAGACTTGCAGTCGAATACGTGCCCGGCCCCGGAATCATGGCCGGGCCGGCTGTCAGGTTCCCGGGAGCTCGAGCAGTCCCGCCAAACACGATGCGCACGATTCCCCCGCCATCCTCGATGACCCTATACGGAACATTGTCTTTGAGATCGAAGACGATACGAGTTGCTCTACGATTCTCAGCACTGAAGAAAGAGGTCCGAACGCGCTCTACTCCCGCGCTGTTGATTTGCTTTTCTTTAAAACCAATCGTGTTTTGGATTCCGTGAAAATCAACCACAAGCCGGTGAGGCTGGTTCAATTCAAAATGCGTGAACTTCGAACCATCCGGTGCAGCGATCCTGACCTCAAGGGAATCTCCGTTGTTTTTGAAAGATACATCCTTTACAACGTCGGTCTCTCTTGGGGATGCTCCGTTAACGGTAAGAGTCGCGATCAGTAACAGCACTCCCACCGAGAGGAACTTCCTGGAATCAGCTCTCATTTGTTTTCTCCTGGAGTGGGGCGAACTTTCCGCACAATTTCCCGAGGAGTTGCCTCGTTCCCACCCCTCGGAGCAGTCAAAAGAAAAGTAATAGTGTCCAGTTTGATTTCTTTGACGACGGCATCGAAAAGGGCGTCACCAACGCGTGCGAAGTATGTTCTTCCTTGTGGAGCCGAAATGACGACCACATTCATTGTGGGCTCCTTTGAAGTGACGACTCCCGCGATGCCAGCCTCTGTGATCAGAACTCCCTTCAATCCCGGCGGCCGCACAATCGAGGCCGGAGGCTCTGTCGTAGCCGGCTTGGGGACCGGATTCACAAAAGGATCCCGCCGTCCCTGAGCGTTGTATCTGTAGTCTTTAGGGACAGCGAGCACTGGCGGCGGCTCCTCTTGTGGCGGAGGTGGAGGCGCTGGAGGCGTTTGGGCTGGAGCTTGTGGATAGACCACTACCCCCAAACCCAGAATCAAAACAATGGAAACAATTATTCGGTACATCATCTTCACAGTTCGCAAAAAGGTCATTTCACCGGTTTCGGCGGAGGCGCCGTCGTCTCGACCGGCTCCTCGCGGTACACGAAAGTCGTAGCGGTGTACGTCGCGCCGACGCTCGAAGTGAAGGCGGCATCGCCTGTCGAAGCCTTGCTCTGAAGCCTCAGCCCGGCAATATTCACAATGCGCGGTAACAGCCTGATCTTGTCGAGAAACGCTCCCACATTGTGATACGTGCCTAAGAGATCCATATCAATCGGCCACTCGGTATAAACCTCGTGATCGATAATCGGCCGGGAGCCGACGCGAAGAATCCGCAACGACGAACTGGTGGCGGCCCGCTGTACGGAGCGAAGAACTTCATCCGTCTCCTTGGCAAGCGGCAAAACGGATTTCAGCTTGTCCAGCTTCGCTTGCAGTCCGTCGGACTCCTTTTTGAGCTGAGCCTGGACTCTTTCCTGCTCGCGGCCCTTGGCATTCACTCTCTGCAATTCCTGCAGTTGGATACCCTTGGCGTTGATGTCAGTGACAATCGGCGTTAGGAACTGATACCAAAGCAACGTCAGCAGACCGGCACAGATTGCGGAGACGATCAGCACCTGGTAATACCACCGGAGTCTTTGAAAACCCTTGGAGTCGATAGCCATTTAATTTGCTCCCGTGCGCGCTGGCGGCGTCTCGGCGGCCACACTGCTGGGCGGCGCGAACTCGCATTTCAGCGAGAAGGTGTAGTTGCCTGAACTGTCTTGCGCATTCGCGATGTCGATATTGCGGAAGTATCCGGTCCTCTCGAGATTGGAGTAGAAGTCGGCGATGGCGAGCAAGGAAGTGCCGAGACCATTCATGCTGAACACGGTGTTGTTCTGGTCCACATTCGAGAGCCACACATACTTTGTTCGATCGACGGCCTCGCTCAGGACATCGAGCGCCACCACCGGACTGATCTGATTCCTCTGCAGACCTTCGATGATCTTGATCCGCCTTTCCAACATCTTTTTCCGCGCTTCGTAAATCTCACCCTGCTTGATGACGGCGTCGAGTCTTACCTTCTCAGCGAGTTCCTGCTGTATTTTGGACTCCAGATTTGCCGCCTCTCCGGTCAGACTCGAATACCACCAGTAGCCGACTGCTGCGCTTCCCAGAATGATCAGGATCAGGATTATGGGCGTCACAGTCCAAGGAGCTGAAGTCTTCATGCTCGCTCCGGCCAGGGCTATTGCGGGTTTCTTTGGGTTCACCCCGGCCAGATTAACCTTAATCATTGATCAACCCCCCTCAACGCCAAACCAACAGCGATTGCTAGCGCCGGTCCTAAAGATGTGACTTCTGCGGCGTTCACCTTCGGTCCCATCTCGATCGATCTGAAGGGATTCAAGACGTCGGTCGGATACCCAAATGTCTGCTGGATCTTGCCAGCGAGGCCGTGCATTTGCGAAGTGCCTCCGCTGATAAACACATGGTTGATGATCTCACCCGGATAGGTCTCATGGAAGAAATCGAAAGTCTTCTGGACCTCGGTACAGATCATGTCCGTTATGGATTCCAACAAGGGCTGTACCATTTCCGCTTCAGAACCGCCGTTTTTTCCGAGTTTCAAGTCTTCGGCTTCTTGAAAGCTAAGCTGTAGCTCTTTCTGGAGAATGTCCGTGTACTGGTTTCCGCCCACCGAAACATCGCGAATGAACAAAGGCATGCCGCCTTTCGTGATATTGATGTTCATGAGCGAGGCGCCGATATTCAGCAGCGCAACCGTCGCGTCTTCGTCGACTAAGTAGTTCGCTTCGAAGGCGTTTTGAAGCGCAAAGGCATCAATGTCCACTACCTCTGGGTTTCGGCCGGCCATGCCGATCACATTCGTGTGATTCTGGATTTTGTCCCGTTTTGCGGCCACAAGCACGACTTCCATGCCCGGCTCATCGCCGGCGGTCATGCTTGGTCCAACAAGTTGATAGTCCAGGTGCACATCTGAGATCTCGAAAGGGATGTACTGCTCGGCATCTAACTGGAGTGAAGCTTCAACCTCATCCGGACTCGCCGCTGGCACAACAACCCGCTTAACGATGACTGAATGTCCCGAAACGCCCGTAGCGACACCTTTCGGTTTGAATTTGCCGACGGCGAGGGTCTCTCTGATACTGGCCGCCATTGCCGGAGCATCCATAATCGCCCCGTCCACGACGACGTCTGGGCCCAAGCTTTCACAGGCAAAACCCGTCAGCTGGTAGCCTTTTTTCGATCTGGATAATTCCACAGCCTTCACGGAACTTGAGCCAATATCTAATCCAACCAATGGTTTACGCTTCTTCAAAAGCGGCATCTGAACAACCTTTCCCAGCTATCCTTTTGTTTTCACCGTGTTCTTCGCGACCTGCTTCGGTCTCAAATCCTGTTGTCGCTCGCTCTTTTTCTCCATCCAGCGGTCCAAAAGATCTTTCTTAAACCGCCAGCGGTTGCCGAGTTTAAAAGCCGGAATCCTGTCCTGGCTCAAATACTTGTACAGTGTGTCCGGAGAGATCCCAAGGTACTGCGACGCCTCGCGCAAGGTCATTACTTCCTTCAGTCTTTCCATTTTCTACCCTGTCTCTCCCGGAGTACCGGCGCTTTGAACCACGGACACCAGGCGTGTCGCCCGATCCGTTGCTAGTCCTTAGCCTGTTTGTTAGGGAATCTCCTGTGTCTTTTACCCATTTTCTGGACAGGAGGCTAACAGCGGTGACACGCCAAAACAAGAAAAATCTGCGCGAAATGGACCGGAGATGTCCCGGGGCAGGACTAGGGCGTTCGAACTTTCGGTTTAGCTCGGCCATAACCGCGCCCTATCCTGCATTTACGGTACCGGACCGAAAAGGGGAGCTTGGAATACGGGTTGGCGGCGGTTCCTGAATGCGTTCAAAATGGTAATAACAATGGTTCTTGGCCAATTCGGGGAGGCTGCTATGATCACGATCCGTCATGGAAACCAGCGAGGTCACGCCAACTCCGGCTGGCTCGATACGTACCATACATTTTCATTCGCCACCTATGGTCTTGGCGAGAACCCTCATCACAGCCCGATTGAACTTCAGGGGATCTTGTAAATCGGAGCCTTCGGCCAGCAGCGCGTATCCGAACAGAAGCTCGGCAAAGTCATCGATCATCGCGTCTTCAGCGCGATCGCGCATTTTCAAAATGATCTCGTGATTCGGATTGAGTTCCATAATGCGTTTCTGTTTGGAGCCGGCGCCTTTCATCTGGTTCAATAGCTTCTCGAGATTCGGGCTCACGTCGTGATCGGACACAACCAGGCAGGCCGGTGAAGAGGTCAACCGGCTCGACAACCGGACTTCTTTAACTCGATCTTCAAGCTTTTTTGCAAGCACTTCGATGAGCCTTGAATACCCGGGTGTTTTCTCTTTCAGATCCTTCTCTTCACCGAGATCCGCCGTGCCCTTTCCTACCGACTTCACATTCTTGCCATCGAACTCGGGGAGCCCTTGAATCAGAAGTTCGTCCACCGCATCGACCAGATATAGAACTTCATATCCCTTTTCTTGGAATACCTCCAGATGCGGCGAGTGCTCCACTGCACGACGTGAAGGGCCAGTCAGATAATAAATGGCGCTCTGAGTTTCCTTCATCCGGCTGACATAGTCCTTGAGTGTCGTGGGTTTTTCCCCATCGTAAGATGACTCAAACAGGTAGAGGGAAAGAAGCCTGTCTTTGTTTTCAAAGTCGAAGCTCACGCCTTCTTTCAGGACTCGCCCAAACTGCTTCCAAAACTCACCGTATTTGCCGGACTCGGACTTCATCATGTCTTCGAGCGAATCCAGGATTTTCTTCGTCAGCCACTTTCGAATCTGCGTAATGTGCCGGTCTTCCTGCAGGCGCTGTCGTGAGACGTTCAGCGGAAGGTCGGCAGAATCAACCACGCCGCGGACGAACCGTAGGTATCCCGGAAGCAGCTCCTCGCAATGCTCCATGATGAGCACTCGCCGCACGTAGAGGTGCAGCCCGAATTTGCCTGTGGCGTAAAAGAGATCCAGTGGCGCCTGCGACGGAATGAACAGCAACGCCCGGTATTCGGATCGGCCCTCCGCGCGAAACGGCCACGTCTCCATCGGCTCGTTCCAGTCGTGGGAGATGTGTTTGTAAAATTCTTTGTACTCCTCGGCGGTGACCTCTGAGCGCGGCCGCGTCCAGATCGGTTTCATCGAATTGAGCGGCTTGTCGGGCTCTTTGGCATCCTTTTCTTTGTAGATGATCGGATAGGCGACGAAATCGGAATATCGCTTGACGATGCGCGAGATTACCCATTTGTCCGTGAAATCCTCTACCTCCGCGTCTTCTTCAAACTTCTTGAGATGGAGCGTGATCGATGTACCGCGATTGAATTTAGCCGCTACGCTGATCGTGAATGTGCCGTCTCCTGTGGAGTCCCACTGTGTGGCATCGCTTTCTCCTGCACGGCGAGTAACCAGCGTCACGCGATCGGCAACCATAAAGGCAGAATAGAATCCAACGCCGAACTGGCCTATGAATGTACCGAGCCCTTCGGATGATTGCTTCTCCCGGAGAGTCTGCAGCAATTCGCGGGTGCCGGACTTCGCGATTGTTCCGATGTTCGCGATTACTTCATCGCGGCTCATGCCGATACCGTCGTCGTGAATCGTGAGCGTGCGCGCCATCGAGTCGCTCTCGATCCAGATCTCAAGCTTGTCGTCCGCGCTGATTAACTCAGGATGGCTGAGGGCTTCAAAACGCAACCGATCCAGCGCATCCGACGCGTTGGAAATGAGTTCCCTGAGAAAGATTTCTTTATTCGTATACAGGGAATGGATCATCAGCTCCAGGACTTGGCGAGCTTCCGCCTGGAATTGGAAGGTTTCGATATTTGTAGTCATGAGAGACAGTGTAACGAGGCGGGTCGGGAAGGTTCAAGCGGAGCGGCCGTAGCATGTACGGCCGCTTCTAATTCGATGCGATATCAACAAAGTTGATGGAACGGTCTCATGAGGCCCTGGCTTTTTTGGTCGCCTGCCAGCGCTCGAAATCGGCGCCAAGTATAAAGAATTTACGTCCAATCTGAACGATTCGGATTCGCTCTTCCTCAATGATTCTGCGGAAATGACGCACAGAAAAGCCAGCGAGTCCGGCAGCATTTGGAATATCCAGAAACGTTCTTATCGGTGCACCTTCGACGGTCGACTTCATGTTCCCTCCTTCTATCGGAGGGGAAATATGCACACGTAATGCCAGAGTAGTGTAGCCGCGGATTGCGCAATCCGCGGCTAATCCCAATACTGTTCACTTAATGGGCGCATCTGGGTCAGCTTTCCTGCGCATGGTAGCTAAGTGAACAGTATTGCGGCTACTCCCCTGACCCGAATTACTCCTCAGCCATGAAGGGGTATCGATAGTTCGTGGGCGGAACAAATGTTTCCTTGATCGTGCGGGCGCTGACCCATCGAAGCAGATTCATCATGGATCCAGCTTTGTCATTGGTCCCGCTTGCTCTGCCGCCGCCGAATGGTTGTTGTCCCACGACAGCGCCGGTCGGCTTGTCGTTTACGTAGAAAGCATCGGCGATCGCGGTGCGGTCGGTCGAGAAAACTGAACCGGTGAGAGCATAAGGAGTCGAACTATCGACAATGGAAAGAGTCGATTCCCATTCCTTCTCCGGATAGACGTACAACGTTACGACCGGACCGAACAGCTCTTCGCACATCGTTCGATAATCCGGCCGGCGAGCGTGAATCAGCGTGGGCCGAATGAAATATCCAATCGAATCGTCCGTCTCGCCTCCAGCAATAATCTGCGCATCACTGGATCGCCGCACCTCGTCCAGGTAACCCGTCAGTTTCTTGAAGGCGGGACGATCAATAACAGCTCCTACGAAATTCCGGAAATCCGACACATCTCCCATCGAAATACTGTTGATGTTGCCGATAAGGTCATCTTTGATTCGCTTCCAGAGCGTATCGGGAATGTAGACGCGCGATACGGCGCTGCATTTTTGTCCCTGATACTCGTAACCGCCGCGGAGGATCGCCGTGATCAGAGCATCCGGGTCCGCGCTCACATGGGCGATGATGAAGTCTTTGCCGCCCGTTTCGCCAACGAGCCGCGGATACGTTCTGTATCTGGCGATGTTCTCGCCTGCGGTGCGCCACATCGTCTGGAAAACCTCTGTGGAACCGGTGAAGTGAATTCCTGCCAGATCACGATGGTTGAGCACCACGTCGCTGATCGCCGCCGAGTTTCCGGGCACGAAATTGATGACGCCGGGAGGAAGACCGGCGGCTTCAAACAATTTTGCCACGTAGTAATTACTGAAGACTGTCGAGCTTGCGGGTTTCCAAATTACGGCATTGCCCATGAGGGCGGGTGCTGAAGAGAGATTTGTTCCTATCGATGTGAAGTTGAACGGCGTGACCGCATAGACGAAACCCTCAAGTGGCCGGTAGTCCATGCGATTCCACATTCCCGGCGCGCTGAACGGCTGGTTATTATGGATCTGTTCGGCAAAGTGGACGTTGAATCGCAAAAAATCGATCGATTCGCAAACGGCGTCGATTTCGGACTGATGGACGGTTTTGCTCTGATTGAGCATCGTCGCGGCATTGATGGTGTACCGCCACGTGGTCGCCAACAGATCCGCTGCCCGGAGAAATACCGATGCCCGATCTTCTAAACTCCACGAAGCCCACTCGCGCCTCGCTGCCCCAGCCGCTGCAACTGCCTGTTCCACTTCCTTGGAGCCGGCCTTATGCCATGTGGCGATCACGTGCCCGTGACGATGTGGCATCACTTGCGTTCCCGTATCGCCGGTCCGTACTTCCTTGCCGCCGATCAACAACGGAATTTCGATCCTTTCCGCAGACATCGCTCTAAGTTTCTTCTTCAAGGCTTGTCGATCGGAGCTGCCAGTTTCATAACCTCGGACAGGATCATTGACCGGAATCGGAACTTGATAACCACTCATTGACTCGACCTCCTCGTTCTAGTCTACCGGAGGAATTTCGGGACGGAGGAAAAACTCTGCCAACTCCCTACTTCAGAAGGCGCTCACCTACTCGCCGATGAGTTGCAAGACCACCGTGCGACGGCGCTTATGAGTATCGAAATCCACAAGTACAACTTGCTGCCAGGTCCCGAGCAGAAGTTGGCCATCGGCGAAAGGAATAGTCAGTGATGGTTTCAACAAGGCCGCGCGCAAGTGGCTTGCGCCGTTATCGTCGCCCCAGGTAGCGTGGTGGTGGTAATCGCGTTGCTCCGGAATGATTTTTTCGAAGAATTCGTGAAGGTCCCGCACAAGGCCAGGTTCGAACTCCACCGTCGTAATGCCCGCAGTCGAGCCGGGAATGAAAACTAACGCTTGTCCCTCATGGAGCCCGCTGTCTTCGAGATGCTTTCGGAGAGTGGGCGTGAGGTCTTGAATATCGCAGTGACCTTCAGTCGGGATGTTGAACTTCGCCGTGCGAAACACTCGCAAACTACAAGTCGGGACGCGCACGGCCCGGTGAAGGTCTTCCCGCATCGATCGAACTCTGGGGAGGCCGGCTTTCGGCAGGAGCGACGCCGCCTCCCGAGGAACCGCCACCGCCGCTGCCACCGCTGGAACTACCGCGATTCGATCCATAACCTGAATTGCCCGTCTCGACCGGATTGCCTCGATAATAAATATCCGTGAAGCTGCGGTAGTTATATCCATACGGCGACCGGAACTGGAAGCCGGGCATGAAGACGTAGGCGCCAAAACTCGGGACCCACATCCAGGCATCCAGCAAACCAAATGTGGCATCCTGCGACCGGCTCAGGCTCTTCGCAAGGTTAACGTTCGCGGCCGCGATCAACTTGGAGCGGTCACGGCTCCACGTCTCCAGGGCCGTGGACGCCCCCTTCGGGACTTTCACCTTCTGATAGATATCCTCTTTTGAAACCTGCCAGCCCTTCGAAAAAATGGTGTTGGTGCCGGCCGCCCGCATCTTGCCTTGCACGATCCTGGCGGTGCCATCCGAAAATCTATAAACGCCATCCCTGATGATTTCCATGGCGAGATTGCCGTTGGTCACTTTGAGCGGCCTTTCCTTATCGAAACCCACAGCTTCGATTACGGCGGTGCCGGAAACGAGCCGTACCGAGACATCGGTCAATTCAATTCCCTCCAGAACCGCTTCGGAGTTTTCGCCCAGCCGCAGATATGAACCCGGGTTCATGAGAATCTCCGCGAACCCGCCTGGGCCTATCTTGATCGGAACACCGGCCTGCACACTCTGTGTGGTTTTGACGTTCACGTCCCCCTGTACGAAATTCACAAGCCCAGCTTTCGTCGAAATGACGAATTGCAGCATGAGCATGAACATCAAGCTGGTCATGGTCCCCTCCCCTATTACGGTTCAGTCCTGTGTCCAGGTGATTGTACGTCTCCCCGGCGAAGTTGTCTCGCCATTTCGTCTTTGATTCGACTGAGCGGGCTGCTGAGGTCAACAGGATACGCAGGATCGGCCGGCGACAGATCCAGCAAAGCGTCTGGAAGAGAGGTCAATTCCGATTTGCAATGTGACCGGCATTCGTCGAGAGTGCTCGCCGGACGCGTTCTTCGGCCGTTTTCCATGACCTTGTTGAGAAGATGTTGCCCGGGAAGGCTTTCACTGGCGAGGCCAAGCACATCGCGCGTGGCCTTGCCATTGGTCTTTTCGCGAAAGATCTGCTTTCTTCCGGGAAGTGAGATTTTTTGCTCCGAAAATTTCATTCTGGGTCTGCCCGCATACTCGGCCAGCTTGTACGCGGTATCCAGAAACGGAGCGTCTTCTGAGGTCGCCATATGAGCGCCCACACCGAAGCCATCAAAGGGGGAGTCCGAAGCAAGAAGGCTCTCAATCACATATTCATCCAGACTGCTGCTCACAAAAATCTTCAGGTGAGGGAGCCCGGCGCTGTCGAGGAGCCAGCGGGCTTCCGACGCCAGATGACTCAGATCGCCCGAGTCCAGACGAATACCGGTGATACGAAACTGCGGACCGAGTTCGCGCGCCAGTTCGATCACGTGACGGATTCCTTGAAGCGTGTCGTACGTGTCCACCAGCAAAATCGCTTCAGGAAAGCTGCGGACAAAACGCCGGAACGCTTCCAGTTCGGTCTCACACGCTTGAATGTAGCTATGCGCCATGGTACCGGCTACCGGAATGCTATATACCTGCCCCGCAAGAACGTTCGATGTCCCATCAACACCAGCGATGTAAAAAGCCCGCGGTTCCTTTATTCCAGCATCGGCCCCGTGCATGCGCCTGACACCAAAGTCCACTACAGACCGGCCCCGCGCCGCATGCACGACACGAGCGGCCTTGGACGCAGCCTGTGTCGCCAATTGAATCTGGTTCATCAGAAACGTCTCGATAAGCTGAGCCTGAGGCAGCGGCGCCACGACCTCAACGATCGGCTCGTTGGCGAAAACGACCGTGCCTTCGGAAACCGCGTAGACGTCGCCAGTAAACCGGAACTCGCTGAGACTCGTCAGAAAGGCCTCGGAAAATCGATGGAGTGACCGGAGGTATTCGATCGCGTCAGCGGAGAACGAAACGGTTTCAAGATAATGGAGCACGTGTTCAAGCCCACACGCGACAAGGAAGTTACGTTTGCGGGGAAGTCTTCGTACGAAGAGATCGAATACCGAAATGCCGTTCATCCCTTCGTCAAAATACGACTGCAGCATCGTGAGTTCGTAGAAGTCCGTTAGCAGAGCGGCGTTGGAGTCGTCCACCCAATATGAACTCATCGCGGCGCTGGTTCCTCAAGGATGCCGCCGGCCCGCTTGATTTCCTGGAGCGCGCGTCGACCGTCTTCGGGATTCACGTTCACGGCACGCGTCGCGTCCACGATCACATGGACCTCGAAGCCTTGTTTGATGGCATCGAGAGAAGAATAGCGGACACAATAGTCCTGCGCCAGACCACCGATCCAAACCCGTTTGACGCCTGCGCCTCGCAAGCGCTTCGCCAGGTCGGTATCGCCGAACGCCGAGTAGCTCTCCACATCCGGAGTGGTCGCCTTGCTGACAATCTGGGCGTCCGGAGGAAGCCTTAAGTCCGGATGAAACTCGGCGCCGTGCGTTCCCTGCACACAATGTGGCGGCCAGGGACCGCCGCGTTGTCTGAAGCTGATGTGGTCGGCTGGATGCCAGTCGCGCGTAGCAAAGACAGGAACGCCTTTGGCGCGCGCTTCGCCGATCCATCTGTTCAGCATGGGGATAACTTCGTCCCCTGCGCTAACGCCCAAAGCGCCACCCGGACAAAAGTCATTTTGAATGTCGACGACTAACAACGCGTCGCCAGCTTGAAGGCTCATGCTCCCATTGTATTTCGGCTCCTTCGACTTCACAAAATGGGGACATAGGGCTACGTCCCCATTTCCCCTGGCTTCCTACTACGGCTTTAGTCTGGACGTCGGTCCCAGCGGCGTTCCAATAATGTCACCGGAAACGACCATCTCGACGCGGCGGTTGAGTTGCCGGCCGGCCGGAGTATCGTTGGAAGCGACCGGCTGGCTCTCACCAAAGCCGCGAGCTGTAATTAATGATGGAGTCACACCCTGTTGGATCAGGAAATCGCGTACGGCACTGGCGCGCTCCTCCGACAATATCTGATTGTAGTCTTCGGGGCCCACGCTGTCGGTATGGCCTTCGACTTCGAGTTTCAGGCCGGGATGCGCCAGCACGATTCCTGCGATCTTGGCGAGCTTTTCACGAGCGTCAGGCCGTAGTGTGTACTTGCCGGTATCGAAAACAACGTCGGACATATTGATGATCAGGCCTCGCGCGGTATCGCGGGTCTCCAGAATTTTGCTCAATTGCTCGCTTAGCTGAATGCGTAGCTCCTGTTTCTCTCTCTCGGCCCGCTCTCTCGCGGACTCGGCCGCTGCGCGCGCGCCCTCGGCGCGGGCGCGGCGTTCGGCTTCCAGGTGCTGTTGCTGCTCCGCCTCTGCCCGGAGTTCGGCGGCATGCTCCGCATCTCCTCTTGCCTGTTCGGCTGAAACCTGAGCCTGGCGCTCCCGCTGGGCCGTCCGAGCGCGCTCTTCAGCCAATCGCGCTTCGTCCTGCCGTTTGATAGCAATCAGCCGCGCGTCCTCTGCAGTCTGGACGGCCCCGCGCGCAGCCTGTGCAATGGATCTGTACGATTTGTTGTCAGCCCTTAAATGTTCCGCCTGAGTCAGCAAGTCTTGGGCTTTTTTGAATGTATCCGCCGCATCTTTATCAGCGCCCGTCCAACGCGCGATCCGTAAGGCATTTTGTGCTTCGTAAAGCTCCAATGGTGTTTTCTTGTCCAACTTGATTGGTTTTAGCTGGGCTGGGGGAACGTTCACTGTGTATTGTCCGCGCTCTAACAGTTCGTATTTCGCGTCGACTTGTTCGAACTTGCCCTTTGTGCCCGGCCGTATGAAATTCTCCATCACGACAACATTGCTCGGCTGTGTGGCCGCGAAGTAGGGCTCTGCAGTAACGATCAGGCCGAAGACCTGGAGGTCGGTGGTGACGTCCAACTTGCTGTTGTCGCCGTTGAGAATCACTTCGCCGAGATTTGCCGGCCGCCCCTCCGGAGTAATCGCCCACAAGACGTAGGTCACGTACTCGGAGCCGAATCGTGTAGCCGACTGCAGCTTATCGAATTTCGCATCGATTTCGATGTACCCTTGTTTGCTTTCAACCTTCGCTTCGCCCTTGGCGTCAGGTAGCAAAGGCGTTCCGCGAAACTCGATTGGCATGGAGCCCGCTCGATGGCGGTAATCGACTGCCGTTATCGTTCGCTCGACGATGTTGATCGTAATCTTATAGATCGGGTTGTCCCCGCCTCGTTGAACTCGGATCTGGTCTTGCGCGCCGGCGCTCTGTCCGGATGCCAACCCAAATCCAAAGAGCAACGACATGATGGCCACAATTGTCCTAAAGATTCTCATCTTGCACCTCTCAAATGGATAAAGATTCAAGATGCACGGAGCGCACCATTTCCGATCCCCCGGCTAAGATCCTGTATTGACGCGGGTTTCGGTGCGAGATTGATGTGCCGGAATCGCAGAAGCGGGGAAGAAACGGGGGGAATTTCGGGGACAGACTCCAATTTCTGCAAGCCAAGAAATTGGAGTCTGTCCCCGAAATTCCACTTCCCTATTCTCTCCCCCAAGCGTCAAATCTGTTATAAAAAGGCCCATGAATCGACTCGTGGAACTGGGACACAACACAGGAGAGGAATCCAATCAAGATCCGCTCTATTCGGTTCCCGGAATCGTTCTCGAGTCCGTCGGCCCGGTGCGCCACGAGGTAAAGGTGCCCTTTCACGATTCGCAGGTGAAAGGCCACGCTGTGCTGATTCAGACCGGATGGGATATCCGATTCGGCACCGAGGCATACTGGGAACCCGGACCGTTTCTGTCCGACGACGTGATCTTCCGATTGGTGCGCTCGGGCGCTCGCCTCGTGGGCGTTGATTTCTGGGTCATTCGGAATGCCGAGGACACCGGCCATGCCCAAACTCGACTGATCCTTGTCGCGAAAATCCCGGTTATCGAAAACCTGTGCAACTTGTCGACCCTGCCGCGATGGAAGTTCCGCCTCTCCGTAGCTCCGCTTCAAGGGGCGGCCGGCTCGTTCTATGCGGTCCGCACTGTTGCGGAATTCACTTAGAATTCCGTCCGTGATCCACGGATGGATGAGAATGCTCCTGGCAGTCTTGCTGGGCAATCTCATCTACTGGGCGGCCACACCCTTTCTTCCGGATTTCCTCGTTCATGATCTTTATAAACTGGACGCCGGACTTCTGCTGGACTTCGGAATATGCACTACCGCGTACCTGTTTTTGAAAGGAGGCTGACATGCCTCGGCACACGAGGGACGTGTCGGTCCGCGGCAGCCGGGACCAGGCGCCGAGTTCGAATAGGAGAAGAAAACCCGAGCCGTGGTACAGTCTCTCGCGAAAGCCCATGAACATCATTCACGTTGAAAATTTGATCAAGAAATTCGGCACAATTACGGCGGTAGACAACATCCAGCTCAGCGTTGAATCGGGACAAATGTTCGGTTTTCTTGGACCAAACGGAGCGGGAAAGTCGACGACGATCAAAATTCTCGCGACTCTGCTGCGGCCAACGGCAGGCAAAGCGGTGGTGGCGGGCTTTGACGTTCTTACAAATCCGAATGAAGTGAGACGGAGCATCGGTCTTGTGTTCCAGGATCAGTCCCTCGACGATCGCCTCACGGCGCAGGAAAACCTCTGGTTCCACGCCATGCTCTACGACCTTCCATCGAGTGTCTTCGTTGAGAGAGCCAACGATGTGCTGCGCCTCGTCGACCTGCTCGACCGGCGCCATTCCCTTGTCCGAACATTTTCGGGCGGAATGAAACGCCGGCTGGAAATCGCGCGCGGACTTCTGCATCATCCAAAGGTTCTTTTCCTGGATGAGCCGACACTCGGCCTGGACCCTCAAACGCGGAATGCGATCTGGAAACATGTCAAAGAGCTGCGGGAGGAAAAGGGCACCACCATATTCATGACGACGCATTACATGGAGGAGGCCGAACACTGCGACAGGATCGCGGTGATCGATCATGGAAAGATCCAGGCCGTAGATTCGCCGGCCATGCTCAAACGCATGATCGGCGGCGACAAGATTATCGTCAGCGGCGATGAAGCACTCGCAGATGACATCAAGAAGGCCTATAACGTGGAGGTCCAGAAAATCGGCAATGACGTTCACTTTCAGATGGCGGCCGGCGCCGAATTCGTACCCCGGCTCGTTTCTGACCTCGCAGGACGTATCAAATCGATACAAGTAAAGGAACCCAGCCTGGAGGATGTCTTTCTGAGGTTGACCGGGCATAGTATCCGCGTGCAGGAAGGAAGCTCGCTCGACCAGCTCCGCCAGGCCGCGCAACTATGGAGGAGACGATGAGACTCGCCTTGAAGACGGTCTACACGATCTGGCTCCGTGAAGCCAAAACTTTCGTCAGAGAAAAATTTCGCGTCGTCGCCATGATCGCGCAGCCGCTCCTCTATTTGGCGGTGCTCGGCAACGGCATCAGCTCGGGCGTAACTCTGAATGCCAGCGGCGGCATCAACTACCTGACATTCATGTATCCCGGTGTGATCGGCATGAGCATTCTCTTCACGTCGATTTTCTCCGCGGTTTCGATCATCTGGGACCGTGAGTTTGGTTTTCTCAAGGAAGTTCTCGTTGCGCCCGTGCCTCGATGGGCAGTCGCACTGGGCAAAACACTGGGCGGGGCGACGATTGCCATTGTTCAGGCAACGATTCTCATTCTGATTGCGCCGATCATTGGAATTCATCTTTCGCCCGGGATCATTGTTGAAATGTGGATCATGGCCTTCTTGATCGGCGTTGCGCTGACAAGTCTTGGGATTGCGATCGCCGCGCGTATGTCATCCATGCAGGGATTTCAAATGATCATGAACTTTCTGATCATGCCGCTCTATTTCTTGAGCGGCGCCATGTTCCCGCTGGCATCGGCGCCTACCTGGATCAAAGCCCTGATGACCGTAAATCCCCTCACGTATTTTGTTGACGGTCTGCGCAACATCCTTTTCTCTGGGACTACAATGGCGACCGGAGGGCTCGTCGGGCGAACCATTGTTGAGGTCGCGACCCGAGCCGGGCTCATCCGCTGGAGCCTCATTTTCGACCTGGCTGTCGTGGCTGTCGTGGCTGTCGTGCTTACCGCCGCGGGTGCTTACCGTTTCAGCAACCAGGCTGAATAGACGGACACAGAGAATGAACGCGGGCTAAAGCCCGCGACTACAGGTTGCCCAAACGTTGTCGCCTCCATGTAGTCGCGGGCTTTAGCCCGCGTTCCAAGTGTGGAAAATCAATCAAGAACCCCCCATGAAGATAGGACGCCTCCAATTCATCGGCCTTGGTTTACTGACGGCCGCAGTGTACGTCGTCAGCGCAAAAATGGGATTGCGGCTGGCGTTTGTTGCCGAGCAGGTCACAGTCGTCTGGCCGCCCACCGGAATTGCATTAAGCGCGGTGCTTTTACTCGGATATCGCATTTGGCCCGCCATCACACTGGGAGCATTGATCGCAAATCTAACGACGAGTACTCTGCCAGTCACATCCCTGGGCATCGCGGCCGGTAACACTCTGGAAGCTCTTGTTGGCGCATATCTGCTCAATCGTGTGATCGGGTTTCGCCCCTCCCTGGAACGATTCCGGGATTTTTTCGGCCTGATCTTCTTCGGCGCTATGGTCAGCACAATGGTCAGCTCAACGATCGGAGTAACGAGCCTGTGCTTGACGGGAATGCAACCTTGGGAGCGATTCGGGTCCCTGTGGGGTGTGTGGTTTCTCGGCGACGGAATGGGTGACGTGATCGTCGCGCCGCTTGTGCTGACGCTGGTGGCAAACGAATCGCGCCGGCGCTTGCGTTCGCGCGATCTGCCCGAATTCATCGCGCTTCTTATTCTCCTGGCCGGCCTGCATGTGCTTGTTTTCGGCTGGCGTGGACCGACCGAGCTGAGATACTACCTGTACGCCATCTTTCCTCTTCTGATCTGGTCGGCTTTACGTTTCGGAACGTGTGGGACGGCCATAACGGTGTTCATCACATCAAGCATGGCTATTTTCAGCACGGTTGAAGGATTCGGTCCCTTTGCGATCGACACCATCAATGAAGGCCTCATATCACTACAGTTGTTTATGGTCGTTGCCGCGAGCACCGGCATGATCATGGCAATTGCCGTGACCGGGCGGGACGAGGCCAGGGCTTCCTTGCGCCGGAGTGAACAACGATACAAGTCGCTTGTGCTGGCTTCTTCTCAAGTGGTGTGGTCCACCGACGCGCCCGGCGAAGTGGTCGAGGACCTGCCAACCTGGAGAGCTTTCACGGGCCAAACCAAAGAAGAGATGATGGGCCGCGGTTGGATGCGAAAGCTTCATCCCGATGACATCCAACGCGTCAGTGAGGTATGGGAACATTCCCTGGCAACACGAACTTCCCACGAAAACGAATTTCGAGTCCTGGCAGCCGATGGGACTTACCGTAACGTCTTGGCGCGGGCAGTTCCGGTCCTCGAACCCAACGGCAATATCCGGGAATGGGTCGGAGCGCTGACAGATATCACGGAGAAGAAGAACTCCGAACGAGAGATGCAGGAAGCAAACCGGAGGAAAGACGAATTTCTTGCAATGCTCGCGCACGAATTGCGGAACCCGCTGGCGCCCATTCGCAATGCCGTGGAGATCATCCGCTCGAGCAAGACCGATACCGCCAGGATCGACTGGACCTGCGAGATCATCGAACGGCAGGTTCAACATATGAGCCGCTTGCTGGACGACCTGCTGGACGTCTCACGAATCACTCATGGACAGATTCGGCTCAACAAGGAATCCACAGACCTCACTACTCTTGTGCGCCGAAGCCTCGACGCGTCGCGCACCGTCCTGGAAAAGAAGAATCTCCGTCTCGTGACGGACTTTGTACCCGGCCCTGTACCGATTTCCGCCGACGTCACCCGCATCGAGCAGGTCATCACGAATCTATTGAACAATGCCGTGAAATTCACTCCGGCCGGCGGGCAAATTACGGTCAGCGTGCACCATGAGGGGGATTCCGCGATGTTGCGAGTCGTCGACAATGGCCGCGGCATCGCGCCGGACTTGCTCCCGCGCATCTTTCAGCTTTTTGAGCAAGGCGACCGGTCTCTGGCGAGGTCTGAAGGCGGATTGGGTATTGGACTCACACTCGTTCAGAATCTGGTGCGCATGCACTCCGGGACGGTTGAAGCAAAGAGTGAAGGCCCGGGCCGCGGCAGTGAGTTCATGGTGCGTTTGCCGATGATGCCTTCCTGAATCCGGTACACTTAATGGTCTGCAGAAATTTTTCTTCGACGGACAAAATATGATTTCCGGGCGAGGTCCTAATTGTGTCCGGCCGTGCGCAGCTTCTGGACTCTTAAGGTAGATGTGATGATAGCCCCAAGAAGAGGAAATAGAGCGAGAGTCAGAAGCGCGACGGTAAAGCTCCCGGTTCTGCTCCGCACCAGCCCGACCAGGTAGGGACCGAGAAATCCTCCGAGGTTTCCCACCGAATTGATCAGTGCAATTCCGGCCGCGGCGCCTGTTCCACTCAGGAACTGCGACGACATTGCCCAGAACGGACCGAGTGTTCCCCAGATTCCTACGGCTGCGAAAGCAAGCGCCAGAAGTTCACCGGCGGGCGCCTTGATGAAGGCGGCAGCAATAAGCCCGACCGCTCCGGCGAGCGCTGAGCTAGCGACATGCCATCGGCGGTCGCCGGTGCGGTCGGAACTTCTTCCGATGACGACCATTCCAAAGGATGCGGCAAGATACGGAATGGCGCTGAGAAATCCGACCATCAAATTGCTCAATCCAGAGAAGGACTGAATGATCTGAGGCAGCCAGAAGCTCACACCGTAGAAGCTCATGATGATTGCAAAGTAAATCAGGCTGAAGTTCCACACTCGGCTGCTGCCTATGGCATCGCGCAAAGTGTGATGGCCATGCTCCAAAACGTGCTTACGTTCCTCTTCGAGCCGGGATGCGATCCAGGCCTTCTCGGCGGTGCTCAGCCAACTTGCGTTCCTTGGCCCATCCGGAAGGTACATCAATGTAACGAAACCGAGAATGACCGCCGGCAAACCTTCAATGAGAAACAACCACTGCCAGCCTGCGAGTCCTGCGGCACCACTCATTTCCAGCAGAGCACCAGAAGCCGGGCCGCCCACCACACCAGCGATCGCGGTCGCTGTCATAAAGCGCGCCACCGCTCGGCCGCGAGCCTCCGCGGGAAACCAGTAAGTAAGGTAGAGAATCATGCCTGGAAAAAATCCTGCTTCCGCAACACCAAGAAGGAATCGCAATGTGTAAAAGGTCCATGGACCCCGGACAAACATCATGGCTGAAGAAATGACGCCCCACGTCGCCAGGATGCGTGCCATCCAGATGCGGGCGCCTACCCGTTCCATGATGAGATTGCTCGGAACCTCGAAAATGAAATACCCGACGAAAAAGATTCCCGCGCCCAATCCAAATACTGCCGGATCGAACTTCAATGCTTCGTTCAACTGTAGCGCTGCAAAACCTACGTTGATGCGGTCCAGGTAGGCCACGATATACAACAGAAACATGAACGGGATGAGGCGCCGTGTCAGTTTTGAAAGGAGGGCCTGCTCGGAAATCACACGAAGGCCAGCAAAATTGTAAATGCGGCGGCGGTTATTCTCATCGATTTCTCCTCAAGTATCGGGGAGTTTACTTAGGAACATTGCGCTGATTTTCGTCATGATTGTCTTCCCTTAAAACATGAAGCGCATTGAAAGTTGGAGCCGGCGAGCAGGCCGCGATGCGATTGCGCGCCCAAAGAAGGGTGAACTCAAGTTGCTGATATACCCGGAATAGTTCACTCGGTTCGTGACATTGAAAGCATCGATGGCAGTCGTGATCTTTGGGCTCTTCTCCTTCTTAGATGCATCCCAGAAGAAGTCTTTCGACAAGCGCAGGTCGAGGCTGACATATCCCGGTCCCTCCAAAGTGTTTCGACGAACACCGCCAGGCCGGTCGAGAGCCAAGCCATCGTGATTATCATCGCGTCCAGTGATCATGCTGTAGGGCCGTCCGGATTCCGCCTGGAGCGCGACTCCGAGATTGAAAAGCCGGCCGGCTTTAATCGTGCCGAGTATATTAAAGCGATGGCGCTGGTCGGAATCCGCTCTAGACCATTCTCCTGACAGGTCATAATTGTTGGCTGGAAACGAACGGATGCCGCCGCTGTTGTTGTACGCTTGTCCTAGCGTGTACTGCGCCATTCCCGCAAAGTATCTAGTCACGTTTCCACGAAATGAAATCTCTAACGAATCCGTCACCTGCCGGCCGGAGGTCTCGATTTGCCGGAGTACATTGAGCGAGGGATCGGGACGCGCAGCATAGAAAGGTGGAATCGGCGCGTTGATGTCTCGTGAGCGGAATAGGCTACCTGACGTCCGGAAATAACTTACAGTCAGAGTCGTGCCGCGTTGTAACTGCTGTTCCACGGACAAGCTGTGCTGAAACGTGTAAGGGATCTGAACATGAGGATCGAGCCGGACCACACTGGTCGGCTGTGCCGGCGCGCCGTATACAAACGGATTCGGGTACGTGGGATTGGTAAGAAGGAAACGCTCAAGGCGTGTGCCGTCATACCGGAGGAGATCGAAAATCGGTAGGGGACCGGTTCGATCGTAGAAGATTCCGGCGCCACCTCTGATGACCGTCTTGCGTGATCCTTTCGGAGCATACGCAAACGAAAGGCGCGGTCCGAAGTTATTGTTGTCATCAAAATAACTCTGCCAGTCGTACCGCAGCCCGGCCGTAAGCTGAAAGTTACGGCGCACCTGATACTCATCCTGAAAGAAACCACCGAAGAGCTTTTCCCAAAATACAACGTGCCCGTTGCCGCGTTGTTGATCGAAAGAGAATGGCCGTCCTTTGACATAGTCCTCGAGCGATGAGAATGAGAAGGTGCCAGCGGAATTGGTGTTGTCGTCTAAGCCCCGGCGGCTTACATCGGGAATGTTGAATCCGGACTTGAAGGTGTGTTTACCGTGTGTCCAGGAGACAATATCGTCAAAGATCAAGTGATTTTCTGTCTGCAACCTATCGCCCTGCGACCCGCCGCCCGTGAATGCATCCAACACGATGATCTTGGGCTCGGATTGAACGCTCATCGTCGGCGTGTGTTGCCTTGCAATGAGAAGACGGAACTGATTCACAATGGCGTTGGAAAACGCCGTCTTCTGAGTGTAAAAAAGCTGATCTTCGCGATCGTGAAAATTCGTCGCAGCCTCGGGTAAGGTGACGCCGCCCACTCCCTGATTCTGGATCTTCAGGTTGCGATAGTGGAATCGGACCGAGTACGTCGTCTTGTCGCTGTGCTGCCGGTTCAATTCGATGGAAAAATCCGTATTCCGCTGAGGAGCGGGGACATTTTGATGCACCAACCCGGCAGGTTCGAGGGCAAATACGATAGCCTCGTTGTCTTCCTCTTGCCGTTGTCCTGTGAACATGAACGAAGTCGTTTTGCCGTCACCGATTGGTCCCAGTAGGCTGCCTTCGAAAATACGCCGCTGTTCCGCCGGCTTTAGGATTGCAAAGGGATCGCGCGCATTGAGCCGCGCGTCGCGGAACAGGAAGTTCATTGTCCCGTGATATTCCGAAGAGCCGGGTTTCGTCGTGATCTCAATGCGCGCCCGGCCGGGGCGGTTATATTCGGCGGAGTACGGATTCTGATTGATGGTCACCGCCTGGATCGCCGAGGCCGACAGCGCACTGGTTGCCTGGATCCCATCGATAATTAAAGTGACACCATTGGTTCCGAGCGCGCTGTTATCCAAAAACCGGGACATCGTGGCGACAATGTCCTGGTCGAAGATCGGCAAATCATCCAGAGCCTGGCGATCCACGGCGGCCACATCCCGGTTCTCGCTGGGATCGGTGCTGACTTCCGGCGTATCCCCGCTCACGGTGATCTGCTGATTGAGAGTTTCGATAGAGAGAACAATCCGCAATCGCGCCGGCGGCCGGGTGCCGACGACGAGCTTAGTGGTATCCGTCTTGAATCCCTCTCTCTGAGTGCGCACCTCGTAACTTCCAGGTTGAAGCCTGTCGAAACGAAAAGTGCCTGATGCATCGGTCGTCGTCGTGCGCTGTTGCTGTCCATCCTTCAGCAGATCGACTTCGGCCCCAAAGAATGTGGCTCCGGTTTGGTCCTGCACGATTCCGTTAATGACCAAATTGGGCTGTACCTGCGCCTGAACAGACCGCGCGCAGATCAGCATGAGCAGCAATGATGTACAAAGCCATAGCCGTGCGTTGCGCCTTGATGGTGTGGTCGCTCCTGTCTTGCTCAGAACGTGAACCTCGCTTGCAATTCCAGGCGCCGATTATTGGCCGCCTCGGAAAATCCAGCGAACCCGCCTCCGCCTGCCGGTTGATTCGCGCGCCCGAATAACGGCGATGTGATGTTACCAATGATTGGCCCGGGATTCGTGTGGTTGAGGATATTCACCATCTCCATCGTGATGCTCAAAGTGTAAGGGCGCTTGATCTCACTCCCTCCCGAGGAGCGCGACCGGCTCTGTGCGGCTTCCGCGGGCTTGGGACCAAGTTTCACAGCTTTGGTGATGTGCATATTCACCGAAATCGTCCCAGGGCCGCGGCCATAGTTCCGATGCAGGATTCTCTCGTCCGGCGTTGGATTGGGATCAAGCAGGCCGTAGACAGTCTGAATGACGCCAGGCCTGTTTGGATCTGCAGCAATGCCCGGCCTTCCATTGAACAATGTCGTTCCGTAAATATCCCGGCCGGCGGTGATATCAAATGGCGGTCCGGACGCCACATTTACGAGCGGACTGAACAATACATTCCACTTCGTGTTGATCGATCCACCGAGGCTCATGCGGCGACGGACATCGGTTGCCGCCGGCCCGTATTCCCCCGCAATGCTGTATGGATTCGCTGGAAACGTACCGAGACCATCCGTATTGCTCATGGCATGGTTCAGCGTGTACGACCCCGTCAGTGAGACGTACTTGCTTGCGCGCGAGTTCACGGTCACGATCAATTGGCGCTGGTTGTACAGTCCGGATGATTCCATGAGGAAAACCGCACCAACCGGTCCAAGAGGATAAACACCGCTGCCCGGGACATCAGGATCGTAGGTTCCTGTCAACGGTGCGTTGACGTCCCGTGACCGCAGCACGTGCAACCCATGAGAATTCGCGAACGTGAGGGCCATCGTTGTATTGCGCGGGAGTTGCCGCTCAATACTGATCATCGATTGATAAAACGCCGGGGCAACCAGGGCAGGGCTCACCTGTTCACGAACCTGCATAGATTGAAACGCCGCCAGAGAAGAGATCGACGGAGGGGAAGGAAAGAAGTCCGGATTCGTAAGGATGTACTGCTGCTGGCGGACGCCGTTGCGGCGAAGCGCCGTCATGGTGTTTGCCAACCCAAAACGATCATAGAAAATGCCGAATCCCGCGCGGGCTACGGTCTTCGGCGCCAGACCCCAGGCGACGCCAACCCGCGGTGCGAGGTCATGCCGGTCGTGAATGTTGGTCTGCGCTTCGTAACGGAAGCCGAGGCTCATGGTCAGCGACGGACTGATTTTCCAGTCGTCACTGATGAAAGCTCCGAGATCGAACTGACTTGCTGAAAGGCCTGAGTCACCAGCAATGATGCTGAATTGAGTTGCGCCACCACCGAGAGTCGCAGTCTGCAGAGGGGTGAATCCGAGTCTCTGGAATAGGAGCGTCCGCCGATACCTTTCAATGGAAGTGATCGTGGCGGGTACTGCCTGACCTGCGGAGTCAAGAACCGGCTGATTGTTTGCATCCAGGAGCGGCGCATCGCCGCCACTAAAAGTGAACGTGCCTTTAAAGTTTTGCGGTGAGACGTTGTCATCTGCCTGGCGGCGCAACCTCATACCAAATCGCCAACTGTGCCGTCCGTGGACCACACTCACGTAATCCTGAAATTCATAATTGTTTTGCGTATCGAAAGAATGCCCGGCCGGGGACGCGCCACCGTTGAACGCCCCGAGCACCTGAATTGCGGGCCCGACGGTTGTGGGCGTAATTTGGTTACTCGTCCGGAAGAACTGAAAGCGTGCTTCGTTCACCATATTTTCCGCGAACACAGCCGTCTCTGTAGCCTGGACCGTATGCGTAGTCGTCGTGGTGCCGGCAGCCCGTGAGGTCAAATTGAACCCGCCGACACCGGCAGAGGGAATGTCCACGTGCATGAAACCGTAGCGCACGGTTAGCGTATTGTTGGGGCTGAGTTGGTAATCCGTGCGCGGATTGATGCCGAGGCGGCGCTGTGGGATGCAGAACACATCTGTGAACGGATCGAT
>WNGM01001218.1_pt1 | contig 35988 bp, 32 predicted proteins | sample 5400571 | NCBI WGS metagenome assembly WNGM01 (sample SAMN13153378, study PRJNA577476) | soil metagenome | isolation source: 100 cm soil or saprolite under Garry oak tree replicate 2 | place: USA:California | collected 2016-06-15 | reverse complement strand
CCAGGCGACAGAGCTGCGCTCTGATGCGTCAACCGCAGGTGTCATGACCAATCGAACGGAGTTCCCATTTCTGGGGCTGAGTCTGGTGAACTTGGGCTTCCGAAGAAGCCACTGGGTCTTTAGCCCAGTGGTAGTTCACTGCGCGCAGCGCATTACCACCTTCGTTGACATCCTCCCGTCCCATAAATGGAGACGGGATTCCCACCCTCACGAGTGGGCTTTACTACTTCGCTGGAAGCGAGCCTTCCACGGTTTCCATTCGTGTTTGGTCTTACAGCTTCCTCCATAGTCGTTTGCTTTCCGCGAGCCCCGCGGTAGCTTCTCAGTCTGGTGAGCCATCAGGAACGTGGTTCTTGTTCCTGGCAAAAGAAAGAGAGGGTACATTGAACAATTGGTACGTTAGTGTTTTTACCCGTCGAAACGATTTACAACGGAACGCCCAAGCACTATTCTGTTTTCAAGGTACTACCTCTCTATTCTTGCACAGGCGTGCAAAAACGGAAATGGTTTCTCTCGTTGCCAAGAGCAGTGCTTTCATCCCCTTCCCTGAAGGGCTGACTTGTACCCACATTTTACAAACGGAGGTGAAAAGCAAGATGAACGCCCTCAACAAGGGTTTGCAAGGAGAGCCAGCCCTTCCACAGGGTTTTCCAGCCAGGCGGGCCATCCGACTTGCGGGCTTGGTAGCCACCCATGCGTGCCACCTCCGTCCAGAAGCCCTCACTGCTCAGGGTCTGGGAAGACTGGCCAGCGCATGCAGCGACGATCGCCAGCGCTTCGGGTTCAATCACCTGTGCTGCTGGGTGATCTGGGGTCTGACGCGACAGATCGCGCAATTGGGAGCCTGCGCACTGCCACCGGAGACAACCGTCCCAACAGGCGGATCAGACGATCAGCACTCTGCAGCTGTCGCTCTTGGATCCGGCAGCCGGTTTTGAGACAGTGATGATAGTCCTCAACCGTCCAGCGACAGCCATACCAGTCGGCACGAGGTCCTGCCTGTTCACAGCTAGTGACCCCCACCGAGGTGAGCAAGATCCATTCCAAGGGCTCTTCCCCTTCTGGGGCCTCTTCTTAAGAGACCCGCACCACCCAAACAGGGATGGGCGCCAGTTTGTGCAGACGTGGATCATGACGCGGCGGCAAGAGCGACAGGTGGGTCCAGGCCAGATGCAACGTGGTGGAACGCGCTTGGCGCCCATGACTGGCCGGGACGTCGAAGGGACGCGCGTCCACAGCCGGCAAGACGGACAGTTCGGCCAACAGGTGGGAGAGCGTTTCCTCTTCCATCTGCACCCGTCGATCCTGAGTGGCACACACCACAAAGTGGGTCTGGGTCCTGCGGCAGCTGTCCAAAAACGCAAAGATATCCGCTCCACGATCGGCCACATGCACGAAGAGCGTCGAGGAGCAGGATGGGCCGATCGCCTGGACGCACCGACCCCAGACGTCGGTTTCTTTGCTGCGCTTGCGTCTTTGCGCACGCGTTTGGCCTTTGGGCGCCGACTGCCGCATAAAGGGCTCCTGATGAGCACATCGAAGGCGATGATGCGTTGCCGGATCAATCGCCAGGACGGTTTGCAAGAGCAGGCCACGACCGCGATCATCGCCCATCGGTCCCAAACCGGTGGTCTTGGGATGATGAGTGTAATCGAGGTCCGTGGTCTCTAGAACACCGCCAAAGGTCGTTTCTGCCCAGCGCTGCGGGTCCAACACATCTTGTGTGTTCATTTTCTCATTGTACCAAATTATCTTTGTAAAATGTGGGTACAAGTCAGCCCTGAAGGGCAAGGGGTCTTCCCGCACCGATTGATAAATGGCTGTGGGAGATCTACTTCCCACAGCACTTTCCCGACTACGAGCGCCACCGGGTCAGGTGCATCGGGTTGACTGCCCCGAACGCCAGAAAGCGTCTCCCAAGTCGCCCACAGGCAGTACGAGCACCATTGGGGTGGGAGTGATTGTACCTGGCAGAAAGAAAGCTTTAGTTTTATAGACACGAAACGGCATTCACAGATGGTGATGCCGTTCATTTTTTGCCTACCGACAGAAAGTGAAGGCACGAGCATGACAGACGAACAGCAGCCAGCAGAGAATCGTGAGCGTAGGCAGAGGCGCAAAGAACGAAAGCGCAGTGTTCACGGCGGAGGCTCTGTCTACCTGCGCCGAGGTGAAGGCAAGGAGCGCTGGGTTGCGGCGATGAAGGACCCGGAAACGGGAAAACGCCTGGAGCGCTACGCAAAATCGCAAAAAGAAGCTTATGAGCTGCTGGAGCAGATGAAGAGTGAAATAAGGCAAGGGACTCTGGTTACAGGATCGCGTCAAACAGTGGAGAAGTATCTGCAAGACTGGTTTGAGAACGTACAGAAGCAGGCAGTTCGTACAACAACCTACCTGAGACAAGAACCTATCCTTCGCAACGTGATCTTGCCTGTTCTAGGACATATCCAACTCCAGAAACTGACTCCCCAGCAGGTACAGAAGTTGTATTCGGCTAAAATCAACGAAGGATGGAAGCCGGGCAGCATTCGCAACATCCACAAGATACTGCATAAAGCGTTAGACAATGCTGTACGCTGGAAGTTGGTCCCCCGGAATGTGTGCGATCTGGTTTCTTTACCGCGTCGAGTAAAGCATAAACCGCGAACTTTAACCAAAGAGCAAGCTGTACAATTATTAAAAGCCTCACAAGGCCACCCATTGGAGCCATTGGTTGTGCTTGCTTTGACTACGGGTACGCGGCACGGTGAAATTGCTGCTCTGAGGTGGCGTGATATCAACTTTGCAGCGAGGACCCTGGAAGTCAGGCACACTGTTACCTTTATTAGCGGGCACGGATATGTCGAAGGAGAGCCAAAGACTGAGAAGAGTAATCGCACCATTGTACTTCCACGTTTTGCTGTGCGAGCTTTGGAGAGGCATCGGCTCCATCAGTTGGAGATGCGATTACAAGCTGGCAGGCTGTGGCTGGATCGAGATTTAGTTTTTTGTAACGCATTTGGGAGCTATCGCAATCCTGCTACAACCAGCCAGGCTTTTCATAGACTGCTGGCGAGAGCCGGGCTCCCGCCAATGCGTATCCATGATTTAAGGCATAGCGTGGCGACGCTGTTGATTACGGTGATGAGAATGCCTGCCAACCTTGTCCAGGAGCTTTTAGGGCATGATGACATCGAGACCACCCTGGGTCTGTATACACATCCCGCTGCAGAGATGCAACGCCACATGATGGATGGTTTAGATGACCTTTTTGGGACGGATTTCTAGCGAGTTGGCCTCTGATGGCTCCCCGGACTAAAGTCGCGGGGGTTCCGAGCGGTGCTTCCACGCTTCCAACTGGCCTCCCTTGAGGAGGAAAGCTGGCCCTTGTGTGGCTTTGTTCGGACTTTCGGGCCGACGCGCTCCGGCACGGGCAAGGCCCATGCTTCGGGGCAAGGACTGCCCCTCATTCGCACGTTGGATGACTCGCTCATGTGCGGCCCGCAGGCGCGCCTCCGCACCTTCCCAGTACGCTGCGTACCGGGCCCATGAGGGAATGGGATCTGCTGGATCGAGATAGGCGGCCAGAAAGGCGGAGTAGAGATCCCGTTGGATGGGTCCCACTCCACAAGCGCATTCATGCCATCGCTGCGCTAACGGCTTTTTCACCTGCCGTCCGCACCCATGACAGAATTGGCTCAGTTTGCTCGACCGCGTGGGAACTTCCACCAGGGTGCCGCCCGTGCTTGCAACGGTGCGTCGTAATTGTTCTACAAACATCCCTGGTGCTCTGATCCCTACGCTTTTACCATACCGCTTCTGCCACCCTTTGTACGAAATCTTTTCAAGGATGATGGTGTTGCCCACCGCCACGATCTCATGCACTTTGCGACCATGCAAGCTCTTGCGGTATGCGGCCAGGGCGCGTTCTTTGGCCGCCTTTCTGCGCCGGGTTTTCTCATAGCTGCGGCTGCTTTTCCAGTGCAGCTTTTTCTTGCCCGTTGAGCGGATACGGCCTTTGGCATCGTAGTTCTCGGGATTCGCTGCGCGCCTCTGACGATCCATTTTTCTTTGAAGCCTTCGGGTAGCCTGTTCGTTGGGAGCGAGTTCCTCGCAGAATACCGAGAGGCTGGCTTCCCCCTCTCGGGGAAAAAGCGCGATCGTAGATGGGCCCAAGTCTGCGCCGATGATGTCGCTTCCTACAGGATGTTTCGGCTTGTGGTGCGGCACCCCTTCCAAGACCAGTTGGACAGCATAGCGAAACCCCAGTGCGTCGGCACCTTTGGCTTGGAGGCTGCTGGCTTTGCGCTGCACCAGGCGGGCATATTTGATGCGCTGGGCTAAGCCGTGCTTGACCACCGGATCCTCCCAGTCGATGAGCGCCGCGAGTTGGTCGTCTTTCCAAATGAGAAAACCCTGATTCCCTTCCTCCGGCTTTTGCAACACAAAACGGAGCCCGGTATCATTGCGCTTGTTTTCGAGGCTGGAGAGGCCTCGCACCCGATTTTTGAAGCGGACGCGGCGGGCTTGTCCCAGATAGACACGAACGAGTGCGCGGTAGGCTCGACTTGCCAGGGTTTGGGCGAGGACAGCGTCGAGGTGCTCAGCGATCCAGCAGACACGCAACTGTTTGGCTGCTTCATGCAAGCCATACTCGGAAAATCCGTACTGCTCGCGCAGCGTCGAAAATGCTCTGGCGCGCTCCTGTTTCTGTGCTCGGGGATGGCGCGAGCCTGTTGCCAGGTCGGATCAGCCCGCATCCGGCGCAGCCGCTTCTGGCCTTCGGAGAGCACGGCGTTATAGAACTGCCTGCCTGCTTCCAAATGCGCGCGCAGGCGGGCCGCCTGACCCTCGTTGACCTGGAGGGGCAGTTCCAGCAGAAAGGTCGGCGTGCGTTTCTTTGTCTCTTTGCCCTGCTCTGTCGGGGCTTGGCTCTTTTTGCTCATACACCGCTCCTGTGCTGCTTGCTTCTGCTAGAACTTCTATTCTAGATCATAGCAGGCCTACTGCTCGCAGTCAAGCCCTCCAAAGAGCAGCTTCTCTTGGTTTCCAGCTGTCCTCTCTGCCTTCAAAGGAACGGCGGTTCATCCCCTGGATGAATCACAGGGGCTTTCCCGCTCGGTTTTCTGTAAGTGCCTTTTTGCCCAAAAGAGACGATGTGCCATCTAACTACGTAAGAGCTTGTGTACGAAGCCGCTCGAGAAGCTCTTGTACACAGCTTGAGGCTTCGTTCTGCATCGCACCCAAAGCCCCACAGCGCTGAAAATGGCCTGTGAGAGCCAGGAAAAACCTGCTGGAAGTGCATAAAAGAAGATGAAAAGCAAACTCAGCCTCAGTTAGATGGCACGTCGTCTCTTTTGGATAAAAATACACTGATGGGCCATATGGAAAACGCTTTATTAAGCAAATTCCCATTCGCACAATTAATTTTACCGATCCTACTGATAAGACTCACCATGATCGTATGGTGGAGCTTGTTGAACGGATGTTCTCTCTGGAAGAGCGACTAGCAGATGCAAGAATGCCTCGCGACAAAGAAATCATTCAGCAACAGATTGACGCAACAGATCGGCAGATTGATAAGCTGGTATATGAACTGTACGGATTGACGGAGGAGGAGATCAAAATAGTGGAAGGAAAGCTTTAAGGTGGCTCATGGTGTGTATAACTCTGAATTATAGACACCAGGCAAGCAGACTGTTATAATCCCTCAGCTAGTGGCGGAAAAGGTAGACGCGAAGAATGTTAGGTTATGACCTCTTGATCGTGAAGAGTGCTAGTGTACTTTGCCGTGAAGGTTGGCTCAAATGCACTTTTGCTGATTCGGCACCCCCGATCTATGAAGAACACGAAGACGAAGGAGATTAAAATCAGCCCGACCATAGGCTTGCCGCTTGATGAGCTTGAGCCGATGAACTTGAGCAATTTACAAGAGCCCAAGCTGAATTCCATCATACAGATCATTAAAGCCGATAAGGATCATGGGCGACTGGCTGAAGCAGAGTCGCCCATGAATCGTTTTACTCGTGTGGAGGTACACCTCCTCGCAAGTGCATGATGATAGCCCAGAAGGCCTTGTGCAACCGTTCGATGAGGATAATATGTAGAATCAATCGGTGCCCGCCGCATTTCTGGAGGAGTATTTTCAGTGACCAGAACAGCGCACGAACTTGTAGTTCCCATCCATTCCGTACAGGTTGTAAGTTGACATAGTAGGGGACAAGTCCTACTACAAGCCAGAACAAGAAATCGTTACCTTTCATATTCATCACTCCTTTTTTGGCAGCGATGACGCCGGCATCATCTCGTTACTTGAATGATCATCTAGCACAAGCATACAAATACGGTGCATAATAAGGTTGTGGATATGCACTATCTTTGCATCATTTTCCGGGAGAAGGCGCGATGGCTGATTTCGGCTATACATTGAAACAGTTGCGTATGGATCAAGGATTGACCCAGGAGGATTTAGGAAACCTTATTGGGCGACATCGGAACACCATCGCTCGTTGGGAAGGTGGAACGCCTCCTAAACGGAAGATGTTGTTACAGCTTGCTGATGCGCTCTTTCTCTATGAAGATGAAATAGACCAACTACTTCTAGCCGCTGGGTATGCTGAAGCGACTCCTGATGAGAAACTTCCGATGAAGACGAGAGGGCACAAGCATCCTCTGCAGAAGAGCCGCTCAACTCCACAACGATCACCGGCACGTTGCGATTACTACGAGCATATCTCTCGACCTCGTAATTATATCGAACGAATAGATGTGATCACTATGGTGCGTACTTCTCTTCTTAGGAAGGATTTGCCTATCACGTTGACCTCTGCAGTGCAGTCCCCAAAGCTCAACGCGCTTTATGGCATGGGAGGAATTGGCAAGAGCGTTATTGCTCGGACGCTCTGTGATGATTCAGCTATTCAAGATGCTTTTCCAGATGGCATTCTTTGGCTAACCCTTGGGAAAAAGCCTGAGCTTGTTCCTGCAATGCGCTCATGGATCAACGTGTTGGGAGGCACTATCAGCGAGAATGCTCCGACAGTGGAGAGCCTGAAGAATATTCTGGCCATACTTCTTAAAGATCGTGGATGTTTGCTCATTCTCGACGATGTATGGCACTTTACTGAAGCGGAACCATTTTTTGTAGGAGGTCCCCACTGTCGCATGCTGCTTACCACACGCAAAGCTGAAATTGCCGTCAAATTTGGCGCAACTGTACAGCCTATTCCCCTCATGACCGAGATAGAAGCCATCACCTTGTTAGACGTATGGTCAAAGGGTCATCTAGCCCAAGCCGATCAGGTTTTGAAAAGGCAAATCGTCAAACAACTGGGATATCTGCCCTTAGCTGTCAAACTAGCTGGAGCACAACTACAACACATCCCGCCTGACGAGTGGCTTCAGACGTTCGATGTGCGCAAGCTCAAATACCAAGAAGTCGATCATCCTCACGACAGTGTGGTACTGACCTTTGAACTCAGTCTTGAGGATCTTGACAAACTGACCCGTCAACTCTATGTCGCACTTGCGATTTTCAAAGAAGATGAGGTGACGCCTCAAGTAGGGATAGAGCGACTCTGGAAGAGCCTAAGTAATCTCGATGCCCACGCCATTCGAGACCTGCTCGACAACTTGGCCTCACGCGCCTTGCTCGACCTGATTCCCGATCCTTCTTCACGTCCTCGTGCAGTACACCTGCACGATCTGCTGCACAATCTGATCAGTGTAGAGTTAGGTGATGCACGTCTTGCTGCGCATCAAGCTTTGCTCGATGCATACCGAACCACATGCCAGGGAACAGGCTGGAATACTGCCGAAGACGACGGGTACCTCTACGATCACCTGACCTATCATCTGGAAGCTGTTTATGCAAAAGACGAACTCAAAGCACTCTTTGCAGATCAACATTGGCTCTCTGTTCGGTTACCACACCGCAACTACACATATGATGGCTATCTTGAAGACCTCTCCCTAGCTTGGAATAGTGCTGATATCGAAACAAGGCAACAGATCGAGGCGAACCGGGAACCTACTGCTTTCGCCGAATGCATACGCTATATTCTAATTCATACTAGTATCAATAGCATTGCGAAAAACTATGTTCCTGAGCTCATCGAGCGAGCTATTGAAGCCGAGTTATTGGAGCCAAGCCAAGTACTAAGCCTTGCAGTAAAAGTACGAGAGATGAAGAAACAAGTGAAAATATACTTGGCAGTTCTATCTAAGGGCAAACTGAATCAAGATCAGCAGAAAAAGCTTCAAAATTTGGTCCTCCAGCACGCCCTGGCTCTTGAAGACAAGAGTTTACGATTACGAATCGAGATACTTATCGCTTTGGTTCCACGCTTGGAGGGAGACCAACGGACCCACGTACTGGAGCAGGTTCTCCAGGATATTTTTGACCCCGATAACGAATGGGAGGACACCGAGCTTTTTTACAACGATTATTTCCGAGCTAAATTACTCGTTACCTTGGCACCTCACTTGAGCATAGAACAACATTCACAGGCACTAAAGCAAATTTTCGAGGACACCTCAACTCTTGACAAGAGATTACGAGCTAAGATGTTTATCGCATTGGTGCCTTACTTGAGTAGTGAGCAACGAATCCATACGCTGGAACAGGCTTTCCAAGACACTTTAGCTCTTGATGACAATGGGTTACGAGTCGAGGTGTTTTCTATTCTAACTCCTTACTTGAGTGACGAACAACGAGCACATGCCCTAGAACAAGCTTTTCAGGATGCTCTGCTTCTTGAAGCTGGTGAATTACGAGCTCACGCGCTCATCGCTCTGATTCCTCACTTATCAGAAACTCAGCAAAAACAAGCATTAGAGCAGGCTTTCCAGCATATCGCGGTAGCTGACGATAGGCAACAAGCGCAGATGCTTATTGCCATAGCACCCTATTTAACTGGAACTTTGCTAGAGAAAGCCTTGCAGACCGCCTTAGCTATTGATTACGGAGGACTACGAGTCGAGGTACTAAGTATCTTAAGTTCCTTCTTGTCAGGAGATTTGCGGACCCGCGCTCTCGAACAAGCTCTCCAGGACGCTCTAAGGGATGATGCACCAGAGTTGCTGCGAGCTGTTTGGCTGACAGACCTGGTTCCCTACTTGATTGGAGAACAGCGAACTCGCGCTCTCGAGCAAGCTTTGCAAGCTATACAAAAAATTTATATCGACATCGATACGTTTAGAGTCAACCCTCTCGCCGCTTTGGCTCCGCATCTGGGTGGGACTTTATTAGAGCGAGCCTTGCAGATGACTGTAGTAATTCATGATGAGCAGGAACGAGCTGCGTCGCTAACCGCTTTGGCTCCTCACTTGAGTGGAGACCAACGGACCCATGCACTAGAGCAGGCTTTCCAGGGCGACCTAGCTATTCGTGAACCGGCGTTTGGAGGACCGGTAGCGCCTACAGTTCTGGCTCCTCACTTGACGGGCCTCCAGCTCGAACAGGTTTTTCAGATCACTCTAGAATATCCCAATGAGGCATGGCGAGCCGAAATGCTCACCGCCCTGATCCCTTATCTGACCAAAACCATGATAGAGCAGACCTTGCAGAATGCTATGACTTTTCATGATGCGTTTTGTCGAGCCGACGTGCTTACTGCTCTGGCTCCTCACTTATCAGGAGAGCAGCAAGCCCATGCACTAGAGCAAGCCTATCAGGATGTCTTAGCAGTCCCTTATGAGGTACTACGAGCCAAGGCACTCGCCGCTCTGGTTCCTCACTTAAGTGAAGAACAACGACACCAGGTATTAGAGCAGGCTTTCGTGGACACCTTGGCAGATGATAATGATTTGCTACGAGCAGAGGCACTCACCGCTCTGGCTCCTCACTTAACAGGAGAGCAGCAGACACGCGCACTAGAGCAAGCCTTTCAAAGTGCTCTGAAAATTTCACAAGAACAGCTACGAGAGGATATGCTCGATGCTCTGGCTCCTCATTTTACTAGTCGCTTACAAGAGCACGCTTTCCAGGTTTCTTTAACACTTCAAAACAAGTTTCTTCGAGTCCAGGTGCTCTCTTCTTTGGCTCCCCACTTGACAGGAAGCCTACTGGAGCAAGCTTTGCAGACCTCCCTAGAAATTCATGATGAGAAGTTTCGAACCGTGGCACTCATGACTCTAGTACCTCGCTTTACTGGAGATCAACGGACACATCTGATGATGCAAATCTTAGATACCCTAGCTTATTACGAGAAGGACCTATCAGTAGCGGTTATTACAAAGCTTTCACCGCTTATCCTTGCCCAACCTTCAGAACTAAAATCTATTCGAATAGCAATACTGGAAACACTCCCATATCTCAAACACTGGTCTCGCCAAGAAGTACTCAAAAAGTTTTGTGCTCAAAAAATCCTTACCTCACCTCTATTCTCGCCTGAAGTGCTGGGGACTATCGCATCTCATATCATCGAGATTTGCGAGCAGTGGCACTGGTTATGAATAAGAGGTTAAGGTAAGGTTCAATTTGGACGAATTGTACTTGACTGTTTGAACAGTAACATTTAAATCTGCATCGGCTCAGCAAGCCACTTTGGATTATTCGGCCTGTTAGGAACTGTCAATTTCATTGGAACCTTGCCTAAGAAATTATATGCACTCACCTACCAAGTCACAATCACCATTTGTGTGACTCTAAGCCTACTGATTGTCCTGTTTAATGTGGTATCCTGAAGAAAATGAGCGCTCTCTTTCCGGGATGTTCGATCAAGGAAGCTTTTCCACTTGCCCGTAGTCAGAATAAGGGAGGCCCTCAGTCCCTGGACGCGACAGGTATCCAACTCGACAGTGCCTACATGAGGGAGGTTGATCTGAAGCAGGTATGGATGCCACAGGCATCTTTGCGAAAAGTCGATCTCCTCAAAGCCAACCTTGAAGATGTACTATTCCTGAAGGGTACCGTCTTACGTGGAGTCAAAGGACTGACGAAAGAGCAATTAGATACCTGTAAAGCAAGAGGTGCTATCATTGATGAAGACTCCACGACCAGTCCATCGCAGTCAACTGTTTCTCTTTCCCCGTCTTCGCCAAGCAATGATATACAAGCCTGATCGGCTCCATCTGCTCAAGAGAGCATACCGACTTCTGATCTAGGACCAAAAAACACGTTAGGCGATGGAAGCACTGCTGGAAGTGACCAATGACAACGAAGATCCTGTGTGGCACTACTCGAATCGGAAACGATAATCAAATTACACCGTATCGTGGGCTTAGGTGCGTATAATGAGAGATTATACCTACCAGCCGCTTGACAACTCCCCATAAATCCAACAAAATTGGTTGAATATAACGCGCTTTTTTCCTAGTTATAGAAATCAAGTTTTACAAAATTCCGGGCTTGCGCCAAAAAGAGAAATCCGGCAAACTGTGACCAGATGACACAACGGCAGCGGAAGTTATGCAGTTCCCAGGAGAATACGCTAACCTGTGACAGGAAGGAAATGTATGCAGAACACAACACCATTTGACACTACACTCACCAGATTTATGAACAGCTTGCATGCGCGAAATGTGAGCGAGCATACCATCATTGCTTATCGCACAGACCTGAGACAATTTTTTCACTATATTTCTGAGACGGATATTTCTGTCACAACACCAACGGCGATCAGCCGGACTCACATCATAGACTATCTTGCCAGTCTTGCACAGCAAGGACGCTCAGGAGTGACCAGGGCTCGAAAACTCGCTGCGATCCGTGAATACTGCAAATTTCTTGTTGCGGAAAAGCTGCTTGACTCCTCCCCTACGACCAACATTGGCATGCCGAAAAAGGAGCGCAAAAGCAGAGTCTTTTTACGAGTTGATGAATATATGCGACTCCTCAATGCCGCCGCAGGCAATAGCCGCGATTATGCGATCCTCCAATTGTTTCTGCAAACTGGCATTCGAGTAGCCGAGCTGGTAGGACTTACCTTACCAGCTCTTGACCTGGTTGAAGGTATCATGCTGATTAACGGCAAAGGAATGAAGCAACGCACGCTGTATCTTGAGAAGAAAGCTACCCAGGCGTTACGAGCGTATCTTGCAACACGACCGCGCAGCAGCGATGAGCATGTGTTTCTGAACTATGAGGGCAAGGGCTTATCAGTGCAGGGTGTCAGGGATATTATAGACAAATATGGCAAAGCAGCAGGCATCACGAAAAAGTTTTCCTGTCACTCCTTGCGCCACACATGTGCCACATATAAAGCAGCAAAAGGCTATACCGCAGCAGAGCTACAAGATTTACTCGGTCATGAGAAACCGGACACCTCCTTGATCTACGTCCACATGGCACGAGACGCAAAGCAATTGATGATGCAAACAAGCTTATGAGAATACGCATATTTCCCTACCAACTGAGAAGACCACCCAAAGCACTACGCACAGCGCAGCTTGATAACATTGCGTTAGTGCCTGCTTCCCTGCTCTTTCATAAACCGAAGTACAAAGCCATCGCTCGAACGCTTCCAACAGGCAGTGTGTTAATCTGCACGCCACCTTCTCCCAAGCAATGCCAGGCACTTGAAAAAGTCGCCTCGTATTTCCGCTCACACGGCCACGCCGTTAGGCCTGTAAGTGCCTTTTTGACCAAAAGAGACGATGTGCCATCTAACTACGTAAGAGCTTGTGAAAGAAGATGAAAAGCAAGCTCAGCCTCAGTTAGATGGCACGTCGTCTCTTTTGGATTAAAATACACTCATGGGCCAGGTAGACCTCATCTTTAGCCACGATGTGCGCGACCCTGTTCGCTTCGCAAGGAGGATGACGTCGTCACCTTTGGCACGGAGGCAATCTTGGCTGTCACTTCGGACCAGGATAAGCTCACTCGGAGGAGCGCAATGTTCTCACCCACATGATGCACGCGCCACCGTTCTCTGATCACGAGCCCCACAAAGAAGAGCATGGCCGCCCACATCACCTGCATTCCCAGCCCCAACGAAGGATCGTGAGCAAACTGTGCGGGGATAAGCGCTGACCAGAGAAACACGTTTGGCGTGGTTGCCGCAAACCGCCGAGCCTGCCCGGGTTCATCCTCCCTACCGTGTACCTTGATCAATTGTGCAATGAAGAGGAGTCCTCCGAATGCTCCAGCCATGAGCAGGAATGTATTGCCTAGGAGCCTCACCCCCCCTGGTGTCACCACTTGCTCAACCAGAGAAGCAGGAGTGAAATAGGAGGTCAGGAGAAACGCAAGTGGAAGTGATGCCGCTCCCCCAATCCACCCCCAGTTGGTACTCAGGGCACCGGCTTTGATGGGCTGCTTGAGGCGGTAGCATTGCGCCGCAAAAGCGGGGAGCGCCAGTGCTGCTGCCAGCAGGAGGAGCGCGCTGAGTTGTATTGGTAGGGGAAAATGCGTGTTCCCCCCAGAGAGGGAGAAGTCCAGCGCCCTGCTCAGGACGACCGAGGCTCCCAGCAGGAGAGGAGAGAGGACAGACAGGACGAGCGTAATGCGGAGTGCGGCGGCGTAATCTCTCCCCCATGACAAGGCGAGTGTCGGGACCAGCGTCGACGGCGGAAGTAAGAAGAAGATGCCGAGCATTTGGACGGGAACATTTGGGCCGAACACGAGCAGTCCCATCCCAAGGAACACCCGGAGGAGCAGGCTCCCTCGCATGCCCTTGAGCTCGCCTACCACCCCGGTGAGGCGAGCAGGGTCAGCATACAAGAGGCCAAAAGACGTACTCACGAGCAGGCACGTGATCACTCCTGCCTGAAACGCGGTGGGAGGGAGCGACCAACCTGTGATGAGTTTGACGAGGACACCGAGCACGGCACCGCCCAACATCAGCAGCGGCAGGTGAGTCTCAAGCAGCTCCCCCAGGGTATTCACCGACTGTGGCACATGTGTCGCCAGGGAGCACAGGTCACTTTCCGAGGATGGGCGGGAGTTGGGGACCTTCAAGTCACAGGAGTCCTCGGGAACCAAACGCGCAATGATGAGGGCGAACATTTCCACGACATACTTGTGCGCGACGACGAGGATCGTGCGACCGCGCCGCGATCTTGGGAGGAGCACCTGCTCGTAGTAGTTCCGCACGCGGATATACAGCTCTTCCCATGTCTCTCCGTCCGGAGGCGCACTGTAGGGCGAGTGCAGCATCTCATCGTAGCGCCGATGCCCCAGGATCTTTTTCCAGAGGCTCTTGTTACGTCCCTGGAGAAAGCCAAAGTGCCGTTCCAGGAGCGCATCGGAGACGTGAATCGTTGCAGCAGTGTTCCTACTGACCTCAGCGATGATCTGGGCGGTGAAGCGTGCACGCTGGAGCGGTGAGACATGAATTTCGTCAAAGTCCAGGCGTTTACGGGCAATGGCACGACCAGCCTGCCTTGCTTGCTCGATTCCTAAGCGCGTCAGGGGAGAATCCTGGTGACCAGCGAACTGGTTCCGTTCGTTCGCCTCAGATTCCCCATGACGAAGAAAGTAAATCGGCATCACTGACTCTCCTTCAAGCAAGGAATTCGGCCTTATGATTCTCACATAGACAGGAACCCTGCTTGGCCTTTTTTCACCCGGCGTTTCAACTCCCGACCGGGGAGGACCTCTCTGTAAAAAGCCTCTTACATGTACCCATATGTTTAAATTCTTTTATCCAGTATGACGGCAATAGAGAAAGCGGAGAAGGGAGGAGCGGTAACGGTCTGGTTATGGTTGGGTTAATATCGCGTGGTTGTGGTTGTGAACTTTTAACGGCTCTTTGGTCAGTTTTCCTACAGGTTCGCGCTGAGGAGGGCCCCTCGTGGCGGGAAGGAACACCCACGAGAAGAGCTCCTTCCCGACGCGAAGCGCTCTAGTGAATCCGGGGAACACGCACCTTGCACACGTCTTTGTGCGGCAAGGTACGTGTACGCTACCAGGTTCAAGCTCCCTGGAAATAGACGATCGCTGTGATCGTGGCCGTAATGAGTATCCACAGGAGTTGGAACCAGTAGAAGAAGGGTATACCAATGAGCTCAGGCTGCCGAACGTTGTAGAACGGCGGATAAAGCAGGACGATAAATGGGACGATCAGCAAGATGAGAGGCCAGGAACGCCTCCTTCTCGAAGGGCGGGCAATCACACCGTATCTCCTTTCGCACACTGTGTGCAAGAACAACTACGAAGCATCTTGTATCAATCTGGCATAGTTAGTACTCTACACCAGAGGTAAAAGTCAAGACAAGTGGCCTTCTCGACGTCGACAACACGATTGGCCCGAAAGTACTACCACACGGCTCGTTTTATTGCTGAGAAAGCCTTCTTGTGTTACTATTCCTGCGGCGTGTTATTCCACCCTTTCACATGAATCTGCAGGGTGCTGTGCCGGAGAGGGACTGGTCATTTCATGGAGTCGAAGGATGTCCCAGCAGCAAGAATTGTTGACAGACCGCTTGGTGAGCGTCATCTCCTCCATCCAACGTGAAAGAAGGAGCGGTGTGCTGATAGCGAAACGAGGGGAAGGAATCTTTCTTGAGGAAGGCACCATCGTCTTTGTCAATGGGCAGATCACCGAGGCACGCGTCGGTCGACTTCGCGATTCAGCCAGGGTACGGAACTGGCTGAGTACCTGGGAGAGTTGTCGCTTCCTGTTTGCGCCAGCCTCTTCAGAGGCCGGAGTTCACGGCTCCCAACCTACTCTGCCTGCCAGGGGTCGTGTTACCGGCCCGCCGGCGCTCGGACCTCCTGCGCATATGACCAATACGAGCAGTCCAGACTCGCAGACATCGATGCCTTCTTCCCTAAATGGGCAAGAAGGACCACAGGCAGCAGGCGAAAGGGACGGGATTGGGGAAACAGGACGGGGCAACACACCTGCTGCTCGAGCGCCCTACCCTATACAGCACCTCGATGCGGCGCTGCGTCTGATCGAGCAGCAGAGACTTTCACGGGTCCACCGGCAGCTCGTGTACTTAATTGACGGACGTCGCTCCATCGTAGATTTAGCACGACTGACGGGAAAAAGGGGAAGCGAACTCTACGGACTGTTAGGGGATCTCGAGCGTGCCCACATCATTCGACTAACGTAGAGTCGCACGCCCTCCCTGCGGCCATGCGCCCACTCACGAGAGGGAGGACACCAGGGCGTGTGCTCTTACGCAGACAGGAGAGGACAGAGATGGTTGAAGCGATCATCTATACGCTGACAAGAGACCAGGCGCTTGCCGAAATTATCCGTGCGCAGCGGGAAGAGCGCGTTCCCATGCTGGACTATGCGGACTTAAGCGGAACCGACTTGCGCAAAACCGATTTGAGCGGAGGAAACATTCGGGAGGCCAATCTCTCTGAGAGCAACTTGAGTGGGGCCTATATCTGTGGGGCCTATCTGCGCAAGGCCAACTTGAGCGGGGCCAACCTCGGCGGAGCCGACCTGCGCAAAGCGGTGCTGATCGGCGTCAATTTAATCGGCGCGAACCTGCGCGGGGCGTCTTTGCGTGCAGCTGATTTGCGTGCCACCGACTTATGCGGCGTGAGCTTAAGCGGGGCCGACTTGACTGCGGCAAACCTGGTGGAGGCCGACTTGATTGACGCGAACCTGAGTAGGGCCGACCTGGTCGGGGCCGACTTGCAGGGGGCGAATCTGAGCGGCGCCAAGCTGGAGGGAGCGGACTTAAGCCGAGCGAATCTCGCGCAAGCGATCCTGAATGGTGCCGATCTCTCCCGGGCTGATTTGAGTGGGGCTACCCTGGTTGGTGCCAATCTGACCGGAACGAACCTGAGCAAGGGCAATCTGATCGGAGCCAACCTGAGCCTGGCAAAATTGAGTGCGGCCAACTTGAGCGGAACGTACGCGTGTGGGGCAACGATGTACGGAGCGAATCTGATCAAAGCCAACCTGAGCCAGGCGAATCTCTCCGGGGCCAGCTTGAGGAGAGCGTACCTCTCTGAGGCCTCTCTGCGTATGGCTAACCTCAGCAAAGCGAATTTCAGCTGGGCGAACTTGATGGGTGCTGACCTCAGTGAGGCAGATATGAGTAAGGCGAACCTCCAGGAGGCGAATCTGAGCGGGGCGAACCTGAGCGGCACGTACCTGCGTGCAGCCGACTGTACACGAGCTAAATTGCAAGGCGCACAATTGTTTGGCGCTGTGCTCACCGGTGCCCTCTTTCGGGGCGCCGATCTGCAACATATAGGAGCCACCTCACGTGAGTTCGCAGAGGTGGATATCTCAGAGCTGTATGGGATTCTGATGGATAGGCGTATGGCTCAAGAACTGAAGTTGCTGCTGCCCGGCTCGTAAAGGGAAGCACGCGGAAAAGGGGAAGCGACATGGTCAATTGGGCAATGTTAAGCGTCTTTGTTCTCATCTTCGCTGCTGTCACAGTCCTCGGCTTTTGGGCTTCGCGCTGGCGCCCTGGGGACCTTGACAGGTTACAAGAATGGGGATTGGCAGGGCGACGCTTTGGCACGATCACTTCGTGGTTTCTCCTGGGCGGCGATGTCTATACGGCCTACACGTTCATCGCCGTGCCTGGACTCGTCTTTGCAGCGGGAGCCCTTGGCTTTTATGCCGTTCCCTATACCATTCTTGTCTATCCCCTGGTGTTCCTTGTCTTGCCCAGGTTCTGGGTCGTGGCCAGGCATCGCGGCTACGTCACCCCTGCTGATTTTGTACGCGAGCGCTTTGATAGCAGCCTCTTGGCGTTGCTGGTAGCGGCCACGGGCATCCTGGCCACGATGCCCTATATTGCGCTGCAGATTTATGGCATCGAGGTGGTGCTTGCCGAGATGGGCGTGCCAATTGAGGTCTCGCTGGTCATCGCTTTTGTCATTCTGGCCGCCTATACCTACACTGGTGGGTTGCGTGCTCCGGCTATGATTGCAATGGTGAAAGATGTGTGCATCTGGCTGGTGGTGCTCGTGGCTTTCATCTATATCCCGATGAGGCTAGGGGGCTTCGGCCATATCTTCGCAGCAGTCCAGCAGAAAGCCGCGCACAATCCAGCCACGTTTCATGTGTTGCTCTCCCCACAACAGTACAGCGCCTATGCGACGTTAGCGCTGGGGTCCGCGCTCGCCTTATTCCTCTATCCGCACACGCTTACCGGCATCCTCAGTACCAACAGTCGCAAAGTCGTGAGACGCAACGCTGCACTCTTACCAGCGTACACCCTCTTGCTTGGTCTGATGGCCCTGCTTGGCTATATGGCCATTGCGGCCGGCATCCATCCCTCACCCGTCTATAAAGCGAATAGTGCCTTACCGGCACTGTTCGCACAGATGTTTCCCCCCTGGTTCGCGGGTTTTTCATTTGCCGCCATTGCCATTGGCGCCTTGACTCCCGCCGCGATCATGTCGATCGCGGCATCCAACCTGTTCACGCGCAATATCTACAAGGAGTACTTTCGACCGACCTGCGCCGAGCGCGAGGAGTCGCGCGTTGCAAAAACGGTCTCACTGCTCATCAAACTGGGAGCACTGGCCTTTATCCTGCTCTTACCGACCACCGATGTGATCAACTTTCAACTCCTCGGCGGCATCTGGATTATCCAGACCTTGCCGGCGGTCTTCATCGGCCTCTACACCCCGTGGTTCCACCGCCATGCCCTGGCCATTGGGCTGGTAGGAGGTCTGATTGCTGGCACCTGGATGGTCATCACCCAGAATTTTGTGAGTTCCGTGTACGCCATTTCCTTTGCGGGGCTCCACATCCCAGTCTATGCCGCGGTGAGTGCGCTCGCCGTGAACCTGGTCTGCTGTACGGGACTCACCCTGCTGTTTCGGGTGCTGGGGATCTCAGCCGGACAGGATGCCACCAGACCTGCCGACTTTGAAGCGAACCCTGTTCTTGGCTCTCAATCGACGGCACTGGAAGCCCAGATTGGCCGCAGTGCTCGCGCCGATGTTATGGTCAACAAGACGCAGGAGAGCCTGATGAAGAGGAGTCGATAGAGCTTCTTCAGCAGAAGCGGGTCGGCATTACCCATTTCCGCGCCCGAAAGCCCCTGTGATTGATCCATGGGGATGAAAGGCGCGTTCCTTCCGCCGATTGATGAGCGGTTCAACCAGAGCATTCGTGAGGTCTTGAAGAGCACCAGGCAGAGAACGAAGAACTCGAAGTGATGCCTGATCATGTGCATCTTCTCGTGAGTGTCGACCCCAATTTGGCATTCATCGCTGATGAAGCTGGTGAAAGGCCGTTCGTCTCGTTTTTTGCGCCAGGAATTTCCTGTGTTGCAACGAAAATTGCCGACCTTGTGGACGAACTCGTATTTGGTCAGGACAAGAGGGGGAGCGTCGCTCTCTGTGGTGAAGCAGTACAGCGAGCAACAAAAGCATGTCGAAGAAGCCATCGAAGAAGCCAAAGAAAGATGCGAAGCCCAGAAAAACGTATCAATTCCGCATCTATCCGACTCACAAGCAAGTGAATAGGCTTGAGGGGTGGCTTGGGTTGTGCTGCGAGGTGTACAACGCGGCGCTCGATGAACGCAAAAGCGCCTATCGCATGGCAAGCGTCGTTCTTTCCTATGAAGCTCAATGTGCGGAGTTGCTCGGCTGCAAAGAAGTCCGACCGGACCTGTGTGAGGTCCCATCGCAGGTTCTGCAAGATGTGCTCAAACGCGTCGATCTCGCGTTTGAGGCCTTTTATCGTCGAGTGGCTGAAGGACAAACGCCTGGATATCCGCGTTTTAAATCCCCCTTTCGCTATGATTCTCTCACGTTCAAACAATATGGCAATAGCTTCAATCTCCTCCCAGGCTCCAAGAAAAACACAGGGACGCTCGTGCTTGCCAAACTCGGGCAGGTGAAAATGGTGTTGCACCGACCCATCAAAGGAACGCCGAAGAGGCGGTGCTCACTCGCGCCCAGCGCAAGCTCTCCAAGGCCCCCAAAGGGAGCAAGCAGCGAGCGAAGAAGCGCAAGGTCGTGGCCCGCGTGCATGAGCGGATCGGGAATCGACGGAAAAACTTTATTGAGCAAGAGGTTTGCAAACTCATCAAACAGTTCGGGTTGCTCGCGATGGAGGCGCTGGTCGTGCGGAATATGATTCGCAACCCGAAACTGGCAAAGAGCATTGCGGATGTCTCGTGGTCGCAGTTTTTTGCACGGCTGCAAGCCAAAGCGGAAGAGGCTGGGCGGCAAGTCGTGCGAGTCAACCCGGCCTACACGAGCCAGACCTGTTCAGCGTGTGGGCATCGCCAACCGATGCCGCTTTCCGTGCGGGTCTATGAGTGTCCCCACTGTGGTCTGATCCTCGACCGAGACCACAATGGGAGCAAAAATATCCTTGAAGAAGCCTTAATCGGTGTGGGACGACACACCCGCGTCATTCCAGAAGCCCCCGGCTTGTAGCCGTGGGGAGTCGTCACAGCAGTTGAATGCTTATCGTCTGGGCGTTGACCAGCAACCAGCAGCATCCCTCGCTGATGCGAGTACAACGGCGTATTGCAGGAACTTGTTGACGATAGCACCAGCACGACTTGCCCTTGATAAGCCCTTCACCCAGGCCAAGCCTTCCGCTGACCCGGCGGTCGCCAGCAATCTCTTTGCGTTTCTGGCACAACGGTTTGTTTTCACGTTTGAAAATCAAGGGTTAAATTGTACAGGGATACTGAAGGTGAGCGATCCGGTCACACTCACTTTTGCCAATGGCGTGGTCGTCGATGCCACGATCCAGGTATGATAAATAAGCAGGGTTTGAGGCCACGGCTTACTGTGCTGATGTAAACTGAGACGGTGAGCATCTTCTTCGTGCACTCCAGGGAGTGAGCCTTTTGCGCAATCAACGCAACTAGACCGAGATAAAGTCAGTTGACGCTGCCAGGCGGAAGACGAGATAAAGTCAGTTGACGCTGCCAGGCGGAAGACGGTTGGTGGCGGTCTGGAAGCGGCTTCACTCTCGACAGACGATTGGCGCAAATCGACTCAGTCTCATTTTTGATGCATTGATTCTCAAAAAGGCTCACTTCCTGGTCTAGATGTGCAATGCTGCAAAAGGCTCACCCCCTGTTCATACTGCTGCTTAATCCCCTTTCATCCTGAAATCGGTAAATAGTTCTGGTAGAAGCTAGGTGCGTATACCCCTGTTTCCAGTTTACCAATATATGTTATTGACAAAAGCGGATGTTCTTCAGGGGAAGAGCCAATCAAGTCTAGCTTGAAGTGTGTAGGACAAAACCTGTAGAACAGGAGGCATTTCCTGTTCTACGACGAGATTCACACGCCAGGGATGCCCAGAGGACACCCCTGGTGAAATGATTATGCCCACCGATTCGATCTACTTACGGTGTGGGATCGGGGTAGGATCCTCCAAAGATGTCCGAATTGCCGAAGGTGTTATTCGGGCCACAGTCCTGCTCGGGCGCAGGCTTCGTCGGCACAGCGGTCCCATTCTGTACAGCCACCTGAGCCGCAGCGCGCCAGGCATCAATCGCCGGGCAGTCCACCGCGTTCCGGGTGTCGTTCCAGACCGCGGCGCCATAGGTGTCCGTCGCGACGGCGTACACGTAGTCGCCGAGGAACTCCAGCCATAAGTTGTTCTGGGCCGAGCCTCGCGGGTCGCCGGTCGCTCCACGATTCAACTCACCCCACGCGCCGGGCACTCCATTTGCACCGATGTCCGCGTGCTTCACCACACCCACCAGACCGCGTGGGCTCGTGGTATTATCCTGTAACGGAGTGGTGAACGCGTTGTACACGAGGTAGGCGTCTGTCCCGCTCGGTGAGATAGCGATGGCTGAGTAGTAGCCTCGGTCGCCCGCCGATTCTGTTGCCGAGGGAGCCGACCAGGTGTTCCCACCGTCAGTCGAGAAGCTCACAAACACGTGCTCATGGTTGACCCCGTCGCGTCCGTCCACCCAGGTGCGCAGGATCTCATTGGTTGCAGCGGCACCCGTTGGCGCACCGTTGGCGATATCCACGCTCGGGGCCGCCGAGAGGTCATCGCGCGCGCCGCCCACGCCGTCCATCACACAGCGGAAGCCAGTCCCGTCGAACTGGACGAGGAAGCAGGTGTCGACTGCAAGCCCGAGGTTCACGGGCCGTGTCCACGACTTGCCCCCGTCGAAAGACTTGATCATGATGTGAGAACCATGCCCTGGCGTGCCGACAGCGAACTGGTTGGCGAGGACGTAGACCACGCCATGGCTGTCGGTGCGGACTGTGCAGCCAGATCGCCCGAAACCTTGCTTCGTGTTGAAGGGGTTGTTGCTGGCTGGCGTGACCTGCTTTTGCGTCCAGGTCGCGCCACCATCCGTTGAGGTGGCGACGAGTAGTGGCTGTGGCGAGGCAAGGCCACCGCTCAGGCTGCGGAAGGAGGCGAGGCAGAGGTACGCGTTGCCGAAGAAGGGGCTACTCGCGGCGTTGTCAGCCCAGACCTGCTCCTTGTCGCTGAAGGTCGTTGATGACTGCTTGGTGACGATCACTGGAGCCATCCAGGCAGTCGCATCACCCGCTGCCGCCGCTGCCACATCATCCGTGCGCGAGACGGCGGCGGCTTCAAAGCCCTTGAACGTCTGCGTGCCAGGGAGGTTTGAGGTGAGGTTCGCGTAGTAGAGGCGTGAACCATTAGACCAGGAGAAATGACCACTGGCATCCGGGCTGGGGCCGAAGGCGAGCGCGGGGTCCCCGCCGGAGACCAGCCCGTTTTCAAAATAGTTGGGCAGCGTACCAATCGATCCGACCTGGGGCGTGCAGGCCGGATCACTGTTCCCGACGACTCCCAGGCAGTTGCGGGCGGACAAGCCTGTGTACGTTGGTTGAGTCCAGGTGGTGCCTTTGTCGAATGAGAAGTAGACGCCGGAAACACCGACGCCCGGAGTGAACGGGCAAGTGTTATCGGTCCCGGCGTTGCAGGCCTCCATATCGATATTGTCGTTGGCGCCGGCTACTAACACATTCGGGTTGTTGACATTAACTGCGATCGCCGGTTCGTTCTGCTTGTTCTGCGAGAAAGGGGTAGGAGGACTTCCATTGCTGACCAGGACATCGCCGTTGAAAGCGTGGGCAGCAGGACGCTGAAAGGCTAGATTCACCCCAAGTACACCAGCCAGGGCGACAAAGCTAATGAGCGAGAGGAGGACACCTACTTTGGAACGTGAAGAGAGAGACATACAAGAACCTCACTTTCAATAAACTTGCTCGATGCCCAAAATAGGCATCACTTGAGATTCGAGAGCATTCAATGGTCTGGCTACTCTACTCCAAGAGTAGAACATTAAGCAATCATAAGGGAATGCGTGACAAATGTAAGAGTAATAGGGTTGTGGTCGGGTTAAGGATTGGTTATGATTTCTCAATGGAGGGGGAGATTTCTCTGGGAGGCGTGACCATGCTGACCAAGGTCATCGGGATACATCCCCAAGGTGTCAGGCCAAAGGCGATCCAGGGTGTGAGCCTTTTTGATGTTTGCATAATTAGAATGAGACGCAATTAAGTTGCGTCGATTGCCGTCGAAACGAGAACGAAGCTGCTCGCAGACTGCCATCACTCTATATATTTCGCCTGGCGATAACACCTGAGCTTATGTCAGTCTAGCTGTGCAATGCTGCAAAAGGCTCACACCCTGGGGCCGCATTGTGGAATCTGGCTTTGTCTCAGTCTAGCCGCGTTGATTGCCCAAAAAGTTTCACTTCCTGTCCCAGAAATTGCTCCATCGTCTCTTTGCGGAGGGCATATGTCATAACTAGATATCAGGATTTTCTTGATACAAGCATTGTAAACGAATACAACGAGCACCAGTCTGTTGATTATGCAGTCGTTAAGAGCGTAGCGCACGACAAAAAAACTTTCTCCGTTGTTGAGCGCTTGATGTAGAACGTCTTTGTAGAGACGGTTAGCCATTTGACCTCGATGTTCAAGTTAACACGCGAAGGAGGATATCATGCGAGCTGTTGTGTACAAGGGAGCGTTTCAGGTGGCCGTCGAACAGGTAGCCGACCCGAAGATTCAGCACCCCAACGATGTGATTGTGCGTATCACCTCTTCCTGTATCTGTGGCTCGGACCTGCATATGTATGAAGGGCGAACGGCCGCGCAGCCGGGGATCGTCTTTGGACACGAGAACATGGGGATCGTCGAGGAGGTTGGGGCAGCCGTGGTCACACTGCGTAAGGGTGATCGCGTGGTGATGCCATTCAATGTTGCCTGCGGCTTTTGTAAGAATTGTGAACGCGGCTTTACCGGCTTCTGCCTCACTGTCAACCCCGGTTTCGCCGGTGGCGCCTATGGGTACGTAGCGATGGGTCCTTATCCTGGTGGTCAAGCCGAGTATTTACGTGTTCCGTTTGCAGACTTTAATGCCCTCAAGCTCCCACAGGGGACCGAGCACGAAGAGGCTTTTGCCTTGCTGGCCGACATCTTCCCCACGGGGTACCACGGCACGGAATTGGCGCAAGTGTCGCCGGGCGAATCAGTCGTGGTCTTTGGTGCAGGTCCTGTTGGCCTAATGGCAGCGTATAGTGCGCTTATTCGTGGCGCCGCCGAAGTCTATGTGGTTGACCGCGTGCCAGAACGCCTCCAAAAAGCGAAGGATATTGGGGCCATACCGATTGACTTCAGCCAGGGGAATCCGGTAGAGCAGATCCGCCAGATGCGGCAGGGAGATGGTGTGGATAAGGGGATCGATGCCGTAGGCTACCAGGCCATTGAACCCGGCAAGACGACCGGAGCCCCCACAGTCGTGCTTGACGCCCTGGTGCAGATCGTGAACCCCACAGGCATGCTCGGTATCCCCGGTCTGTATGTCCCGCCTGATCCGGGTGGTGTAGATCCCCATGCCAGGCAAGGACAATTGCTCATCCCCTTTGGAAAGCTCTTTGAAAAGGGACTGCGTCTGGGGACGGGCCAGTGCAATGTGAAGCGTTACAACCGCTACTTGCGTGATCTGATTATTGCTGGCAAGGCCAAGCCCAGCTTCGTCGTCTCCCATAATGTATCGCTGAACGACGCGGCGATGGCGTACGACAAGTTTGACAAGCGCATCGAAGGCTACACAAAGGTCATTTTGAAGCCGTAACGTCGGGAGTAAGCCGAGAGGATGCCTGGCTCCTTTCCCTCTTAGGAGAAAAGATGGAAGGACCCAGTGGGAGAGAGGCGCGCAAGAATGTGCACCTCTCTCTTACTTACCTAAATTTTGTCCAAAGTAGTGGCAGGATGCTGCCACTCTTGTTGGCCCTGTCAAACGCGGAAAAGACTGGTGATTGGCTATACCTAGTTTCCTGCTGGCCCTCCTGCAAGCTCACCAGCCGCTGATGGGCGAGTCTCTCCAGCCAAGTAAGTGCAGACCAGCGTAATGATCGACATGGCTATGATGTAGAGAGCAATCGGCCAGGAAGCATTGTTGAACTGAACCAGCAGGGCCGTAGCGATAAAGGGGGCAAGTCCACCCGCGAAGATTGCAGTTACTTGGTAGCCGAGTGATGCCCCACTGTAGCGGACATTTGCCCCAAATAACTCACTGAAGAAGGCTGCTTGTGGACCGTACATTATTCCAATACCGCCGATCCCAATGGCAAGGGCCAGAGCGATTAACGCTGGTGATCTCGTATCGATGAGCAAGAAGACGGGGAAGGCCATCACACCCACAAAGGCCGCACCCGTCAGGTAGACAGGCAGCCGTCCAACGCGATCACTCAATGCACCCGCAGTCAGAATTGTGACGCCCATTGCAATTGCCCCAACCAGGACGCCATTGAGCATGGTACTGCCGGAGAGCTTTAGTACCTTCTCACCGTAACTAACAATGAAGGTGACATAGACGTAGAAAGCTCCGTTCGTCACGAAGAAGGCACCCGCAGCTAATACCACGTTCTTCCAGTTTGTGCGTAGCACCTCGACAGCAGGGATCCTGGCTATAGTACGGGTTTCCCTTACTCTCTCAAAGGCAGGGGTTTCTGTGATTCTCAGCCGGATAAATAATCCGACAGCGACGAGCACAATGCTCAGCAGGAAGGGGATCCTCCAACCAATCGACAGAAATCCTGCGCTTGAGAAGGATGATGAAACTAAACTGAAGATCAACGACGAGAGCAGAAGCCCTATGGGGACACCAAACTGCGGCCAGCTTCCAAAGAACCCACGCCGCGCTACGGGTGAATGTTCTGTCGCTAACAGCACTGCGCCACCCCATTCTCCTCCAACCGCAAACCCCTGTGCAAAGCGCAGGACGACGAGCAGAATCGGGGCGAGGATGCCGATGTCCTTATACGTCGGTAGACACCCGACCAGGAACGTGGCAATCCCCATAATCGTCAACGTCAGGATGAGCATGGTCTTGCGACCAATTCTGTCGCCAAAATGACCAAAAACAACGCCGCCAACAGGGCGAGCAGCGAAACCAACCCAGAAGGTGGCGAAGGCAGACAACTGAGCCGCCTGCGGTGAAAGTTTCGGGGAGAAGAACAGTGGACCTAAGACTAAGGCGGCTGCGGTTCCATACAGGAAGAAATCGTACCATTCGATGGACGTGCCAATCCAACTGGCTGTCGCCACCCGCACGATCGATGATTTTCTTGTCGACACTTGGGTCTCGCTCATGGTTACCTCCTACCATGACTCTCATGGTGGTCGTAGATTTCTTCAACTTCACCAAATGTACTTGCTGTACGTTTTAGAGACTACATCGGACTTTTGGCTGACCGCTTGCACACGAAAAGAGACCACAGCACATGTTGTTCTACCGGGAATACATGCTCGCATCCTCTCGCGCTATGAAAGTGGTTTCCCCGCGAGCAATGTTCAGCCTTGCTCAACCTCCTTTCCCCTTCTCGGGAAGGCTAGAACTTCTTTGTTCGCAATCTCAGACTACACCTGTCACGATTCCTAACACCATAGTGAAGAATCGCTTCATTTCGAAGAGTATACAAGATTTTATCCATACCTGCAATGAGATATCGTAACTACTAACCTAAATTTTGTCCAAACTAGTGGCAGTATGCTGCCGAAGGAAAGGGACTTGCCAAAAGAAGGATGATGGGCCATACCTATCGAAGAGTAAACAATCTGAGATAGGAGAGCCCTCATCATGAACGAATCTATCACACAAACCGAGCGACATTTTACCCCGTGTGCGAGTCTGGCAGCCATTGGCGTGAAATTGCGTCAAGTAGATCTGTTTAACCCGATCCGCAAGACGGTGCGCATTGCCCAGAAGACGGTCAAGCACACCCCGATTGACAAAGTGTATGATGCTTTTATCAGCATGCTGGCCGGAGCACACGGGCTGGTCGAAATCAACACGCGACTACGTAGCGACCCGGCCTTGCAGGCAGCGTTCGGACGCAGTAGTTGTGCGGAGCAGTCGGTGGTGCAGCAAGCCCTGGATGCCTGTACCGCCGAGAATGTGAGCCAAATGGAACAAGCCCTGGACACCATCTATCGACAGCACAGCCACGGCTATCAGCACGACTATATGACGGACTGGCAAATGCTGGATGTGGATATGAGTGGGATGCCGTGTGGCCCCAAAGCCGCCTTTGCCAGCAAAGGCTATTTTGCCAAGCAGCGCAATCGGCGCGGTCGCCAATTGGGCCGAGTGCTAGCTACGCGCTATGGAGAAGTCGTTGTCGATCGGCTCTTTGACGGCAAGACGCAACTGGCCAAAGCCCTGCAACCCCTGATGGAAGCAGCCGAGCACACCTTGGAGTTGAATGAGCGCAAACGCCAGCGCACCGTGGTGCGCTTCGATGCGGGCGGCGGGAGCGTGGACGACGTGAATTGGCTCCTGGCGCGAGATTATCAGGTGCACGGTAAGGATTACTCCACCAGCCGCGCCCAGCGCTTGGCCCAAAGCGTCTCGGTGTGGGTCGATGACCCCAAGGTGGAGGGGCGGCAGGTGGGATGGGTGCGACTGCCTGCCAACGAGTATGTGCGGCCCGTGCGACGCCTGGCTGTTCGCTGCCGCAAGGCCAACGGGCAGTGGGGCGTGGGGGTGCTGATTTCGACCCTAACGCCCGTCGAGGCGCTGGCCTTGACCCAGCAGTCTGCCGTGTCCACTACTGATCCTGCCAGCGTTCTGCTGGCGTACGTGTATCTGTATGATCAGCGTGGAGGTGGGGTGGAGACCTCGTTCAAGCAATGTCGTGGCCTGGGCTCAGCAGTGGCTGTCCACACCCTCCTCGCCTGTGCAAGACTATGGCACCCTGCGGATGGTGCGCGGTGTCTTCCATGTCAGTGGCTTTCTGGTGAGGGATGGCCTGGATCACCTTGTCCAGATCGTGCTCAATCAAGCGGCACCTTTAGCACCTGCTTTAGCCGATCCGTTGCGCGAGCTTCTTGCTCCCGCTCATATTGCCATTAATTTGGGCCAAACTTAGGTACTTACGACCTTTACACTACTTTATTCTCTTCGGGCAATACAGGCAATGGTCTCTTCCACCTCAGAATCAAATTGCTATATGCTTGCAAGGAATGATTGCGGAACGGTGGTAAAATAGAGGGGAAAGCATGTGGAAGGCAGGAGAAAGGAAAGAAGAAGTGCCAGCCCCAATCACATTGCCACCAGTAGATGAACAGCGGGAGTCCGAGCTGCATCAGCGTTATGAAGAAGCCTCAGATGCAGAGACGAGAACTCGGTATCAGATGATTGTGCTTGCCCAGTTGGGTCATACAGCCCCGCACATTGCGCGCTTGGTGCTGCGCAGCGAGGATACGGTAGCCCGCGTCCTCAACCGCTTCCAAGCCGGGGGATTGGACGCGGTGCCCCGGCGCACCTCGCCAGGGCGCAAGCGTACGATCACGGCAGCCTGGGAAGCCGAGTTGTTACGGGTGATCGAATTGGACCCTCATGAGGTGGGCCAGGAAACCGCCAACTGGACAACTGAACTGCTTGCAGAATACCTGGGTCAGCAGACAGGGATTACGGTCACACACGAGACGGTGCGGATCTACTTGCATGCGCATGGGTACGTGTGCAAGCGACCGACCTGGACCTTACGACGCAAAGCCGAAGAGCGAGCCGACTACGTGGGAAAAGATTGCGGGTAGAGGTTCAGGGACCACAGCCCCTGAACCTCTACCCGTTGAGCCGTTGGTCGAAGCTGATCTGTGGCAACAGCTTCCCGCCGATCTGCCGTACCTGCTCACCCTGTTGCCGCGAGCAGACCTCTACCTGCAGGATGAGGTGCAATTCGCCTTTCATCCGACACTCACACGCCGTCTTTCGCCTCAAGGGTCGGCGGGGCCAACGTCTGATCGAGGCCCCAGGCGATAACCGGAGGGCCTATGGCTTTGGGCTAGTGGACTGGAGAGATGGGTGGTTTGATGGCAGGATCGCCACCGGACGGACGGCTGATGTCTTTTGCGACCAAGTGCGTGCGGCGGTGGCTCGTTCGCGCGTCGCGTGGACGTGTGGCGATCATCATTGCGGACAATCTCAAGACCCACACGGCTCAGGGGTCCCTGCTCGTGCGCAGCATGCTCACCGAACTCTCCGGTCAGTTGTATCTGGTCTATACGCCTGCCTATGACCCAGATGCCAATCGCATCGAGTGGCTCTGGCGCATCTCACGCCGCATCGTCACCCATAATCATCATCGCAAAGACTTTGAGTCGCTACTTGCTGATGCCAAAACACACTTTGAGACGCTCTCTCAGACTCCTGATGACTTGCTTCGTCACATCGGCAGCCCTTTTGCTCCTGACAACCGTTCTACTCGATTACAAGCACTTGCCGCTTGATGGACCTGGAAGCATTTAGCTCAGGGGAGGAACAGCGCCGAGTTGGTGCAACAGGCCAAGCGCGTCAAAGTTGGTCCAGCCTTCGACAACCTTGCCGGAAGCCACGCGAGTGATGGATATCCCCGTCACCATCGCCTGCTTGCCTGTCGGTGGAATACCCATGAATGCGTCTTGGTGTGTGCCACGAGCCGTCCAGCGCGTCACCACCCTGTCCCCTTCGGCAATTTGATCCTCAACTGTGAAATGAACATCGGGGAAGGCGGTCCGGTACATGGTGACGGATTGTTTGAGTCCCTCCAGACCCTCAAGGGCACCAGTAGGTTCTTGATCATGATCGACGTAGTTGGCGGCAACGAGCTCATCGATGACAGCCAGGTTTCCCCCATTCCACACCTCCTCATAGACACGACGATCCATTGCCTTGTGCTGTTCGGTTGACATAGCAGCTTTTCCTTTCTCTCGCTGTTCCCTTCCAGGAAGTCTTTCTTCTCTGGATGGGGTGGCCAATGCTCATCTCCATCCACTCTAGACGCTTCTTTCCTCTTCTCAGGCGACCCCAGAGGCGGTTTCGGTTCTTTTCGTCGCAAGGACCCTGGTGACCAGGACAATACTCAGCGTCAACTCCCAAAGGAGGAAGCACGCGAAAACGAGCGTCGTGAAGATCCCTCCGGCTGCCAGAAGGCCAGCTGGGAGGAAGAGGCCAGCACTTGCCAGCAGCAGGAGAACCACGAGCAGCAGTCCAAGCAGTCCGAGCCATCGTGGCAGAAGCCTGGTGCGCAGCATCACGACCGAGGCCAAACCGACCAGCAGGATCACGGGAATACCACTTGCGATGAGACTCAACGCGGTCATATCTGAGAGCACACCGACGACCACACTCTCCGCGCCCGTCGCGGCCCTTGCAACAAGCGCCTGCGAGATCAGCGGGGAGACGAGGAATATGCTTGCTGCGGCCACAGCCGCGCCGAAGACGATCCGTGAGAGCGCGTATGGCTCTCCCTCGGCACTTCTCAAGACGACACACACATACCCAAAGAACCCGAGGAAAAAGACCGTCGCGAGCATAAACAGGTAATTGCTGAGCAAAAGGGTCGAGCCATTGCTCGTATAGTACGATAGAACTTCCTTGACGGAGCTTCCAACAACCGGAGGTAGCGGCACGATGAGGAGCGCAATCAGGCTGAGCAGGACATCGACGATGCCGCATCCTGCGCCCAACAGGTTCCAGCGCGATTTTTTCATGGTGGAGATCCTTTCCGTGAACTGCAAACGTTTCAGGAGAGACGTTGTGTCTCTCATCAAGAGTCATACCAGGCAAAGATCAACTCACTGCGTTTGGGTGGCCACGCTGGGCGTTGCCTCACATCGAGTCCGTGCAGGCTCTGGCATTGCTGCCTGAACCAGTCATCAAACGGGAGATCCGAGACGAGCAAGGTTGGGAGCATCTGCTCGAGATGCTCTACCTCGAGATAGGCGATCAGCAGCTCCCCTGGGTGTGTCTGCACGATCCAGGCCTGCTCTCTGGTGCTACCCAACTGCCGTCTCGATTGTTCGTACTCCGCACGACGCGTCCCTGCCAGTTCCTGATAGAAGCGTCTCCACGCCTCCTCTTTCCCCGGCAGGATCAGTAACACCAACGCCAGGCTTGCCACGCGGTCTTCCTCCTTTCTCCGCTGGTTGGATGAGCGTGGTCATCTCTGAGAACTCCTCAAGATCCGTCCGAGCACTGTGCACCTCAGAACGGTTTTCACCGGGCAGCGTACCTCTTGTGTTTCTCTGGACCAGAGCTTAGAATATGCTCAAACTATCTCTCTGCTTAGTGTAGCCGACACGTGGAACAACAGCGTGATAAAGAGCGTGATAACGTATGGGTAGACTCAACCTGGCATTGCTCGGCACCCCCGAAGTTCGTCATCCGGAACAGCTCTTGCACTTTCCCAGCCGCAAGGCGTTGGCGCTGCTCATCTACCTGGCAGTGGATGGAGGCGTGCAGACCCGTGAGAAGCTCGCCTCACTCTTCTGGCCAGAGAGCGATGAGATGCGGAGTAAGGCGGCGCTGCGGCGCACCCTGGTCTACCTACGGGATACCTTGCAGCAGGAAGTGGCCCCCTCTCCCCTGTCACACCTGCTCGTTGAACGCGAGACGCTCGCATTCAACGCTGCCTCCGAGTTCCAGATGGATGTCCATGCGCTCCAACTCGCCTTCAAAGACGTCCGTTCCTCTTCCAAGTCGGGAGGTCTCCAGGGCGAGGCCCGCTCTACACTGCTCGCTCACTTCCAGGACGCGGTCGAGCAGTACCGCGCTGATTTTCTGGAGGGCTTTTCCCTGGATGATGCGCCAGACTTCGACGACTGGACCAGACTCCAACGGGAAGTGTGGCACCACCGGATGGGCACGGTGTTCGACCGCCTCTCACAGATGCAGTCGGAGGGCGGGGAGCTTCCCGCTGCTCTCGAAACGGCCAGGCGTTGGGTGACGCATGATCGCTTGAATGAGTCGGCTTACCGCTGTCTGATGCAGATCCAATTCGCCCGAGGCGATCGCATTGCCGCGCTGCAAACGTATGAGACCTGCCGCATGATGTTGGCAAAGGAACTGCGCACGAAACCAGCATCAGAAACGGAGGCCCTGGTTGCGCGCCTCCGCACGCAGGTTCTTCCCCATAGGCAGACCAGATGGAGCCCTCCCTCCTCCTCTTCGCACGTACCGCCTGTGTCATCTCCACTGTCACTGCTTGCAAACGTCCCCCTAGTCGGTCGAGCGAGCGAGTATCGTAAACTGGTTGAGGTGTTCTCTGCCGCACAGGGCGGTCAACCCCAGGTGGCGCTCCTCAAAGGGGAAGCAGGGATCGGGAAAACGCGCCTGGCGCAGGAGTTTTTGGGCTGGGCGATGGCGCAAGGAGCAGACGTGCTGCAGGGGCGGGCATTTGAGACGGGTGGTCTTTTGCCTTACCAGGCCCTTGTGGAAGCGCTGCGCAGCCGCTTAGAGCGAGAAAATGCCCCCGATGACTTGCTCTCCGATGTCTGGCTGACAGAACTCAGCCGTATCCTGCCCGAACTGCGTGAGCGCTACCCAGACCTGCCGCCTCCAGCAGGAGACGAACCCACCGCGCGCATCCGCCTGTTCGAAGCCGTGGCTTGCCTGGGGCAGGCGCTGGCGGAACGCGCGCCCGTGGTGCTGTTCATTGACGACCTGCAATGGGCTGATGCCGCCTCGCTCGACGTGTTGTACTATGCTGGGCGACGGTGGATGGAGAGCGGTGTGCCCATGCTCTTGCTCGTGAGCCTGCGCGCGGAAACGGCGCATCCACCGCAGGCACTCACCACCTGGCTCGCTGGCCTGGAACGGAACCTCCCAGTCACCAACCTCCTGTTAAGGGCGCTCACCGCCGAGGATACCCTGCACTTGGTTCAGGGATTAGGAGGCGACGTGCGCTCTCAGCGCGGCCGGGAGCCGCCAGCGAGCGGAAAGGCACGAGGGTCAGAAATCAGGCCGTCCTCCTCTCCCCCTATTGAAGCGTTTGGGAGCTTTCTCTTTGCCGAAACAGGAGGACAGCCGTTCTATGTGCTGGAACTCCTCAAAGTCTTCCTGGAACGTGATCTGCTCGCACCCTCCCTCCAGGACGATGGAAGATGGGGGATCGACTTCGAGGAGGCCGCTTCCCAGGTTGTCACCCTCCATGGCGTCCTTCCATCCAGTGTCCGAGACGTGATCCGCACGCGATTGGGACGCCTCTCTCCTTCCGCGTTTACTCTGTTGACAGCAGGTGCTGTCCTCGGTCAAAGTTCCACCTTTGAGCTGCTCTGGCAGGTTGCTGGTCTGGGAGAACAGGATGGGCTTTTGGCACTGGAGGAAGTGCTCACCGCGCAAGTGCTGCGCGAAGATCTGCAGGAAGGCCAACACTCCTTCAGCACCACATACGGCTTCACGCACGACAAAATCCGTGACGTCGTCTACACGGAGGCGGGGGATGCCCGGCGGCACGTGTTTCATCGCCGAGCGTTGGATGTCTTGCAAGCCAGACCTGCTCCCGCAGCCCAGTTAGCCCATCACGCGCGGGCTTGTGGACTGCTGGAACCCGCCTTTCACTGGAGTCTTGCGGCAGGGGATGAGGCGTTGCGGATGTTCGCCACTGCCATGACCAAGAGGCATTATGCTGATGCGTTAGCGAGTCTGTCCCAGTTGCCCGAAACAGCAGAAAATCACCGTCATCGGGTGGACATCATCATGAAGCAAGTGGTCATCGCCTCCTTCTCAGATCCCCCAGAGCAGAGTCTGGCGCAGCTTGCGGAAGCGGAAGCCTTGGTGCGAGCCTTGCCTTCCCTGGAAGGGTCGGAACGTTCGGCTCGGCTGAGCCTGGCTCGCATCTATTTCTGGATGGGACGGATCCACACTCATCGCAACGATCGGCAGCAGGCAGTGCACTATTTCCGACAGGCACGAGCAGCTGCAGAGGAGGTGGAGGCCGAGGACCTGTTGGCCGCGGCCTCCAGTATGATTGGTCGTGTCCTGGCCACGCAAGGATACTGTGGTCAAGCCAGGCCGTTGCTGACGCAGGCGCTGGCCCCTTTAGAACGAACGGCTAATGGGGGGTCAGCATCTCACCTCAATTGGATCGAATATATCCAGACCCTCGGCTACCTCGGGAATGTCCTGGCAGCCTGTGGTCAGTATAGCGAAGGCTTGCTCGTGACTCAACATGCCCTGACCTTTGCGAAGGCCAGAGGCGAGTTCATTGCTGTTGCTCTTGGCTCTCTCCACCTTGCGCTGGCGTATTTTTTTGGCGGAGAGACGCAGCGTGTATTAGAGGAAAGCCGCGCAGTTGTGCGCACAGCAGAACAATCAGGTGATTGGGTAAGGGCCTATATCGGGTACGGTCTGCGTGCCTGGGCAGAGAACCATCTGGGCCAGCATGACGCTGCTCTGACGAGTATGACCCAGCAACAAGCGCTGGCCCAGCGTCTTGGCGAGCAGCGACTCATCCTCGCCGATTGGTTTGCCGCCACCAGCGCTGAAATCGTCCTCAGCACGCGTCGTGCTGAAGAAGCGCTCACGCTGGCGGAAGAAGCAGTGGCCTACGCCCACTCCGTTGATGGCAAATACGCTGAAGGCCTGGCCCAACGGGTATGGGGCCAGGCTCTTGCTGCGCTCACCCCACCTCGTTGGGACGAAGTCGAGGGACATCTGACGACCAGTCTCCAGGCTTTTGAAGCCTGCGAAATGCTGCCAGAGATAGCCCGTACCCATCGCATCTGGGGGCTGCTGTGCCGCGACCGTCATGATCTAACGCCCGCTCATGCTCACCTGGAAAAAGCTGTCACCATCTTCGAGGCGTGCGGATTGACTGACGAGCGAGAGCGAACGCGCAGGATGATCACCGAGCTGAATTGAGGCTGTCCGGTATGTGATCTACGGAGAACTGTACTGCCAAGAAGTCGCCTCGAGGGATGTATGCTGAATGCTCCCAAGTTGAATATGCGCAACCCCGTCGAAAAGCATGGGTTATAACCTCCTACCGAGCCACAGTGATTTTGCTTATTCCGCAATGATTCCCTGGAAGCATTTAGCACAGAGTGGACAAGATCTTTCCTCGGGTACTGGCACAGCGATCATGGCAGTATAGCGCCACGCACCATCCAGGTTTCGTTCCCACACAAGACTACAATCAGGGCACAAGCAGCGTTCCCACGGAGCCATAGATTTTGCGACCTCCCGTCACCATAGGTAATAACTTGGTGAGTGTTTTTATTGGCTAGGTTAGTGGTGGTTCACCTTTGATTGCCGCCTTACAATCACACCACGTGAGTTACTAGCCTACAATTCTCTGCTTCATTGCCCAAAACTCTACATTAAGCTACTTTCATTATAGCATAACAACCATCCTGTTAGTCAAATAGGGTTGATTCATGCATGAAATGAGGGATTGCGAGAGACTAACACGGGTTTCCTTCAGCATGAGCTGGCAAAGGAATCTCCTCTGATGGCTCAACAGGCACAACCACAGCACACCAGTTCTGTGACTGCAGCGTCGTCTCCTCCACGCGCTTCGTCCTTCGTTGGAAGGCAGGAAGAGTTGACACGCATGATGAGCCATTATGCAGCGGCGAGGCGGGGGCAGACCCAGGTGGTGCTCGTCGCAGGAGCACCAGGCATTGGCAAGACGCGCCTGCTCGACGAAATCGCTGCGCGTGCTGCTCACGATGGAGCTATTGTGCTGTGTGGCGGGGCTTCAGAGGCCGAAGGGATGCCCCCCTTTCTGCCCTTCTTAGAGGCGCTTGGTCGCTACATTCAGGTGACTTGCGTGGACCAACTCCGCGAGCAGGTCGCTGTCGCCTCCCCACTGCTCGCCAGCATCTTGCCAGAGTTGCTTACCCGTCTTGAAGACCTCCCCGTTCCTCACCCCTTCCCTCCTGAGCAA
>WNGM01000585.1_pt1 | contig 36036 bp, 31 predicted proteins | sample 5400571 | NCBI WGS metagenome assembly WNGM01 (sample SAMN13153378, study PRJNA577476) | soil metagenome | isolation source: 100 cm soil or saprolite under Garry oak tree replicate 2 | place: USA:California | collected 2016-06-15 | reverse complement strand
GAACGCGCCTACGATACTCATGAGGGACCTCCCCGAGCTCCGAACCGAATTGGGACAAGGGACTGTTCCCTAAGCCCGTTACGTCGTAGATGCTGCTACGACTGACGCCGGGGAGGTCCCCCCTCACATGGCATCTTTGGCTCGGCTCGTGATGATCCTTGCAGGGACGTCTCGGGGCTCCTGCAGCTTCCTCGTCTATGGTGCCCGCGCCAGCAGGTCCGACGCTGCCTTCTCGATGCCGGCCTCGGATACCAGCACGTGAGCAGCGGCGGTGCCGAGCGGAATGAAGCTGTCTATGGCGGTGACCCGTCCGATCCGGCCGCCATAGCCAGCGTCGGCCAGCGCGGTGATCACGGCTTCCGAGACACCGCCCGAGCGACGGGTCTCGTCGACGACGAGGACCCGCCCGGTCGCGTCAGCTTCGCGCAGCAGGTCCTCGACGGGCAGTGGGGCCAGCCACCGCAGATCCAGGACGCGCGCGCCGATCCCGGTCTCGGCCAGCCGCCTGGCCACCCGCAGTGACATCGGAACCCCGTTACCGAAGGTCACGAGCGTGAGATGGGAACCATCGCCATAGGTGCGGCCGCGGCCGATCGGCACGTGCGCGTCCGCCCATAGATCAGGGGCCGCATACGGGCACAGCCAGCCGCCATCGCCGGGCTCGTGCAGGTCGCGCGTGTGGTACAGGGCGATCGGCTCCAGGAACACGCAGACCGAGCCGTCAATGTCGGCGGCAGCGAGACAGGTCCGCAGCATTGCCGCAGCGTCGTCACCGCGGGCCGGAACGGCGACGACCAGGCCGGGGATGTCGCGCAGCACGGCAACTGCGTTGTCGTTGTGGAAATGCCCGCCGAAGCCCTTCTGGTAGGCCAGGCCCGCCACCCGCACCACCATGGGGTTGCGAAACTGCCCGATAGAGAAGAACTGCAGGCTGGCCGCCTCGCCGCGTAGCTGGTCCTCGGCATTGTGCAGGTAGGCGAGGTACTGGATCTCGGGCACCGGCAGCAGTCCGGAGACTCCGGCGCCGAGGCCAAGTCCGAGGATCGACTGCTCATCGAGCAGCGTGTCGAAGACCCGCCCAGCGCCGAACCGGCGGCCCAGACCGCGGGTGACTCCGTAGACCCCGCCCTTGCGCCCGACGTCCTCGCCGAAGACCAGCAGGTGCGGGTACGACGCCAGGGCGTCGGCGAGAGCGCGGTTGATGCTGTCCGCAAGGGTGAGATGCCCGGCAGCCTCGGGCGGCCGGCCGCCGAAGGCTTGTGTGCGCGCCTTGTCATCGCCGGCCTGGGCCGCGCGCCGTGCGACGTGATCAGGATGGCGCGGCGCGAGCGGTGCCGTGATCTCCGCACTGCTGGTGAGACGCCTATGGGTGATGGCGTCGTCGGCCAGGGCGCGGACTCGCCTGCGCATAGCCACATAGCGATCCACGACCTCGGCCGGAGTGAGCAGCCCGGCGCCGACGAGCAGTCGCGCGGTACCGAGCAGCGGGTCGCGCTCGTAGTCCGCGGTGATCTCACCAGAGCTGCGGTAGCTCACCTCGGCGTCGGAACCGGCGTGCGCCATAAACCGCACGACGCTCAAGTGCAGGAACGCGGGAGCGCGCTTGGTGCGGACGTAATCCGCGGCGGCGAGGGCGGCGTCATAACAGCCGGCGAGGTCGGTGCCATCAGCGGAGAAGTACCGCATCGGCGGCCGACTGGAGTATGTCGCCGCGATCCAGCCCGCTGGCGTCCGGACGCTGATGCCCAGGCCGTTGTCCTCGCAGACGAACAGCACAGGCATCGGCAGGCCCTGGTAGGCGACCTGGCAGGCGGTGTTGATGGCCCCGGTTGCGGTCGAGTGGTTGGCCGAGGCGTCGCCGAAGCTGGTGACGGCGATCGCATCGCGCGGCCACCTCGACGTCACGCCGAGCTTGCGGGCGCGGTCGATGGCGAAGGCGACGCCGACAGCGCGCGGCAAGTGGGACGCGATGGTCGAGGTCTGCGGGATCACTGCGAGCCCAGCGTGGCCGAAGACCTTGTGCCTGCCGCCGGCGATCGGCTCGTCGGCGGCCGTCACCAGGCCGAGCAGGACGTCGCGCAGCGGGTCGGCACCGGGTACCTGCGCGGCGCGTGCGAGGTAGAACGCGCCGGAGCGGTAATGCAGCAACGCTGGGTCCGCCGGGCGCAGGGCGGCCGCCACCGCCGCGTTGGCCTCATGCCCCGACGACCCGATCGTGTAGAAGCCGTGGCCAGCCGCCCGCAGGTAGCGGGCGGCAAGGTCGAGGTGGCGGTTGCCTAGCTGGGCGTCGAACAGCGCCAGCGCCAGGCCGCCGGTGAGCTGACTGCCTGGCAGCACCGGAGCTGCCCGGTCGACGGGTCGGGCCCCCGGCGCAGATGCGGCGGGGGGGAGCGTCCTGGCCCTGTCAAGGAAGTAGTGGTCGAGCGCTTCCTCGGGTGAGTGCTCGCTCATCCGCCTGGATCCCGCCGCCAGGGTCAGTCGGCGAGCCGGAACGACTCGTCGGGGGTCAGCTCGGTGACATCCATCTGCGCCTTCTGCAACCGCCCGGAGTAGTCCCAGTTCATCGACTGCCACCGGGTGAACTGGTCGAGCACCCACATGCCCGACTGGCGCGACCCGTTGCCGGACTTGCCGTTTCCGCCGAACGGCAGGTGCGCTTCCGCGCCCGAGGTGGAGTTGTTGACGCTCACCATGCCGGCCGAGATGCCCCGGCGGAACGCGAAGACCTCGGCAGGCTCGCTCGTGTAGATCGACGATGACAGTCCGTAGCCAGGGATGTTGGCCAGCCGGATCGCCTCGCCCAGGTCACGGTAGGTCGTGACGCCAACGAGCGGGCCGAACGTCTCGTTGAGGAAGATCGCATCGTCCGCGCGCACACCGTCGACGATTGTGGGGTGGTAGAAGATCCCGGCAACCGGGTCGCCTGTGAAACCCTCTCGCGGACTGGTGGCCGTGATCCGGCCAGTTGCGGTGGATCCCAGGACGCTGTGATGGGGCTGGATCCACCCGAGGAAGTCCTCGAACCGCTGGGCGAACTTCTCATCCAGCATCGGGCCGTAAACCACGTCGCCGAACGGGTCGCCGACCGTGGCCTGCCGGGTCGCCTTGTCGAATCGCGCGATGAAATCGTCGTGGACGCTCTCGTGCACGATCACGGTTCCCAGGGACGTGCACCGCTGCCCGGCGGTGCCGAAGCCGGAGAACAGCGCCGCCTCCACCGCGAGGTCGAGATCCGCGCTGGGCGCCACGACCATCGGATTCTTGCCGCCAAGTTCCAGGCAGGCCGACTGCAGATGCCGGCCGGTAAGCTCGCCGATCCGAGACCCGACCGCGCTGGACCCGGTAAAACCGACCTTGTCGACCAATCCCTCGGCCAGTGCCCGCTCCAGCCCGGCGAATGTCGCCTCGCCGCCGGAGAGCACGAGGTTCAGGACGCCGTCGGGCAGCCCGCCGCCGTGCACAAGCAGGTCGAATAGCGCCGCGCCGCAGGCCGGGGAGTAGTCGGCCGGCTTCCACACCACGGTGTTGCCGCACAGCAGGGCCGGGATGAGATACCACGAAGGCACGGCGACCGGGAAGTTGCCGGCGGTGATGACGCTCACCACGCCGACCGGGTTGCGGAACGTGAACAGTTGCTTGTCCGGCATTTCGCTCGGCACCGTCTGGCCGTAGAGCCTGCGTCCCTCGCCCAGGAAGAAGTCACAGGTGTCGACGACCTCGCGCACCTCACCGAGCGCCTCGGCGTACGGTTTGCCGATCTCCCTGGTCACCAGCCTGGCGAGCGACTCGGCGTTAGCCTCGACCACGCGGCCGATATGGGCGATCGCGCGGCCGCGCACCGGCGCCGGCGTATCCGCCCAGGCCTGTTGAGCCTGCCGGGCCGCCCGTGTGGCGGCGACGAACGTGCTCGCATCCCCGGGTGAGACGTCGGCGACAATCTCGCTGGTGTGAGCGGGGTTGGTCGATGCAAACCGGGCGCCGGTCGCCCCGGCCGCCGGGGACCCGGCAATGATCGAAGTGACGTTGCGGCTCATCTCGACCTCATCTCGTCGATGTCATCCGTTGCGGGCCGCGGCGGCTAGCCGGCCGAGCACATCGTCGAGAGCCCGCACGCCAACTTTCAGCTCGTCCGGCGTGACATTCAGGGCGGGACGGAACCGGATGGTGCGCTCACCACAGGGCAGCACCAGCACCTGCATCTCGCGCAGCCTGGTGATGACGTCGTCGCGCAGCGCTCCGTCGGGCAGGTCGATGGCGCACATCAGGCCACGCCCCCGGGCGTTGCTGACGAGCCCGGCGTGCCGGTCAGCCAGGCCATGCAGCTCATTGAGGAGGTAGCCGCCCGCCTTCGCGGCATTGTCGAAAAGGCCCTCGGCCTCGATGATCTCCAAGATCCGGCGCGAGCGCACCATGTCGGTCAGGCCGCCGCCCCAGGTGGAGTTGATCCGGCTGGACACCTGGAACACGTTATCGGCGACCTCGTCGACCCGGCGGCCCGCCATGACGCCGCCAAGCTGCACCTTCTTGCCGAACGCCACGATGTCGGGTTCGAGGCCAAGTTGCTGGTAAGCCCATGCCGTGCCGGTGCTCCCTACACCGGTCTGCACTTCGTCGAGCACGAACAGCGCGTCGTAGGCATGGCATAGCGCCTGCATCGCCTGCAGGAACTCGGGGCGCATATGGTTGTCGCCGCCCTCGGCCTGGATCGGCTCAGCGATGAAGCACGCGATATCGTGCGGGTTCGCCTCGAACGCCGCCCGCGCCTGGGTCAGGGCACGCGCCTCGGCGGCCTCGACGCCGGCCAGGTGCGTCTCGAGCGGGAAGGTGACGGCAGGCACGTCGATGCGCGGCCAGTCGAAGGCCGGGAACCTGTCGGTCTTGGCCGGGTCGGTGTTGGTCAGCGACATCGTGTAACCGGACCGGCCGTGGAACGCCCGCGTCAGGTGCAGCACCTTGGTGCCGAGATCCCGGGACCGGCCCGCTGCCTCGTTGCGGCGGCTCTTCCAGTCGAAAGCCGTCTTGAGCGCGTTCTCGACCGCCAGGGCACCCCCCTCGACGAAGAACAGGTGCGGCAATGCCGGATCGCCGAGCACCCGGGCGAAGGTTTCGACGAACTCCGCGAGGTGGGTCGTGTACATGTCCGGGTTGGCCGGCTTGCTGGCCGCCACGCTGGCGAGCAGTGCCAGGAAGCCGGGATCATCAACGATGCCCGGCGGGTTGGCGCCGAGCGGCGCAGACGCGAAGTGGGTGTAGAGGTCGAGGAACTCCCGGCCATCGCGGGCATCGACCAGCCAGCTACCGTGACTGCGCTCCGCGTCGAGAACCAGCCGGTACCCGTCGACCAGCAGATGCTCAGCGAGCCGCTCGTGCACCTCGGATGGCGGCACCTGCACGCTGCGAAGCTCGCCCATGCCCCTCCTTCACAGAATGGAGACAGCCTACTGCCCAGCCAGCAACCTGCCACGACCTGCGGCTGCGTCCGGTTTCATGCTCAGCGCCCAGACCGTGACCAAGCTTCGTCACCAAGCTGAAGGCGCGGGTGCGGTCTTAACACTTGCGGTCTGAGGGGCTACAGGGTTGCTGGGCAGGCCCGTTCCTTCCCGGCGGGACCCCGTCACCGGTAGCGGTGCGCTCCAGCCGTTACTGCCGCTCGCCTGTGCGGCGAGCACGTGCGGCCATCCCGCCCTGCCGTGACGGCCGGGGCTCACCGTGCTGCGCCATCCGGCCACCTTGGCTCGCTTGGCTCGCACAGATGGGCTCCCATCGCCGCACGGCCCGGGTGGGACAGCGGCTGGCGTGAGCCCACCGCCGGCATCCGGCTCGCGGCCACGTATCCGCGGCCGCGTCACACCGTGAAGCTGCTGGCAGGCTGGGCACACCAGCCGGCCGAAAGCGTCCGCGCACCAGCCCGCGACCAGCGCCCGTGCCCGGTTGTCCGCCTCCCCCAGTGCCGCCGGGTCGGCGAACACCGCCCCACAGCCGACGATGTCACAGCAGGCGGCAGGCACCCGGATCTGATCACCGATGACACAGTGCTCGGTAACCGGCAGAGGATCAAGCAGCGGATCACGGCGGGCATCAGGCCGGGCCGTCTCGGCGCCCGGCGGCGGGCGCGCCAATCCTCGTCCGGCTATTCGGCCTGCCCAGCGCCCCACCGCCAGCGGCCGGGCATGCCTGGGCAACGTCCTCGGGCCCACCTGCCCCTCCCCGCATCCTGTCGCAGGTCAACAGGATGAGCCCTGGGGCGGGGAGCCCCGCCGGATATCTCCAGGAGGCGCTAGGGCTCATCCCGCCTGCAGAACGCTCAACCGCCGCCCCCCGTTACAGCACCGGCCCGGTCGTGAGCGAGCCGACGGACAGCCCGATCGCCGGCAGCCCTCCCGCCCGATTACCGGCAGCGAGCTTGTCCGGTCAGGAGTTCCGCAGCCTGATCAAGTTCATGGCCACGAGGCTGAGAACGGCCTGGTCGTGCTGATTGAGCAACTCTGCCCGGTGAGCAACTCTGCCCGGGTGCGGATCAGGCCCCGGTCTGGCTTGGACCGGGACCGGCGTGTCTCCAGGATCGTTGTCCGTAGCCGCAGTGAGTCGCCCGGGCGCACGGGGGAGGGCCAGCGCAGTTCGTCCACGCCCGGGGAAGCCAAACTGGCAACCCTGGACACGTAATGGTCGACGACCAGGCGCATGGCGAGGCTGGCGGTGTGCCAGCCACTGGCGATCAGGCCACCGAAAGGACCGCTGGCAGCGAACCGGGCGTCAGTGTGGATCGGCTGAGGGTCGAAGCGCTCGGCAAAGGCGACAATCTCCACCTCGGTCACGCTGACATAGCCGTACTCGTACACCGCGCCGGCCGCATAGTCCTCGAAGTAGCGGTCTTCGGTGCCAACCGCGAAGTCGCTGTCGCTCAGCGTGCGCGTCGCGCTGTCTTGCCCGGTGGAGTCTGTCATCGCCGTCCCGGCCTCCTTGCGTTCACCCCAGCCGCTCTGTCGGGCGCTGGGCTCGTTGAGCGGGGTCGTGAAGACAACGGGGGATTGGGTCAGCGAAGCGGCTCGAGGAGCAGGCGTGGTGAGCCGAGGGCGATGCCCACGCGGTCTGTTCTGGAACGCTGGCGCCCAGGCCGGGGCTCAGTCGAGATATCGCCGGGTGCTGGCGTCAGCTGGCAACGAGGGCACGCCCCGTGGTCATCGAGCGCGGTTCCGCAGGCGGCGTGCCGGAAGATGCGGCTGTTCTCCGCGTAATAGCGCGCTCCCCAGACCAGGAGGCTGTGCAGCGCGGGCCACAGGTCACGGCCGCGCCCGGTCAGCCGGTAGAGCTGCCGGCCCGCGTGCTGTGGGTCCGGCGCCCGTTCCATGACTCCTGCCGTGACCAGCGCATTCAGGCGGTCGGAGAGCACGGCTTTGGGGATGTCCAGATGCGCCTGGAAGTCACTGAACCGCTGAACGCCGTAAAAGGCGTCGCGGATGATCAGCAGCGTCCAGCGCTCGCCGACCACCTCCAGTGCGCGGGCCAGCGAGCAGTCCTGCCCCTCGTAGTCCTTGCCAAGCACATGCCCAGCCTAGCACGCTGCGGTTCAATCACCGAACCTTACCGTGATAACTTGAGGTTCAATGACCGAACTCGTCTGAGGAGGTACCGATGTCCCCGTTGACCCGTGACGCCTCTCCGAGCCGGCTGCGCACCCAGATACCCGCACGTCGGCCCTGGATTCCCGCTGCCGGGGTCCTGCTCGGCACAGGCTGGGGCTCGACTCAGATCACTCCTATGCTGCTCGTGTACCACCAGCGACTCGGGTTCTCCACGCCGACGGTGGAGGCGCTGTTCGGCGTCTATGCCATGGGCCTGATCCCTGGGCTGCTGGTCGCGGGCCGGTGGTCAGATACCCACGGCCGCCGCCCAGTGGCGATCGGCTCGGCCGCCCTGTCCCTGGCGGCGAGCATCAGCCTGCTCGCCGGCGCCCAGATACCCGCGTTCCTCTTCGCCGGGCGCCTGCTCGCCGGCATCAGCAGCGGCGCAGCGTTCAGCGCAGGCACTGCCTGGCTGCGGGAGGCATCCCTGCCCCCCTTTGGCGATGCCGCACCACCGGCGGCCGGAAGGCGGGCGGCCGTCGCCATGACCGCCGGCTTCGCGATCGGGCCCCTGTCCGCGGGCATGATCGCGCAGTGGGCGCCGGCTCCCACCTCGGTAGCCTACCTGCCCCATATCGCGCTCATGCTGGCAGTGCTCTTCGCTGTCCGCTACACACCCGAAACCTGGCAGCCCACCCCGCGAAGTATCGTTCACCTGAGCAACTCCGGCATCACCGCCGCAAGCTTCCGCAGCCTGGTGGCGCCGATGGCCCCCTGGGTCTTCGGCGGGCCCGCGGTCGCGTTCGCCCTGTTGCCAAACATCACTGGCACCGCCCGGGCCGCCTACGGCGTCGCTCTCACCGCCGCCGTGGCCGCGCTCACGGCGATTGCAGGCGTGCTGATCCAGCCGATCGCATGGCGGCTCGAGACCAGCGGCCTGAAAACCCACGTGGGCGTGATCGGGCTACTGGTACTTACCACTGGGCTAGTGCTGGCGGCGCTCACCGCCCAGGCCCGCCAGACCTGGCTGCTCATCCCCTGCGCACTCGTGCTCGGTGCCGCCTACGGCTTGTGCCTCATCGCCGGCCTGCTGGAAGTACAGCAACTCGCCGGCCCCGGTTCCCTCGCTGCGCTGACGGCTGTTTACTACGCCCTCACCTACCTCGGTTTCGGCGTGCCCTATCTCCTGGCCCTGGCCTCAGGCCTCGCCACCTACCCTGTCCTGCTGCTCCTCACCGCAGCCCTGGCGCTCGCCACCACGGCCCAGGTGCAGCGAGCATCCCGCGGGGAACGGCACCACTGGCAAGAGCTGAGCCGCGGGTCGTCTTCAGGGAACTGACGGGGTTCCCACCGGCGGGTGTGTTTTAGATCTTCTTCGGAGGGAGCAGAGTCGTGGGGATCTCCCTGGAGTGCTAAGGCGATGGCGGCGGCGAGGTAGTCGCGCTGAGCCCTTCGCGGGTGCGGAGCCGCCGCCGTTGATGTGCAAGGCAGCCGCGCAAGAGTGCCAGTTGTTGTCGGCCTCATCGTCGTGAACAGCTCTACGCGCAGGGTGCTCATAGATAGAAGCAGCGCGAGGTTCCTGCGCTCACTCTCGCGACGGCACTACCTTCGCGCCAGCCGGTGACATGATCTTCGCGCCAGCCGGTGACATGATGACCGGGCAAAGCGGAGGTAATCCACACGTAAGCATTCGGAACGGGAGGACACATGCGTCTATCCAAGGCTGGCCGCATCTTGCTGGGTGCTGGCGCGGCGATCGTGCTGACGCTGGCAGGTACCGGCATCGCGGCCGCCACCAGCCATGGCAGCCCACAGCCACCCGGCCCGGTCGTCCAGGCACCACAGAAGGTCACATCGGCATCCCTGTGCCGTGCCTTGTACGCGGTGGTGAACGCCGACGGAAGCCTCGCCCGCGCGGGCTGCCCCGGCACGACCAGTACGTTGTTGGCCACGGGCGACTACCAGGTCAGCTTCCCGCGCGACATCTCCGCGTGCGGGTTCGTCGCCACCGTTGGGCTCAGCAGTTTCGGCGGCTCGGTGCCGGCGTCGATGATCACCGAGGCGGGGCGGGCTGGCGACAATTCCGCGGCCTTCGTCCAGACGTTCAACTCCGCGGGAACGCTCACCTCGCTGGGGTTCCACCTGTCGGTCCAGTGCCCGCCCGCGCAGCGGGCCGGTAAGGTGAAGATCCTGGCGGGCAATACGACGGCGGTCGTCTCCGTGCCCGGCGGGATCGCCTCGGCCAGCGTGGGGCTGGCCACCGTGCAGACCAACGCCGGCGTCGCCGTCCAGTCCGTCGTTCCGAGCGTCTCGGCCGGGACGATCACCATTCACCTGGACAAGGCCCCTGGCAAAGCCGTGATGGTTGGCTGGAGCGTGGCGAACTAACCGGGAGCCTCCCGGCACTGGATGCCGGGTAACCGGGCCAAATGCGTGGCCCTAGATGCCGCGCATCGTCCTGCGGGGATGGTCACCCACGTTCTGGCGTTGCCCAGAAAGGGGTGGCCATCCCCTTTTTCGTGCCGGAGATGATCCGAGATGCAGTACCTGGTTTCCGTGATCGACGACACGGCCGGCCTCGCCACCCCGGACGAGATGGCGGCCATCAACACGTTCAACGACCAGCTCAAGGCGGAGGGCCAGTGGGTCTTCGCCGGTGGCCTCGCGGCGCCCAACTCGGCCACCGTCATCGACAACCGAGGCGAGGAGGCGATGTTCACCGACGGGCCCTTCCTGGAGTCGAAGGAGTATCTGCTACGCCGGTTGAGAACGATCCGACTCGTCGAAGCCATCGCTGGACACCTGCGCCGGCGTGGCCGTCACTCACCGTTCTGCCTTGGCCTGCCGTCGGCGGTGAGCGGGGCGGTGGCGTCGGCCAGGAGGAAGGCGGCGGCGAGTACGACGGCGGCAACCCAGAGGCTGTGCAGGACGCCGACGCGGTCGCCGAGGAAACCAACCACTGGCGGCCCGGCGAGGAAGGCCACGTAGCCGATTGAGGCCGCCGTGCTCACCCGCGTGGCCGCGTGGGAGGGATCGTCGGCAGCGGAACTCAAGCCGACCGGGAACCCCAGCGAGGTCCCCAACCCCAGCAGCAGGGCGCCGGCCATCGCCACCGGCAACACCTCACCGAACTCGATCAGGAGCAGGCCCGCCAGCGCGGTGACCGCGCACACCCGGAGTACCAGCACCCGCCCGTAGCGGTCGATGAGCCTCGGGCCCCACCAGCGGCCAGCGGTCATGGCGGCGAGGAAGACGGCGAACGTCAGGGTGCCGGCGACCGCCGCGCTGTGGTAGCCGTCGATGACCGCCAATGAGAGCCAATCGTTGCCGGTTCCCTCGGTGAGTGCCATGCAGAGCACGAACAGGCCGATCAGCAGCGTCCGCGGCTCGGTCCACGACGCCAGCTGGCGGCGCCTGGCCGACCGGCCACCCGGGGCCGGTGCGTGGGTACCGGGCAGGAACCTGCGAGCCGCGACCGGCACCACGACCGCGACCACCACGGTCACGGCGAGCAGGTGCGCGGTGACCGGCACGCCAAGGGCGACCATGACCGCGGCGGTGCCTGCCCCGGCCACCGTGCCGATGCTCCAGCCGGCGTGGAACCTGGGCAAGATGGCCCGGCCCAGCACCCGCTCGATGGCAGCGCCCTGCACGTTCATGGCCACATCCCAGGTCCCCGAGCCGAACCCAAAGACAAGCAGCCCGGCCGCTACAGCAGGCGTGCCGAACAGGACGCCGACCGCGGCGACGGCCATCCCCGCGGCCGCGGTCACGGCCATCACGCTCACCGTTCGGATCTCCCCGAGCCTGCCGATGATCAGCCCCGATAGCGGGGTGCCGATCCCCGATCCCACCGCCAGGCACAGCAGGATGAGCCCCAGCACCCCCGGCGTGACGCCCAACTCGGCGCGCACCTGCGGGATCCGGGCTGCCCAGTTCGCGAACAGGAAGCCATTGCCGAAGAAGACGACGTAGACGGCGTTCCTCGCCTCGCGGAACTGTCCGTCATCGACCAGCGCCGACCGCGGCCCGGCCGCCCTCATCAACAGCAAGCCCGGGGAAGCCCAGGCTCACGGCCACCCCAAGATCCCATCCCACAAGTCTGTCACGCCCCGCCCAGCACGCCCGGCCTGCGGCCCGCGGGCTGGACGTCGCGCCAGGAGCCCAGGCCTTGGTGGACTCCTCGCCACCGTGGTGAACGGGAGAATCTACATCGGTGTCGCCTGCCACCGTCATGGGACCACCGTGCGGGGTTTCCGGACAGCGGCGCTCCACCCCGGTCACCGGCCGTCCCGCCAGGGCCGCCCCGCACCGGCCGCAGCAGCCCGGCTCATGCCGCACTTCCCGGTCCGGCCGGGCCACCTGCGCTAACGTCGTGCCCTTGTGCCCGTCCTGCCCGCCCGGCCTGCGGCCGCTCTTCGTCCGCAGCGACCGTGGCGAGGGCTTGGCCAGCCCTTCGCTCGATGGCGGCTTCGAGGAGTTCCGCGGCGTCTGCGCCAGCCGGGCCTCCAGCTCAGCGATCCGCTCCCGCGCCGGCCCCAACTCGGCGCGTGCCTGCGCAAGTTCCCCGCGCAGCGACACCACCAGCGCCGCGAGTCCCTCAATGGGCGGCGGGCCTTGATCAGCGGGCACGCCAGGACACTACAGTCCGGCACACCCGGACGCAGGCGGCAAACCAAGGACCAGCGCACGGCACCAGGCTGATGCCGCCATTCGCCATGATGATCGTATGACGATGCGGATGGACCCCGGGGAGCCCGATGGGCGGCAAAGGAATAGTGGTGGCTGGAATATGGATGTGCTGGTGACCGGTGCCGCGGGCATGGTCGGGCGCGCCGTGGTGCCGGTGCTGCGCTCGGCCGGGCACCGCGTCGTCGCCACCGACCTGCCCGGCGCTGCCTCCGCAGCGGACGTGCACGCTGACTTGGCTGATGCGGGGCAGGCAGGTGCCCTGATCGGCGACGCGGGCTTTCACGCGGTGGTGCACGCGGCCGCCATCCCGTCCCCGGGCCAGCACCCGCCGCATGTGGTGTTCGGGAACAACATGATGGCGACGTTCAACGTCATCGAGGCGTGCGTGCGGTCGGGCGTCCGGCGCCTGGTCAACATATCCAGCGTCGGCGTGCTCGGCCTGCATTACGCGACGCGCCGGTTTCTTCCCGACTACCCGCCCATCGATGAGGGGCACCGGCTGCGCCCGCAAGATCCCTACGGGCTGTCGAAGCTGTTCGGCGAGCAGTTGTGCGATGCCGCCGTCCGGCGATCGGAGCTGCGCTGTATCTCGCTGCGGCCAGCCTGGGTGCAAGCGGAGAACCCCGCTGAACGACCAGCTATTCAGCTCGTCACGGCAAATAGACCTGACCAGTTACCATGAGCCCTGGGACCGGGACCGATAACACAGCGCGATACGCCGACCGCACCGCTCGCGCCGAGCCGGATATTCGTCACAGCAGGCCTTCGAGGAATACGCACCGGTGCTCATGCCGATCCTGCACAAGGCCGGGGATTGGCCCCGGAATGCCAGACGTCATGCCGGTTACAATCTCGCCAGCTGACTGGGGGCCGGCCCTCCGCGGAGGTTGTGGACCGGCCCGGGTAGCGGGCTCATCTCTGTGTCGCGAGTCGGGTTCCCAGGGCGCGCGATAGAACGGTGACGCGGTCGTGGGCGCCAGTCTTGGCGAAAATCGACTTGAGGTGATCCTGGACCGTGTGCTCGGACAGCGACATCTCGCGCGCCATCCGTCGGGTGTCGCTGCCCGTGGCAAGCAGGCCGAGCAGTTCGTATTCGCGGGCACTCAGGCCGAAAGCGCGGCCGAAGAGCTCGATTCGCTCGGAAGCGGACGCCTCTTCGACAGTGACGACGATCGTTGCGGCTCCGCTGGCGGGAGGCTGGTCTGGCGAAAGCCTGGCGGCACGCAGAGCAAGCCAGAAGCCATCAGCCAGATGTGTGCGGGCCAGCGCTGGATGTGCGTCAACGCCTTGCTCAACGGCCAGGAGCTGGGCGGCAACGTTGTAGACGCTCGCCGGGATGGCCCTTTCGTCAGCCTTGGGCGGAAGCAGTGCATCCAGCCATCCGCGCGAAGCTGCCGTGCGGGTCGTGATCCGCAGGTCGTCGTCGAGTGTCAGGACGACCGGTCCGAGGTCCGGCCGATGCTGAGTCGCCGGCTCTACGAACGTTCTTGCCTGGCAGTGACGCAGTGCGGTGGCCAGCGGTGCGGCGGCCGCGGCGAGGAACCCGGCGTCGGCGGCGCTGAACGAGCCGCGGGTGTTATTACGCCACAGGTCGAGGAATCCCCAGTAGCCGAACTGGTCTGCGAATACCACCGAGGCCATGTCGCCGATTCCGTATCTGCACAGCACGTCGCGCCACATCAGGCTGCGATCTAGTTCTCCGCCGGCGGCATCGCTCAGAGTTCCGGCGGGTGACTTCTTCAGTTGCAGGATCGTCCAGCGATTGACCGGGGTTGCGTACTTCGCCTTGATCAGGGCGGGAAGCTCAGGCAGGCAGGGGACATCGGCGACCGGCGCGGCGCCGACCGTCGTGACAGGGTCAGTGAGCAGCCAGACATATGCGTCGAAGTCGATAACCTCGCGGAGTACCGCCAGTACTCGCAGGCGCAGCCTCCTGGCGTCGACGGGTTCCGAGATCACGGCCCCGATGCGCTCGCGGGCGCGGGCCCGCGCCCAGCTGTCGGCCACCCAATGAGCGTATGCCCCGCAGCCCTGGCGCTTGCCACACGCAGGCTGCCCCGTCAGAGAGAGACCCCCAGATAGTCGGGATATCGCACGACCAGCGGGACGGCCTAGCGTGCATCTCAACAGCATCTACTGCAACGCTACGGAGAAACCCGATGACGACGCTCCGGATCGAGCACGCGATCACCGATTATCAGCTCTGGAGGAAGGCATTCGACGGATTCGCGGAAGCACGTGCACAGGCGGGAGTTCGCAGCTTCGCCATTCGCTTGCCGGTGGATGACCCACAGTATCTGATGCTTGACTTGGAGTTCGACTCGGCCGGGCCGGCGCAGACATTCGCCGATTTCCTGATGCAGCACGTCTGGTCATCACCAGCGTCCTCGCCTGGCCTGGCCGGCGCGCCACAGACCCGGATCCTCGACCTCCTGCCCACCGGCGAACGCTAACTACCGGGCGCCCCCGTGCCTGACCCTGCGGGGCCTGCGATCCAGGCCGCCGGAGCATTTCAGTCGGCGGCGAAGGCGCAGAACGGGTTGTTCGGCGTGGTCCTGACGGCGCTCCGGGAGGCGCGCGCTGTCGGCGGCGATGCGCGCCGCACCGGGACGGATGCCGGCCATGAAGTATGAGACGAAGCACGGAGCTGTGGGCGGTTCTTCGTGTGTGGACCTGGACAGGCAGGTAGCGCACTCGGTCGGTGAGCAGTGGAACGACATCTGCCGCGACAAACGCTGCGGCTAGGCGGGGTGTGGCCACGCTCCGGTACAGCTGGGCTGATGTCGGCGGGGCACCCGTGCGAGGGGGCCGCCAGGGTGGCGGATGTCGTCCGGCTCGGTGGCTGGGCTGGCATCCTGTGGCGCTGCGGGCCGGGTTGCACCGCGACGTCGGGTGCGCAGTCGCCCGATTGACTCTGGGCCTGCTCATCAGGAGCCTGAGCCGTCGCATTGTCCATACGTGGGGCAGGCCGTGGTTCCGGGCAGCAGGTAGCGATGGCGCGGACCCGGACGTCATCATGGATCACGGCAGCTGGCCGGAGGGACGGCATGCGGACGTTGTGGCGGGACGAGGAGGGTGCGTGGCGGACTACGCTGCGCGGCCGGCAGGTGCTGGCCGATCCGCGGATCAACAAGGGAACGGCCTTTGCCGACAGCGAGCGCCGCGACCTTGGCCTGACCGGGCTGATCCCTGCCGCTCACTTCACCCTGGACGACCAGGTCGCGCGCGTTTACGCGCAGTACCGGCGCCAGCCTGACGACCTGGCCCGTAACGTCACCCTGAACGCCCTGCACGACCGCAACGAGGTCCTGTATTACCGGTTGCTGACCGGCCACCTGAGCGAGATGCTGCCGATCGTCTACACGCCAACGGTCGGGCAGGCGATCGCGCACTACAGCCATGAGTACCGGCGGCCCCGCGGAATCTACCTGTCCGTGGACCGCCCGGAGCTGATAGAGGCCTCGCTGCTCGCCTCCGATCTCGGGCCGGACGATGTTGACCTGATCGTGGCGACCGACGCGGGCGCCATTCTGGGAATCGGGGACTGGGGGGTCGGCGGCATCGACATCGCGGTGGGGAAGCTCGCCGTCTACACCGCCGCAGGCGGGATCGATCCGGCCCGCACGATCCCGGTCATGCTGGACGTGGGGACCGACCGGCAGAGCCTGCTCGATGATCCGCTCTATATCGGTAACCGTCATCCGCGGGTGCCCGCAGCTGAGTACGACGCCTTCCTCGACGAGTTCGTCCGTGCGGTCGGCAGGCTGTTCCCGCTGGCACTGCTGCACTGGGAGGATCTGGGGGTTGCGAATGCCAGGCGGCTGCTTGAGCGGTACCGGGATGAGCGGCTGACTTTTAATGACGACATCCAGGGCACGGGCGCGGTCAACTTGGCCGCCGTGCTCGCCGCGACCAGGGCGAGCGGGGTGCCGCTGGCCGGCCACCGGATCGTCATCTTCGGAATGGGGACGGCCGGGGCGGGCATCGCCGACCAGCTGACCGCGGCCATGGTGGCCGAGGGAGTGCCGGAGGCAGAGGCCAGGCAGCGGTTCTGGGCGGTCGACCGTCAGGGCCTGCTGACGCGGGACATGCCGGCGCTCAGCGACCTGCACCGCCGGTACGCCCGCGACCTGGCAGAGGTAGCGGACTGGCGGCGCGATGGCCACCTGGGAGAGCACGCGGTTCCAGGAGAGCGCGCGGTGCCAGAAGGCCATAACAGGCCAGGCGGCCCAGGCGCGGCGGACGGCATCGGTCTCGCCGAGGTGGTCGCCCGGGTGCGCCCCACCGTGCTGATCGGGACCTCGACGAGGACAGGGGCCTTCACCGAGGCGGTCGTCCGCGACATGGCGGCCCACGCCGAGCGGCCGGTGATCCTCCCGATGTCCAACCCGACCGCTTTGTCCGAGGCGGCACCGGCCGACCTCATCAGGTGGACCGGCGGCCGTGCGCTGGTCGCCACCGGGAGCCCGTTTGGTGCCGTGGACCACGGCGGCATCCGCTACGAGATCGGCCAGGCCAACAACGCTCTGATCTTCCCGGGCCTGGGCCTTGGCGTGATCGCCGCCCGGGCGCGGCGCGTGACCGATGCGATGCTGCTGGCGGCCGCCCGCGCGGTCGCAGACCTGGTGGACATCTCGGCCCCGGGCGATCCGCTGCTGCCGCGGGTGGCGGACCTGCGGGAAACGTCGGTCGCGGTGGCCGCTGCGGTCGCCCGGACCGCCGAGGCCGAAGGCGTGGCGTCTGCCACGCTGGACGCCGACCTCGCCGGCCAGGTGAGAGCGCTGATCTGGGAGCCCCGCTACCTGCCGGTCAGGTCGGCCTGAAGCCGGCGGGCCCATGCCGCGCTGCACCACTTCGCCCGAGCTGCCTGATCACGGGAGTGGCACCCGCGCAAGACAGTGGCGGGGACAAACGGCCGCCTGCAACACCATGCGGGCCAGCCAGCGCAGCAAGCAGGCCGCAAACTGCAGGAGGGGGCAAAGGGGCACCGGAAGCGGGGCACTGGGCAGACCGCCCTGCTGGCAGGCCGGGCTGGCCGGGTAACTGCGTGCCAGCCCTGGATCTTTCAGCGGCATTATCGTGACTGACTACCAGCCACGTGGCTGGCCAGCCCCAGGAACCCGGGCACAGGGCTTGATCACTCCCCTCTCCCCGTCGGCGCAGAACAACTCGTTCGGGGCGCGGCCTGTACGCCCCCTCAGGCCGGCGGCCCTGTGGTCTCGGAGGGCGCTTCCCGGACGTTCCCTGTGGTCCACGCTGGGGGGAAGCCCAGGCTGCGGTTGTCGAGCTGAGAGAGCGCTGGGCCCGGGGGAGCGCGAACCGGTTGCGGTGGACGAGGCGCCGGAGGCGGGCTTTGCTCGAAGAGGGAGCGTGGGGGCAGGCAAGTCGGACGTAAAGAGCAGGGAGGTTTATGTTAATAGGAGGTTAAGGGGGATCCGGCGCCGGTCGTGCGGTTTCGCGTCGGGCGAATCCGCATTGTGAAGGGGCGGAGGATGCGGCCGGGGCCGCGTAGTCAATCCCCGCAGCCCAAGTGCGTAAGAGCGCCCACGTGCCGGTCCGTCCGGCTTGTGCATTCTGGCGCTATCAAGGCTGCTGGCCGGCCCGCGCGTGCGGCGCCCGGCTGGCGGCACCAGCACCTGAAAGGGGGACCCCAGCGATGCACAGAAGCATCACCACAGCCCTTGTCGCGGCGGGCCTGTCACTGGCCATCCCGGGCGGCACTGCACTGGCCGCCCACACCGCACCGGCCGCCCACACCGCACCGGCCGCCCACCTGGAGCGCAGCACGGCCCTGCCGGTGATCACGGTGAAGATGAACGGGAAGAGCATCTCGGTTGGCGGCGCACTTCAGTCCGGCGGCGTCAGGGTCGTGTCCATTGTCACCGGCGAGCCGACCGGTGGCCCGACGTTCGTCCGTCTCAACCCGGGGGTCACCCTGGCCCAGTTCTTCAAGGCCGCCCAGGGTGACCCGAACAACGTCGCGCTCATCGCCTCGATCGTGTTCAGCCCGCAGGCGAACAAGGGCACCAGCTCGGCCCAGGTCAGCCTGAGGCCGGGGAACTACGTGGCCGTGGACCTGGGGTCGTCGTCCTCGACGCCGCCGTTCACCACGTTCAAGATCACCAAGTCCCCCTCGCCCGCCAGGCTGCCGGCGCCGGAGGCGACGATGTCCTCGATCGAGTTCAGCTTCCGTGGCCCGGGCACCCTGCACAACGGGGACCTGGTCCGCTTCGGCAACCACGGCTTCCTGGTCCACATGATCGTCGCGGCGCGGGGGGCCAGCCTGGCGGGCGCGCAGAAGATCGCCAAGCTGCTGAAGGAGGGCAAGAACGGCCAGGCACAGCATCTGGCCACCGGCTTCACCACCTTCGTCAACATCCTGACCCACGGCGCCTCGGAGCAGCAGGTCGTCAACGTCAGGCCCGGCTTCTGGGTGCTGGCCTGCTTCTTTGACACCCAGGACGGCCGCGAGCACACCACGCTCGGCATGGAACGCGTCATCCACATCACCAACTAGGCGGCCCACCGCCGCAACGCACGGGCAGTGGCCCGCCCCATTCGGGCAGGCCACTGCCGGTGGCTGAGATGGCGGGCCCGGCCACGCTGACTGGCTGGGAGCCCGACCCGCCACTGGCTTGCCGGGGGCCGGCCAGCCCCGCCGCCGATCCCCTGGCGGGTTCGTGATCATGAGATCCGGGGGCCGCCGCCACCAATGTCATGATCACAAATGGAGGATGCCGAGCCGGGCGGGGCGGCCTGCCGCGGTGCCCTTGGCCAGCGTCGCGGCGGAGGGCGAGATACTCCAGCTAGGAGCCCGCCCCGGCCTGCCGATGCATCGTGGTCGGATCCGGGCCGAACGGGCCGGCTGCGGCCGTAACGCTGGCCCAGGGTGGGCCTCACGGTTCAGGTCACCGAGGGGGCGGCCACACCAGGCGGCGGCTGCCGGACCGAAGAGCTGACCCTGCCCGGGTTCCCATCACGACTTGTGCTCCGCGGTCCACCCGCTCGCCGCGGGCCTCATCTTGGATCTGAGGGCCGTCGGCCCCCCGGCCGAACATAAGTGAGATGGTTAGCGATCACTACCGAACGGCATCCATAGCCTGACCGTGCCATCCCGGCAGAGCGCTGCCGATCACAGGCCCGGCTTGGCAACGCTCGGTGCCAACCGCGCCCCCGGCGGTGACTGTCGTCGAGTTGGGCGGTCTCGCCGCTCAAGGATCGGCCTTGGAGATCGCTGAGGCGCGCATCCCTGCCTGAGCGGCAGTCTGATCGCTGGCCTGGTCATCGGTGCCGCGTCGACGCTGCCCAGCGGTTAAGTTCGGGGCTAGCGGCGGTGCTGGGCCGTGTTGCCGGAGAGGGGCACCAGATGAGCGCCTTCATAGCGGAGCTGGAGAACCACCCGGGCGAGTTGGCCCGCCTGTGCGAGGCAATGGCCAGCAGCGGCGTCAACCTGCTGCTGTGCGCGACAACGCAGGGCAACAGCGGCGTCGTCGCGTTCATCGCTGACGACGAGGCGGCCGCCCAGGCGGCGCTGGACGGTGCGGGCATCGAGTACCTGCTGCGGCCCGCGCTGACCGTCAGGATGGAGAACTTGCCCGGCGCTGGCGCGGCGACCTTCCGCAAGCTCGCCGATGCCGGCGTCAACGTGGAGTTGCTCTTGCCGGTCCGCATCTCCGACGAGGAGTTCTTCGCCGTGATCTGTGCTGACGACGCGGCCGCGGCCGAGGCTGCGGTGGGCGGCCAGGTCATCAGCGAGTGAGATGCCCGGCCTCGCCCATCGCCGCCCCAAGGTTGGCGGGACGTGCTTCTATAACCGCTGGTCTATCCGGCCCGGTGCGCGGCCGGCGGGCTGCGGGGCTCGGGCGGCGGGCCGGAGAGTTCTGCCGTCATGATGAGTCAGCACCAGTGGAGACGAGAACCCTCGGAAGGGGGCGGTCATGACCCAGCCGGAGACCCACACCCTGGACGCGCCGGGCGCCGTGCTGCACTACGACGTCCGGCGCAACGACACCAGCACCGGACCGGTCCTGCTGCTCATCGGGTCGCCCATGGGCGCCGAGGGATTCGGCACCCTGGCCGGGCATTTCACCGACCGCACGGTCGTGACCTATGATCCCCGCGGAGCGGGGCGCAGCAAGCGCACCGACGGCGCCTCGGAGACCACGGTCGAGGAGCAGGCCGACGATCTGCACCGGCTGATCGATGCGCTGGGCGCGGGGCCGGTGGACATCTTCGCCAGCAGCGGCGGCGCCGTCAATGCGCTGGCCCTGGTGGCCAAGCACCCCGAGCAGATCCGCACCCTGGTGGCGCACGAGCCGTCGGCCGCCCAGGAACTGCCGGACCGCGAGCCGGTGCTGGCCGCGTGCGAGGGCATCAAGCAGACCTACCTGCGCGAGGGCTTTGGCCCGGCGATGGCGAAGTTCATCGCGCTGGTCAGCTATGAGGGCCCGATCCCGGCCGGGTTTGCTGACCAGCCTGGTCCCGATCCGGCCAATTTCGGGCTGCCGGCCGGGGACGACGGCTCCCGCGATGACGCGCTCCTCTGCCTGAACATGCCTTCGTGCCCTGGCTACCGGCACGATTTCGATGCGCTCCGGGCTGCATCGACCCGCATCATCATCGGCATCGGAGCGGAATCGGCCAACGTGATGCCTGGCCGCACGGCGGCGGCCGTGGCCGAACGGCTCGAGACGAGCCCCGTCACCTTCCCGGGCGGCCACGGCGGATTCGCCCAGAATGAATACGAAAGGACAAGCGATCCGGGCGCCTTCGCCGCTACCTTGGGTAAGGTCCTCACCGATTGACGGCCTCATCGGTGGAGACCCGGCGGTGAACGCGGATGGTGGCGCTGCCGTCGCCTCATGGTCGCCCAGCTCAACATCACTTTCTGTGACTAGCGCAGCCCCTGGGTCACGCGCGCCGACCCGCCGTTAGGGGCGGGCTGACGTGGGTCGATCACGGGTGCGAATGCCGCCGGTGAACGGTCGTTCGGAACGGCCGGCCGGGCCGTCGGCGCACGGGCGGGCGGATGGCTTGCACTGCCATGGTCGTTGAGCGAGCCATCAGCGAGGGCGAACTGGCCGCGTGCTGTAGCGAGGGAGGACCGGGCCCGTCTGGCCGGCTGGGGGCACGGTTGGTCTTTGCCTGCCAGCCCGCCGCGCCCGGCGGTCGGAGTGGTGCGGCATGCTTTGTTCGTGAGCCTGCCATTCCCTGAGCCCGCCATTGCGGTGCCCTCGCGCGCGGAGGTCTTCCTCGGTTACCTCGACTACTTTCGCTCCCGGCTGGTGAGCAAGCTGGAAGCCATGCCCGGCGGCGAGCTGCGCCGCAGCCGGCTGCCGTCCGGCTGGACGCCGATCGAGCTGCTCAAGCATGTTGCCCATGACGAGCTGCGCTGGCTGGAGTGGCGCTTCGAAGGCCGCCCTGTCGCCGACCCGTGGGGCGAGGACCGGGATGGCCGCTGGTACGTGGCTGCCGGCGAGACGCTCGAAGAGCTTGTGGCGGCGCTGCACGCTCAGGCGGCACGCAGCAGGGCCGTCGTGGAATCCCATGACCTTGCTGACATTGGCCAGCCGGGCGATGGGTGGGACACAGCCGGGCCTGCGGCACTTGAGCGGGTCTTGTTCCACCTGGTCGGCGTCATCCCGCGCAGTCCCCCAGCGCATGGCCTGCCCGCCGGACGACGCCAGCGGAGCGGTAAGCGGCTCACGGCCCGATCTGGCACCGATAAGTGCCAGTATCGGGCCGTGGGCTTCCATGCCGGCGGCACCGTGCGTACTGCGAAATCGGAAGTTTCCTGCCGCCAGCCAGATCACGCCGGCGTGGCTGCCCAGGCAAACCCATCGTGAGCGCGCCGACCCCGGCCGATGGGTCATCGGAGCTTGTTCACGGTCGCGCGGGCCATGCGTCAGCCACCGGGGGCGGGGTGCGGTGGTGGCCTGCCGATCAGCTCGATGAGGCCGAGTGCCACCAGCAGCAGGACGGCGATCACGATGGTCACCGCGACGGTCGGGCGGCCCCAGAAAACGAAGACCAAGGCGGCCAGCGCGACCGCCCCGATGCGCAGCCCATGCCGGTGCGCGTAGGTCCAGGCGCCGGCCGGGCCAGCGGATTCGCCGCCGCGGCGCAGCCGGCCGAGACCGGAGGAAAACGCCGAGCGGGTCCCTACCGCTGCGGCGGACGGGCCGGTGAAGAACGCGCCTGCGGCCACGACCAGGCCTGCCACCAGCAGGGTGCGCAGCGCGGTCTTGATGAACCGGACCAGGATGTCGAACGCGGCGGCGGCCGCGTCCGCGGACGCACTGGCGGGCACGCTGTTCAGGTAGAAAGCCCGGGCGATCGCCAGGCCGGCGCCCAGCACCAGCATGGACGCGGCGAACCCGAGCCCGGCGCCGATCAGCGCCCGCCGGTGGCCCCGGGCGGCCAGCACGCCCAGGCCGAGCAACACCAGGGTCAGGATGGGCAGCACGATTTTCAGGTCGTTGATGAGCCGGTACGCTTTCTGCGCCTTGGCCAGGTTTTTGGACGGGAACAGCGCGAACGTGACGTGGATGATGGGGATCTTGCCGGCGATCGTCAGCCCGCGCGCGACGAGGTCCTGCTTGGCGACGGCGATCAGCGGCGCCAGGTCGAGGGTGACCTGGCCGTTGCTGACCCCGACGGTGCCGCTGCCGCTGGTGGCGCGGCCGGACAAGACGGCGATGAGCTGCTGGCTGGCCGCCCGGTTCACCTGCACCCACGCGTTCGCCATCCGCGGCCCGGTGATGATCTTGAGGATGCGGCTGTGCACGAACCCCTGCACCCCGCTGGCCAGCGAGCCAGACACGCCCTGCAGCAGCGAGCCGATCCGGGTGAAGCCCTTCTGCGACAGGCCGGCGGCCGCCTGATCGGTCAGCGCTTTCACATCGATCCGGGTGACGATCTCCTTGGTGATCTTGTTGGTGAGGGCGTTCTGGATCGCCGGATCGTGGATCAGCGGCGTCACGTTGGCGACGTACCGGCTGGTGTCAGACACCTGGTTCGCCGTCCACACCCCCAGCACCGAGAGGGGGGCCAGAATACAGCCGAGGATGATCAGCAGCGCCGCGACCGGCGTCCGCCAGCTGAACCGGCGTCGGCGAGCCCGCCGCGGCCGGCCGCGCGGTTCGGCCAACTCGGCGCTCGGGGCTTCACGTTCGGGGCGCTCGCCGGAGCCGAGACCCTCGCTTGCGGGCGCCTGGCCCTCGCCCCCTCGGGTGCCGGACACGGGTCACCTCCCTTCCCATCGAACCCGGCGGGCGGCCGTGGTGCTGGCCGGCCCGGCCGGCCGCGGCCACGAATGGCCCGGGCAGCGCCGAGCGTTGCCCGGGCGCGGCGGCCACCTCGATGGATCGGCCCCTCAGCGAGCACCCAAGGTCGCAACCCGGGCCGGTGCAGCTTCTTCCGCTTCTCCAGTGTCCGCGGCCTGAAGCGTCACGCCTCTCACCTGGAGCAGATCCTCGTTCCAGGCGGCCCGGGCTCCCTCGCCCGGCGAAGACATCAGGCACCCAGATGGGCGTGCCACGGGATCCCGGAAGGGACTTCACCACAGGCTCCGGGGCCTCCAGCCCGGAGGAGGGGCCCAGGCACCCGGTGGGGCGCGCAGCCAACCGAATGGCCAGGCTCCAGGCCCGGCCTCGCGGATCGCCCCGCCAGGTTGTGCTTGCTAGCGGAAGCCGCGGTCGTCGCGCCGGTCGCCCCGGTCGTCGCGGCGGTCCTCGCGGTCGTCGCCGCGGTCGTGGCGGCGGTCCTCGCGCCGGTCGCCGCGGCGGTTGATGCCGTGGGCGACGACTACGGCACCGCCGACGGCGGCAACGGTCCTCCTGCGGCGTCGGGCTGCAAGTGGCATGTCAGGCTCCTTCCCCGGCGTCGGCCTCGATGGCGGCCAGTACCGCTTGGATGGGAATGCGCCCGCTGGCGGCCAGCTGGCCCCCGGCGTGGCGCACCGCCGCGCCGAACGGCGCGGCCCACAGGTTCTCCCAGACGAGCACGGCGGCTGAGCTGCCCGGCTCGATGGTCTCGGCGAGGTCGGCGACGTCCTGCTCGCTGAGCACCATCGCCAGGTCTTTTTCGTAGCCGCGCAGCTCACCGATCTCGCTGTCGCCCAGATCGGAGGCTTCGAATGCTTCCAGGCTGCCGTCTGCGTCCTTTGTCAGGAACAGCAGGTCCAGCACCTTGATCAGGCCACGGTCGACGTAGTCCTTGAGGATCGGCGCGATCTCGCCGGTCAGCTTCGTGCCGGGGAACTCGACCACGATCCAGTCGACCGGACCGAGTTCATCGATGTTTACTGTCATAGCCGTCCCTTTCCTCCGTGCTCCGGGCGCCCATCGCGCTCACTTCACCGCTGCCGCAGTGCGGCTGTGGCCGGGGTGGCCAGCCGCGGGGAGCCCGCTCCCCCCGTGGCCGTCGATGCGCAGCCACGGGTCAGCGGGATCGTTCCCGCCGCGCGCCGCGGGAACGGAACCCAAACGGCCAGGCCGCCGGAGGCTGGTAGCCATGTTCGCGTCTTTAGCGCTCACCCGTCCCCTCCAGGCCAGCCTGTTCGGTGCTGCCGGGTCTCCTATCTGCTGGTCAGTCCAGGGCCCGGCACACTTGCCCGGTGACTTGAGGGATCGAGACAGCTGTCCCCGCATCTGGTCAAGTGTAAGTAAACAGAACCTCAAAGACATCACCCGTCTGGAGTGATGGCAGGCCGCGAGCACGACAGGTCAACTGACCTGGCACGAGATCTGGCAGGCACCGGAACCGAATGGGGGAGCTGGGTTATCTGGCGCTAGAGGAGTTGGACCCGGGTGCGGCGTTCCCGGGTGTGATCGGCCGGACGACGGATGAGTCGAGCCCGGCGTGGCCGACTGGGCGACGCTGCCCCCGGCGGGTGCCGGGGGTCGGGACGAGGTGGATGCGCGGCTATGGCCGCTGGGGTTCGGGAGATTCTCGTCTGGACGAAGGCGCCGTTTTTGTTCCGGAATGAGCTGGTGGTGGCAGATGCTGCGGCGGGCGCTGCTGGCGCGGCCAAGCTGGGTGAGGTGAGGCGTCTTGGAAAGCATGCCGGGATTGTGGTGCTGGCCGTCGGCGGCGCGGGTCGAGGTTGCTGCTTCGGCAGATGGGTGTGAGCGAGCTTGCGGGCCGTCCGCGGTGGGGGGCCGGTGAGATGAGGGGCGATCTGGCGCGAACGAACCTGCCGATCCCTGACCGGCCGCATACGGGCCTGGTCACCTATGACGCGAAGGACCCCGATACGTCGTTCCCGCCGATCGAGCCGCTGCGTCCTCCGGCGGGTGCGCCGAATGTGCTGATCGTGTTGATCGATGACACTGGGTTCGGCTCGTCGAGCGCGTTCGGGGGGCCGTGTCATACGCCGACCGCTGAGCGGCTGGCTGCGAATGGCCTGAGGTACAACCGTTTCCATACGACCGCGTTGTGTGCCCCGACGCGGCAGGCGCTGCTGACCGGCCGCAACCATCACGCGGCCGGCATGGGCGGGATCCCGGAGGTCGCGACGTCGGCGCCGGGGTATAGCTCGATGCGGCCCAATACGGCCGCGCCGCTGGCGGAGATGCTGAAGCTGAACGGTTACTCCACGGCGCAGTTCGGCAAGTGTCACGAGGTCCCGGTGTGGCAGACCAGCCCGATGGGCCCCTTCGACTCCTGGCCCACGGGCAGTGGGTTTGAGTATTTCTACGGGTTCATCGGAGGTGAGACCAACCAGTACGCCCCGGCGCTTTACAACGGGACGGTTCCGGTCGAACCCGACCGCACGCCGGAGGAGGGCTACCACTTCACCGAGGACATGACCGACCGGGCGATCGAGTGGGTCCGCCAGCAGAAGGCGCTGATGGCGGATAAGCCGTTCTTCGTCTACTTCGCGCCGGGTGCCACGCACGCGCCGCACCACGTGCCGAAGGAGTGGTCGGACAGATACCAGGGCCGGTTCGATCAGGGCTGGGACCGGCTTCGTGAGGAAACCTTCGCCCGGCAGAAACAACTCGGCGTGATCCCGCCTGACGCGGAACTCACCGCCCGCCACGGCGAGATCCCGGCCTGGGACGACATCCCGACGGGCTGAAGCCGGTGCTGGCCCGGCAGATGGAGGTGTTCGCCGGCTTCCTGGAGCACACCGACCATCACGTTGGGCGCCTGGTTCAGGCCCTGGAGGACCTGGGGGTCCTGGACGACACCCTGATCTACTACATCATCGGCGACAACGGCGCCTCCGCCGAGGGGACGATCAACGGCACGTTCAACGAGATGCTCACGATGAACGGGGCGGTGGCGCTGGAGACCGCCGAGTTCATGGCGTCGCGGATCGACAGCTTCGGCACCCCGGCCGCCTACAACCACTACGCGGTCGGGTGGGCGCACGCGATGGACACGCCGTATCAGTGGACCAAGCAGGTCGCCTCGCACTGGGGCGGCACCCGCAACGGCACGATCGTGCACTGGCCTGGCCGCATCCGTTCCAAGGGCGAGACCCGCACGCAGTTTCACCATGTGATCGACGTGGCGCCGACGGTGCTGGAGGCGGCGGCCCTGCCCGAGCCGGTGTTCGTGAACGGCGTGCAGCAGATGCCGCTGCACGGCGTGTCGATGGCGTACTCGTTCGACGATGCCGGTGCTGCGGAGCGGCGCGTAACCCAGTACTTCGAGATGTTCGTGAACCGGGGTATCTACCAAAAGGGGTGGACGGCGGTCACGCGGCACAGCATTCCGTGGGCCTTCGGCGAGCTGCCGGCGTTCGACGATGACGTCTGGGAGCTGTATGGTCCCGGCGACTGGACCCAGGCGCACGACCTGGCGGCGGAGCAGCCCGGTAAGCTGCGCGAGCTTCAACGGCTGTTCCTGATCGAAGCCGTCAAGTACAACGTGCTGCCGCTCGATGACCGCCGGATCGAGCGATTCAACGCCGAGCTGGCCGGGCGGCCGCAGCTGATCCGGGGGAAGTCGCAGCTGCTATTCGGCGGGATGGGGCGCCTGACCGAGAACTCCGTGGTGGTGCTCAAAAACAAGTCGCACGCGGTCTCGGCCCAGATCGTGGTGCCCGAAGGCGGAGCCAACGGCGTGATCGTGGCCCAAGGCGGCGCTTTCGGCGGGTGGAGCCTGTACCTGCACGAGGGCAAGCCTGCCTACTGCTACAACCTGTTCGGCCTGCGCAGGTTCAAGGTCTACGGGCAGGAACCCGTTGCTGCCGGCGAGCACCAGATCCGGATGGAGTTCGGCTACGACGGCGGCGGGCTGGCGAAGGGGGGCTCGGTCTCGCTCTACGTCGATGGGGCCAAGGCCGGCGAGGGGCGGGTCGAGGCGACGCAGCCCATGATCTTCTCGGCCGACGAGACCACCGATGTGGGGACCGACGGCGGGACGCCCGTCAGCGACGACTACGGCCCCAAAGACAGCCGGTTCACCGGCCGCATCAGGTGGGTCCAGCTCGACATCGACGAGGCCGCCGAAGACCTCGACCACCTGATCACACCCGAGGAACGGCTGCGGATCGCGATGGCCCGGCAGTGAACAACCTGCCTACCACCCCGGGAAGCCGGCAGACCCCGATCATCGCCGCTGGCGTTCGGGCTCACCGTCCCACACCCCTGGGTGATCGGCGGGATCGTGCACGGTGTCAGCCAGACCAGCCCATGGGCAGCCGGTGCGTCATCCGCAGCGCCTCGCCGCTGACCCGCTAGGGCGGCCCGGCCGGGCCCGGCGCCGGGCAGCAGTCCTGGTGCAGCTTGCCGGTTGGGCAAAGGCGCATCTGTCGACGAGAAGGAATCACGTGGCTGCCCTAACCGGGCGCGGCCGCCCCCGGCGGCCGCTCGTCCTTGCGAGCGGGGCATGCGCGGCGGTAAGTGCTGCCCGCCACTGCGTCGATGCGGTGACACGGTGAGCGCTTCAGATCTGGCGGTCGTGGCGGCGCTGGTGTTCGCCTGGGGCGCGCTGTCGGCGCGGCTGGAGCGGTTCGATGTGACGGCGCCGATCGTATTCGTTGCTGCCGGGCTGGTGCTGACGCAGGGGCCGCTGGCGGTGCTGGGGATCGCGCCTGACCCTGAGGCGGTCAAGGTGCTGGCGGAGTTCACGCTTGTCTTGGTGCTGTTCTCTGATGCCTCCCGGGTCGGGTTGCGGGACCTGCGAGCCGACCTTGGCTTGTGTGTGCGGCTGCTGGTGGTGGGGCTGCCGCTGACCATCGGCCTGGGAACACTGCTCGCGCTGGCCCTGTTCGGCGGGATGAACATCTGGCTTGCCCTGCTGATAGGTGCTGCGCTGGCACCAACGGATGCGGCCCTCGGCGCGGGCGTGATGGTCAATCCGGCTGTCCCGGTCAGGATCCGCCGGCTGATCAACGTGGAGAGCGGGCTCAACGACGGGATCGCCACCCCGTTCGTGCTGGTCGCGCTGGCGGGCGCGGGGACCGCGGCGCACGAGCCGGGGATCGGGCCGGGCGCGGCCGCCGCGGAGCTGGCGGTGGGCCTGGCCGTGGGCGCGGTCGTGGGTGGTGCGGGCGGCTGGCTGGTTAGGCTGGCGCGCCGCCGCGGCTGGGCCGCCGGGGGGTTCGGCGGGGCCGCCGTGCTGGGCCTGGCGGTGTGCGCGTACGCCTCGGCGGTGGCACTGCACGGCAACGGCTTTATCGCCGCGTTCGTCGGCGGGTTGGCGTTCGGCGCGGCGGCGGGGCGGCGCGGCGAGCCGCTGGTGCCGTTCGTCGAGGAGACCGGGGCGCTGGTGTCGCTGTTGGTGTGGCTCGCGTTCGGCGCGGTCGCCATCGCCCCGGCGCTGGAGGCCCTGACCTGGCAGCTCGTGGTATATGCCGTGCTCAGCTTGACCGTGATCAGGATGGCCCCGGTCGCCCTCGCGCTGGCCGGCGCGGGGCTCGGCAGGCGGGCCGCCGCGTTCATCGGCTGGTTCGGCCCCCGCGGCCTGGCGTCGGTCGTCTTCGCACTGCTGGCATGGAGGATCTCGGCGAGCGGGTAGCCGGGCCCGCGGTAGCGGTCATCGCTGTCACGGTCTTGTTCAGCGTGATCGCCCACGGCGCCACGGCCGAACCGCTGGCCCGGCGCTACGGGCCGCTGCTCGCCCCGGCCGCGAGCCGCGATGAGCCACCCGGCCTGCCCGAGCTGCCGCCACGCCGGCTCATCCGCCGGGCACCGGCCCCGGCCGGCCGATAGGCGAGAGTGACTGGCCGACGCCGCCTTATCCTAAGCGCAGCACATATAGCCGTCTCCACGCCCCTCCCGAACGGGCTGATCTGTGCCCCGTACCAATCCCAGCCTCAAACATCGTCATGCGTACAGAATCGATCTGTAACGGCTGAGATATCCGGAAACGTGGGCGCTCTCGCTCTGAGTAAACGGCACCGTCGGCTGGCGGCTGCGGTCGCGGAGAGGCGCTCCGCTCTGACAGTGTCGCGTTACAGCGTCACGGCCGGACGTAACGGCGGCCTGTTCGACACCGACGGCTGCCGCCTGTTCCCTGCACTTGACCCACGATTTGCGGGCCATCTGACCTGAGTTTATCCTGGGCGGTTGATAGTTGAAATTGAACCAGCCCAATTTATGGTGTCAATCGCGTCAGCAGTCCATTTCGACGTGCGCCTCTTCTTAGGCTACAATGGTGTCCTCGCAGGTCATAGTGTCAGGATAGAACAAAATGTGTCACCGGGTGCCGGGCGGTGCCGGACAGGAAAAGTGACAGGTTGATGACAGGTGATCTTTATTGTTGAAGGATTCTATGGGCTTTTCTCGTAAGCGCACAGGCATCGGTGGTCGGGTTCGCTACGCCGCCATCTACCGGGATCTCCACGGCCGCCAGCGGTCGGCCGGGAGCTTTGCGACTCGGCGGGAGGCGGACCGGGCGTGGCAGCGCGCGGAGGTCATGCTGGGCCTCGGCCGGGTGGGAGACCCGGCACGTGGGCGGCAGACATTCGAGCATTACGTGGTGGAGACCTGGTTCCCGAACCACCAGGTGGAGGTGACCACCCGGCAGGTGTACTGGTACTGCCGGACGCCGACGAGACCGCCCTCGACGCTCTCGCTAGGGTCCGAGGTCGCGCTAATCCCAGCAGTGGTGCGACCGCCTACCGGGACCTGCCTGCCAGGGGATGACGGGCAGTTACACCACTTCTGCATCCCGGCGGGTCGGCATCTGATCGTCGCCACCCAGGTGAGGCGAGGAGAGGCGGCATGCACGGCCTGGATCCGCCTCCCGTTCACGGACAATGCTCCATACGCATGGCTCCCTCAGTGGGCAGGCCACCGCATGGTCATCCAGGGTTCCCCGATAACGCGGCTTTTTAGGCTTGGTAACTCAAGAGGGCACAGATCGAGCGGGCTCATGGTACGGATGGGCGGTCATCACCAGCGAGTGGGCCAGTTCTACGGCGCCTGTCGATTCCTTTGCAGTAGGAACCCGGCCGGCGTGAGCGGCACCGTTGCGAACCTCTGCGAGCTGTGACATGACCCGGCTTCGCGATACCGGGGCATTTCTGAACATGGGGACTTTGCCCAGTGCGATATATTCCATGAAGAGCCCCTCGATCCCATGCGCGCGGAGAACCATCTGATCGATGAATTCGTCGTTCAGGTTCTTGGACTGGAGGACTTCCCTCATAGCCGACCCCAACGCGACCTCGGAGGCCGTGCCGGCATCAATGGCGGCTCGGCGATAGTCGCCCTCGGCCAGCGCCATTATCGCCTGCATCAGGAGGCGATGGTCGGGAGGCAGGTTAACGTTCGGCTTGAAAACCTCCAGTCGGCTTTCCCCAGGCGCTGGTGAGATCCGAGAAGCCTCCTCCACGGCAAGGAATGTTTCAAGCGTCTGTAGCACGTCTCGATCGAGATCGCTATCCAGCAACCGCTGAACCTTGGCATGAGCTGCGCGTAGCTCCTCCAGACGTCCTGCTACTTCGTATGCGTGGTGTGGCCGCTCGTTGCGCACGGGCGAAAGCAGACCGAAGATCAGCTGTACCAGGCCCTCCGGCAGACCTTCACGATGAAGAGCAGGAAGGCGGCCCGCCTGGCGCGCTGACAGAACCTCCTCGCGGCCCCCCGGGAAGGCCGGATGCCCGGCAACCATCTCGTACATTGTCGCGCCCAGCGAGTAGAGGTCGGCACGTCCGTCGGCCGCCTTGCTGTCCAGGAGCTCGGGCGCCATGTAGTTGATGACCGAATGGTGCGACATATCGCTCGGATGCGGATCACCGAGGAGCACTGCGGTATCGAAGTCGACCAAGCGCAGCGTGTCCCACTTGTCGAAGAGTACGTTGCGAGGCTGCAGATCGCGGTACAAGATGCCACATAGATGAATATGCGCCAGCCCGTAGGCAAGCTCAATCGAAAGCCGGAAGACGTCCTCTATCGGTAAACCTCCGCCAGGTTCGCGGTCCGACTTCGCGATCCGGCCGGCCAGGCTGCCGCCAGTGAGATAGGGGGTCGCCATCGCGGCAGCATGCTCGTCTTCCCAGTGATCGAGGACCTTCGCGACATTGGGATGATCGCGAAGCTGGGTCAGCACTTGGGTTTCCCATTCCCGCACGGTCATCCCATTGGGCACGACGAGATTATTGGAGAACACATCGAGGGCCACCTCACCGCCGCCTACGTGATCAAGCGCCCGGTAGATCGTCTTGTTGACCGGGGTCCGAAGCACTTCCACAATCTCGAACCGGCGGTCCCGCAGGAAGGTTCCTCGCTTGAGCACATCGTCCATGACCTGGAAGGCTAGCGGCCCTCTGGAGGCTTGTCCACGGGCGTTGCGATCCTTTCCGTCTCTATACCGAGGTCATACGTCCTAGAGTGTGGAATGTGCCACCTGATGGAAATCGCCCGCCGGGCCCGGAACTGACCGGCTCGGCGCGAGATGCCGCCCTGCACCGGGGAAGCCATGTGCAGATCATTGCCGCAGCCGGTTCCGGAAAGACAGAAGTGGTGTCGCAGAGAGTGGCCCACCTGCTCGCCGGTGGCCAGCCCGCAGATTCGATCGTGGCATTCACCTTTACTGAGCGCGCCGCCGATGAACTGAAGAATCGGATCGCCCACCGGGTAGAGGACAAGCTTGGCACGGCGGCGCTGGACCAGTTGGCCGCACTGTTCGTGGGCACCATCCATGCGTTCTGCTTCCGGCTGCTTCAGCAGCGAGTCCCGCGTTACGAGACCTACGATGTGCTCGACGACAACCAGCTCACCGCTTTTCTGTCCCGGGAAGCCAACCGGCTCAGCGTGCGGCAGTTCGATGCGTCCAACAGGTTGTTTGCCTCGATTGCCACGTTCCTCAAAAGCGTCGACGTGGTGGAGAACGAGCTACTGGACCCAGCGGCGATGCCCGAGCCGTTCAGGTCGGTACTGCTGGCCTACTACCAGGCCCTTGATCATTACCGGCTGCTCACCTACGGCCAGCAGGTGGTGCGCGCGGTGCGTGAACTCGAGCGGCCGGAGCTTGCCGCTGAGGTTCACTCGCGGTTGCGCCACTTGATCGTGGACGAGTACCAGGATGTCAACCCGGCGCAGGAGCGGCTGATCCGGCTGCTGACCGGGCCGCAGGTGGAACTGTGCGTGGTGGGAGACGATCAGCAGGCCATCTACCAGTGGCGCGGATCGGATGTATCCAACATCGTCACGTTTCCGGACCGCTACGGCCCGGTGGCCACGTTCGAGATCACAACCAACCGCCGGAGTCGGCCGCAAATCATCGAAGTCGCGAACCAGTTCGGCCGCACGATCCCAGAGCGGATCGACAAGACGATGACGCCGCACCGGCCCCCCGGCGGCCGACCCGGTCCGGAAGTGGTCGCCTGGAGCGCGCCGACCGAGGTCGAGGAGGCTGGGTGGATCGCGAACCTGATACTAGACCTGGCCGATCAGGAGGTCCGTTACCGGGACATCGCCGTACTGGTCCGGGGCCGGGCTGCCTACCCGCGCCTGGTGGAGCAGTTCGCCACCTTCGGCATCCCGGTCCAGCCCGGCGGGCGCACCGGGCTGTTCGACCAGCCCGAGGCGGTGGTGCTCGGCCACACCTTCGCCTGGCTGGGTGACATCGAATGGCGTGAGCGGTTCGGGCCGAGCGCCCTGATCGCGGATAACGCATTGTTCGTGAAGTATCAGCGGGTGTTCGAGCTGCCCGATGCCACCCGCATCCGGGTGGCGCGGTTCCTGCGGGAGTGGAAGGCTGCCGTGCCGAGAACCGACCGCCGGGCGAACCTGATGGCCGAGTTCTACGACCTGTTGGATGAGCTGCGGGTGCGTTCGTGGAGCCTGTCCGACCCACTGAGTGTGAACCGCCTAGGCACTCTGGCCCGGTTCTCCGCGCTGCTGGTGGACTACGAATCTGTCCGGCTGCGTGCCCGGCCTGACCCCGATGCGCCCGGCGAGCAGCTCGGTGGGCAGGACCGCGGCATCTGGTACTACCGGAACCTCGCCCTTCACATCATCAATTACGCACAGGGTGCTTATGAGGGCTTCGACGGCGAGGCCGACTTCGTGCTGAACGCGGTGGATCTCACCACGGTCCACCGGGCCAAGGGCCTGGAATGGCCAGCAGTGTTCGTGCCTTCGGTGACCGCCAATCGATTCCCAACCACCCGGACCGGCGAGCCGCAATCCTGGCTGGTGCCACGCGAGGCCTTCAACGCAACCCGGTACGAGGGCAGCGACGGCGACGAACGGCGGCTGTTCTACGTGGCGCTGACGCGCGCTCGCGACTGGCTCTCCGTCTCCCGCCACGGCCGAGTCAACACCCGTGGGGTCGCCCCCAGCCGCTACTACCGTGAGCTTGCTCACCTGGAGGTGCAACCGGAGGATATTGCCCTGCCGGACATCGAGGCAGACGATCGTGACGCCGGGGACCCCATCTCGATCACCTACAGTGAACTGGCTGCCTTCATCGACTGCGGCATGGCCTTCCGGCTGCGTAACCTGCTCGGCTTCCAGCCCCGGCTGGCCCCGGAACTGGGTTACGGCAAGGCCGTACACCATGTGATGCGGGCCGTGGCGGAAGCCACCAAGAGCTCGGGACGGGTGCCGACCCCCACTCAGATAGATGAACTCCTGGATGCCAGCTTCTTCCTGCCGAGCGCGAGCAAGCCGGCTCACCGGCTGCTCAAGGACGCCGCACGGCGCCTCGTCACCACCTACACGCAGAAGTACGAGGCCGACCTACACCGGGTTTGGGAGACCGAACGCCCCTTCGAACTCCACCTCGACGGGGTCACCGTCACCGGCCGGGCGGACGTGATCCTCGACCAGGAAGGAGGTGTGCCGACCGCGCTGGCCATCGTGGACTACAAGACCGCCACCCACACGGAGATCCGCGACCACACCCTCCAGCTCCAGGTGTACACCGACGCAGGCCGCCGGGAAGGGCTCGATGTCCGGGCCGCCTATGTCCATGACCTCAAGGCAGCATCACGCGAGCCGATCCCGGTCGCGCCGACTGCAATCGACCGTGCCGAGGCTGTGGTCTCCGAGGCGGCCGATCGCATCCGTGCCCGCGACTACCGCCCCAATCCTGGCCTCCGCTGTCACCGCTGCGAGGTGCGCACCATCTGCGCCTCGGCTAAACGCTGACTGCCCTTCTGTCAGACCGTGAAGACCTTCATGACCTCGTCGCCGTAGTCGTTGATCACCTTGACGGCGACCTTGCCGGTGTCCGGGCGGGGGAACGGCCGCGACTCCTTCCGGTTTAGGCTGTCCCAGGCCTCCTGGTCGATGTCCGCCCGGAGTGCCTTCTTCAGCCGCGCGTACGGGTCTTGGCCGCCGGTGAAATAACAGTGCCGGACAAAGAAAGACTCTTCGTTGTATGCCGAGTCGATCATCCACAAGGCGATCTGGTCAGTGTCGTTGCTGCGGACCTCTCCGGTGTTCGGGTCATAGACGTCGACCCCTTGCAAGACCACGCGCAACTCGTCGCCGTCGTGCTTGATCTCGATGTCGGGCTCGCCGAACACCGTGAACAGGTTGCCGGCACTGGTCTTCTTCAGTTCCTCGCCCATCACCAGGTCGGCGTTCATCCGGACCAGCAGCACCGGCACCCGGCCCAGCCGGCGCTCGGCGGCGACGTTGGCGAAGCCATCTTCCGAGGTCACATACTCGTCGCCGGCCCCCAGAACCGACGGGTCGAACGCGAACGCGAGCACGCACAGCAGATCCAGGTCGCCGGCCCGGTTGGCCTCCCGCGCCGCGTCCTTGATGAACGACGGTCCGACCGTCCCGTACTGCGGCCCAATCGTGAGCCCAACCCGCCGCGGAGTCCCCTCGGTCGCGTCCTCCCGCTCCCCGATGGCCTGGATGTAGGACCCCGCATAGGGCTCGACCGTATCGAACGTCAGCCGTTCCTCCTTCCGGCCGTTCTGGATGCCCGCGGTCCGAAGGTTCGCCAGGATCGTCTGCTCGAACGACGAGTCGTCGCGGACACTGGCGTCAACTTCATCGGCGTTGAGTGCGCCCGTGCTGTCCACAGCACTACCGGCGAATGCCAGCGACCGGTGCGGTGAGAGACTTTCCACCGTAAACGGGCCCGACACGCGGACCTTCCTTTGCGCCTCATGGGGCCTGTCGTAAAGCAACTCGAACTCAGCGTACCGCCGAATGGCTGCTTCGATCTGATTGACGCTCATTCTTTCTTTGATGTCCGGATTATTCGCTATCGACTTCGGGTGCGGCTCTTTCACAGTGAGCTGATCAGGCGGCGAGGACGAAGCTTTCGCGGTAACGGGCGTGGTGGACGCGCTCGTGTTCTTTGCGCAGGTGGTGGCGCCAGTACCGGTCGAAGTCGCCGTTGGCGATGACGG
>WNGM01002012.1_pt1 | contig 36273 bp, 34 predicted proteins | sample 5400571 | NCBI WGS metagenome assembly WNGM01 (sample SAMN13153378, study PRJNA577476) | soil metagenome | isolation source: 100 cm soil or saprolite under Garry oak tree replicate 2 | place: USA:California | collected 2016-06-15 | reverse complement strand
ATCGAACAGCTGGAGGACCTTGTCGGATCCCATCACCATCCACAGCTCGGCACCCGGGAAGCGCTCCGCGGCCGCCTCGGCCTGGTCGGCCAGCAGGCCGTGCGAGGCCAGCCCCAGGTACCGCCGCTCCTCCGGCCGGCAGTACCGGCGCAGGACCTCCAGGCGCTCCGCCACGGAGAGCAGGGGCGGCGCGGCGGCGCCCTCCTTGGGAAGGGTGCCCACGGCGTACACCAGCACCACCGCCTGGGCGAACGCGGCCGCCCACTCGGCCAGCTGCGTGTGGGCGACGGTGAGCGGGTCGAACGAGCCGGACAGGAGCGCCAGGCTGCGCACGGGCCCCGGATCGGGGGCCACGACCAGGGTGGGCGTGCCGGCCCGGCGGAGTGCCTCGATCTGTTCGTCGAATCCCATGGAGACCGCCCGCGTATTCTCATCGCTCGTGGAGGACCCGCGGGCGGTGGTCGAGCAGCTGGCCGCCGACCGCACGCTGGGGGCTGCCGAGACCGCCCGGGCCGCGGCGCGGGCCCTGGTCGCGATCTCGGGTGAGGAGCTCCCCGACGCCGTCGAGGTCCTGCTGCGCGGCCACCCCAGCATGGCCCCACTGTGGCGGCTAGCCGACGCGGTGCTTCGGAAGCGCGCGGGGGGAGCGGACCGGTTCCTGGCCACCCTGGCCGACGATGGGCAGGCCGCGGCCGCCCTGGCCGCGGCGCTACCGGACACCCTCCTGACCATCTCGTCCTCGGCCACCGTCGCGGAGGCCATCCGGATCCGCCGGCCCCGGCACGTCGTGTGCATGGCGTCGCACCCCGGCGGCGAGGGCCTGGCCATGGCCAAGGTGGTCAGCGCCTGGACCGAGACCACCCTGGCCGAGGACGACGAGGCCATCCGCTCGCTTCCCGCCGAGGCCGTGGTGACTGGCGCCGACGCCATCACGCCGACCGCCGTGATCAACAAGGTCAGGACGCGCGAGCTGGCCGAGGCCGCCCGGGCGCGCGACGTGCCCTGCTACGCGGTCGCGGGCAGCGCGAAGTTCATTTCGATCGCGCTGCCCGTCGTCCCACCGTTCGAGGCTACGCCCCTCGGGACGTTCACGGCGGTCGCCACCGCGGCCGGCATCCTCACCCCCGAGCAGGCCTCCGGCAGGGCCGCCGCGGTGCGGATCCACCCGGCGTTGCGCGCTCTAGCCGAGCGCCTCTGACCCTCTTCGCCCCTACCGGGCCCGCGATTCAGCCAGCCGGAGCAGGTTGTCCAGTCCCCGCCGGATGTCGCGCGCCGGGCCGGTCCGCAACATGACCTGCCGAACTCCCGGCGTCTTCAGTGGGACTCGCAGCCACCGGGGCATCGGGACGGGGCCGGTCGCCCGGAACAGGCACCGCACGCGGCTTCCGGTGCCGGCCGACGCGATCTCCCAGCGGTGGCATGACGTGCTCCATGGGCTGGCCCATGCCGAGGTCGGCGCCCAGGGAGAGCACCGACAGCAGCTCGGCCAGGCGGACCCGTGGCCGCGCGGAGGGGGAAGGCTCGATCACGACGGCGAGTCTATGCACGGCGAACGGGGTAGCCCTCCCCCGAGGATTCCGGCATCCCGCTGCTAGGATCGTTGACGTGGAAGGCGAAGCCCCTGATCAGGGGTGGATCACCAAGACCGAGTACTGCTACCGGCATCCCAGCGAACCGACCCGGGTCCACTGCACACGCTGCAACCGCCCGATTTGCACGGATTGCATGATCCCGGCACCGGTCGGCTACCAGTGCCCCGAATGCGTGGCCGAGGCCCGGCGGGCCTTTCGCCGGGGTCCGTCCGTGCGCGCGGGCGTCCGATCCATGCGTTCCACCTCCATGACCAAGGCGCTGCTGCTGGTGCTGGCCGCCGTGTTCGTGGTGGAGCTGCTCAAGAGCGGGGGGCGCACCCCGACCGGGCCGGCCCTGTTCAACATGGGCGCGCTCTATCCGCCTTCGGTGGCGTTCCACGGCCAGTGGTGGCGGCTGGTCAGCGTGATGTTCCTGCACGCGAACATCATCCACATCGCGTTCAACGCGTGGGCCCTGTGGATCTTCGGGCAGTACGTAGAGTCGTTCTTCGGGAAGTGGCAGTTCCTGGCCATCTTCTTCGTCGGCGCGTTCACCGGGAGCGTGGCCAGCTACGCGTTCGGCCCGGTGATCGAGCTTGGCGTTGGGGCGTCCGGAGGGATCGTCGGGCTGCTCGGCGCGTTCATCGCCTACAACCTGCGCCGCCGCCACCTGGCCATGGCCCAGGCCCAGCTCCGGTGGGTGTTCATCATCATCCTGCTGAACGTGGTCCTCACGGTGGGGGGCGGTGGCTTCGGCATCGGGAACATCGACTGGCGGGCCCACCTGGGCGGCCTGGTGGGTGGGTTCGTGGTGGGGGGCGCCCTGGACGGCGTGGGGCCGCAACGGTATCGGGGGCTGATCCGGGTGGCGGGTGTGGTGGGGCTCATCGTGGTGGGGATGGCCCTCGTGGCATGGCGCACCGGACAGCTCCACACCCAGTTCCCTCCCGCCGTCCGTGGCCAGTTCTTCCGCGGCCTGGGCTGACCCAACCGGGAACCCCGTCCGGAGTACCATCGTCTGACCCACGATGAACCGGAACCGAACGGACCTTCGCATCGCCCGGTTCGCGATCCCGCTGGCCGTGGTGGCCCTGCTGGTGGCCGGCTGCGCCAAAGGTCCGGTGGCGGACCACGTTCCCCTGAAGGCCGTCCCGGTGACGCTGGCTGACAAGGGGCAAGTCGTGGCGCTGCACGTGGGGCAGGAGATCCAGGTCTCCCTGGGCGCTCCGGCCAACGGTGGAGCGTGGACCCTGGCCACCTACCCTCGGTCGATGCTGGCCGTCACGGCCACGGACCCTCGGAGCGGGCAGTTCACGTTGCAGGCCCGTTCGAAGGGACAGGGGCTGGTGGGGTTCACGCTGCTCGGCAAGTGCGGACCACCGCTGATGGAGGCGGCCCCGGAGGGCGGCGTGTGCCCCGAGGCCGGAGGCGCGAAGGGGCTCGAGCCGGGCATGCCGGTGCCAGCCACGCTGGTCACCTACACCATCCGGGTCAGCTGACGGGTTCGGGCCGGAGCGCCCCAGCCTAGGGCGCGTTCCGGGAGTGTCAGCCGGGGCGGAACGAGGGAAGGCCGTCTCCCGGCTCGGTCACCGGCCGGAAGGGCTCGCCGCGCCGGTCCGCCAACCCCTGCGCCACGCGGTTCCACCCGTCCCGGTCCCACGACTCGACCACGTCGGCCACCGACCCCGAATCCACCAGGACCAGCGTGGGTACCACCCGGATGCCGTAGGACTCCGACGCCGGATAGGGAGGCAGGTCCGGCACCGACTCGATCGCTACGCCGTACTCCCGGCCGAACGCCGTCAGGCGCTCCGGGGGGTCCTGGCCGATCCCCACGATCCCGCCGGGGAGCGCTTGGTGGATGCGCTGGGCGACGGGGGCCGCCATCTGGCACACCGGACAGGTGACCTTGTAGAAGAAGAGCAGGCTCGCGCGCCGCCGGACGTCCAGGCCGTCGATGGCGGGGGCGGCGGTACCGGGCGCGACGATCGACATGGCCCCTCCAGCGTACCGCCCACCGGCGACAACCCCCCCCACCATTGACCGGCGGAGGCCGCTCGGGGCATCATCCGCCGCACCCCCGACCGAAAGGCTCACGTGAGCCCGCGACGACGCGCCGCCATCCCCATCGCCACCGCCGTCCTGCTGTTCCTCACCCCCGCCCTCTCCGCCGGAGCGACTCCCCGCACGGAAGGCATCTTCCAGACGGTGCAGTTCGTCCAGCAGGTCAGCGAGGACTCCGTGGACGGGTCGACCAAGGCCGAGCAGGTCACTCAGACCGAGCCGGACATCGCCGTCGACCCGAACGACCCGCAGATCGTGGTGGCGGTCTTCCAGCAGGGGCGGTTCTCCGACGGCGGCTCCGTGGATCCTGGGTTCGCCACCTCCCACGACGGGGGCCAGACCTGGGCGCACGGGAACCTCCCCGAGCTGACCACGGCGGTGGGCGGCCCCTACCAGCGCGCGTCGGACCCGGCGGTGGCGTTCGGCCCGGACGGCGCGGTGTACGCCACCACCATCCCCTTCGACGCGACCACCTGCCGCACGGCCGTGTCGGTGCAGCGTTCCGACGACGGGGGGCTCACCTGGGGCGCGCCGGTGTTCCCGCAGGAGGACGACGACTGCCAGCTGTTCAACGACAAGAACTGGATGACCGTGGACACGTATCCGGGCAGCCCGCACGTCGGCCGGATCTACCTGGTGTGGGACCAGTTCCGGGCGAACACCACTCCCCACTCGGAGCCCATCGTGCTGCGGTACTCGGACGACCGCGGCGTGACGTGGAGCGATCTGATCGACGCGTCCGACCCGGCCGCGAAGGCCATCGGGGTCCTGCCAATGGTCGAACCGAACGGTGACCTGGTGCTGGTGTACGACGACTTCGGCACCGGGCAGGACGTCCTGGTGTCCCAGGTCTCCCACGACGGCGGGGTCACGTTCGACCCGGAGGTGAAGATCTCCGGGCTCCGCGAGGCGCTGGAGTACCACGTGCGGACGGGCGCGCTGCCCTCGGCCGCGGTCGATCCGGTGACCGGCCGGCTGTTCGCCGTGTGGCAGGACCAAAGGTTCCGGACGGACGGCCACAACGACATCGTCATCGCGCGGTCCTCATCGGAGGGCGCGCACTGGAGCCACGTGAAGCGGGTGAGTCCCGGGCAGACCGCCGCCGGCACCGGCTTCCTCAGCGCGTTCACCCCCGACGTGGCCGCGTTCGGCGGCGTCGTGCACGTCAGCTACCGGACCCGGGACGACTCCGGGCCGGTGCCCTCGAACTTCGTCCAGGAGCGGTACATCGTGTCGGCGGACGGCGGGAAGACCTTCGGAGGCGAGCTGTCCATCGGGCCGCGCGCGAACCTGCGGTACGCCGCGATCTCGGGCCAGACCCAGGCCTTCCTGGGCGACTACATGGGGGTGGCCGCCACCGCCGACGCCGCCCACCTGGTGTGGTGCGTGGCCCGGCGAACGGCGAACGGCGCCCAGTTCCACCAGACCACCTGGAGCGCGACCATCGTCCGCTGAGGGCGGCAGACCCCGCGGCTCAGCGGTCGCCGATGCCGTAGAACTTGCCGCCGCGGGCGCCCACCCAGATCATCCCGTGCCACACCGCCGGGGTGGACTCCACGCAACCGTAGAGTTGCACGTGCCACAGCTCGTCGGGTTCCTGCTTGGGCTTCGAGATGTCGAAGCCGTGGAGCACCCCCGCGCAGTCCCCCACGATCAGCTCGTGGTCGATGGGCACGGGCGACATCTCGTCCGGCCCGGGCAGGGTCACGGTCCAGTACACCTGCCCGGTCCGCTGGTCCACCGCCATCAGCTCGCCATCGGTGGCGTACGCGTACACGATCCCGTGACACAGCGCCGGCGTGGACAGACTCCCCCCGTCGGGCAGGTACGAGCCCAGCGGCACCGACCACACCACCGGGTCGGAAGGCTTGCGCGGATCGAGCTTCATCAGCCCGCCGATCTCGTGGTCGCGTGGGAGGGCGCTGGGGCGGGAGATGTTCTCCTCGATGTGCCGGGCCACGTACAGGAACCCGTGCCGGTCGATGACCACGGACGCGTCGACGTCGTCTCCCGCCCAGAACCGGAACACCTGCTTGGCGTGGGTCCCGCCGTGCAGGATGTTCGAGATGTCCCACCCCTGGACCAGCCCCCCGGAATTCGAGAAGTAGGCCACCCCCCGATAGAACGCGACCGAGTTCTCGATGGAGACGTCGGTGTCGTGGATGGCGTTCAGGAGGTCCTGGTCCCAGCCGGGAACGGTCAGCACGATCTTCGGGTCCACCTGCACCAGGTGCTGCGCGTCGTAGTGCCGGTGCAGCCGGATCACGTAGAACCAGGAGTTCTCGCCGCCCTCCAGCAGGTAGTCGCCGACCTGGAGCGGCGCCCCGTCCCAGTCGCTGTTCCACACCGGGTTGGGCACGCTGTTCGTCGAGTTGACCGACCACAGCACGGTGGGCTGCGGCCGGTCCAGTGCCACCACCCGCAGCAGGTTGTCCCGAGACCCCGCGTAGTACAGCGGGTACCCGTCGGAGTCCGAGGTGGCCGATCCCTTGGCCAGGTCGCCGGTCACCAGGTCGGGCCGGAGCGGCTTCCCGGTGCGGCCGTCCCAGAAGTGGTAGTGGTCGTCGTACGCGCCCTCCCGGATCTCGATGGTGCCGTCCGGATGCGGGATGACATTGGGCTGGCCGGTCCACCCCGTGCCGCACCACCGCTTGGTCTCGGTCCCGCTGGTGGACGTGGCGCACAGTCCGCCGGTCTCCGGGTACTGCCACAGCACCACGGGGTGCTTCGGGACGGGGCCCTCGCCGTAGTAGTCGCGGGTGGCGTTCCCCCGGAACGTGGTCAGGCCCGGGAAGCCGGTGTTGATGGGACCGGGGGTGCGGAACCCGTGCTTCGTCGGCGTGGGGGACGGCTCCACGGGCGACGGCGAGGGCAGCATGGTCCGGACCGGCGAGACGGACGGGGTCGACCGGGCGCCGTGGCGGGGCGACCCGCGGCTCGGAAGGAGGTCGCTCAGCACGCCCGTCGCCCACACCGCCACGGCCGACCCCACCAGGACCACCACGACGACGATGGCCACGAACGGGATGTGCACGGGCGCGGCGTGCCTGGGACGGTGGGAGCGGGGCATGTTCGGGTGGCGATGCTACCGGCTGAACGGGCCCGGAGACAGGGTCAGCGGGGAAGCTCGGCCAGGAATCGGAGCAGTGTCCCCGCGGTTTCTTCCGGGGCCTCGAACTGCGGGACGTGGCCCACCTTCGGCAGCACCAGCAGCTCCGCACCGGGGATCGCGTCCTTCAGCTTGTACGCCAGCCGGACCGGCACCAGGCGGTCGTCCTCCCCCCAGATCACCAGCGCCGGCACCCGAACCCGGCCCATCCGGCCCCAGAAGGGCCGGGGCGGCTCGATCAGAATGTGGCGGAGCGAGTCGAAGAAGGCCATCCGCGCGGCGGGGTTCCGGTAGATCCGGATGAACGCGGCCGCGGCGGCGTCGAAGCTGTCGCCCGGCAGGCGCGACGGGTCGGCCATCAGGCGCCGCACCGCCCGCTTCATCCAGGCCTCCCGCAACGGGAACGGGATCGCCCCGACCTCAGTCGGAATGACCCGGGTGAACCCCAGCACGTAGCGGACCCGGAACCCCGGGACGGCGGGGTCCAGGAGCCCCAGGCCCGTGACGCGGTCCGGCGAGCGCACCGCCATCTCCAGGGCCACCCGCCCGCCCAGGGAGTTCCCAACCACCGCGGCCCGTTCCACCCCCAGCTCGTCCAGCAGCTGGCGGAGCACCCGGGCGTAGAACCGAGGCGAGTAGTCCCCACGCGGCTTGTCGGACTCCCCGTGGCCGGGGAGGTCGGGCACCACCAGCCGGTGCCCCGCGTGCACCAGCGGCGGAAGGATGGGCAGGACCGAGATCTTGGACGCTCCCAGCCCGTGCAGGACGAGGACCGTCGGTCCCTCCCCCACCACGTAGGTCGAGACCTTCAGGCCACCCACGTTCACGTCCCGCTGCTCGAGGTCGAACGGCGAGCGGTCCCGGCCATGGGGGCGGAACAGCGTCTGGAGCCGGGCTCCGAGGTCGAGGTTCCCCGTCACGTTGAGGCGCCGGGCCAGGTAGGCCTCGATCCCCCACAGGGACCCGTCGTCGATGGCCAGCCAGGTGGGTGGGTCGGCGGTCAGGCGGGCGGCGGGGGCCAGGCTGGGGCCCTCACGGGTGAAGCACTCCCGGTCCATCACCGCGACGGTGAAGGTGTCGTTCCCCACCCGGAGCTCCCACTCCGCGGCCAGGCCGTCGGCGGCGTCGGTCCGGAACCGCCGAGGGAGCGACAGCACGCGCGAACGTACCTCGTCCTCCCTGGTGTCTGGTGCGAGCGAGCGTGCCACCTTCGGTCACCAAGCCTAGCGTACGGCGGGCCGGGTTCGAGGATCCCTACGGCCCGATTCGGATCCAACCTTTGCCCTGGGCAGATCGACCCGCTACGCTCGCCCACATGCAGTGGGACACTCGCCAGAAGAACCTGCTGCTCATCCTGGCCCGCGACGTCGCCTCGAAGCTCGCCACGCCCGTCTTCCTGGTCGACGCCGAGGGCACGCTGGTGTTCTTCAACGAGGCGGCCGAGTCGGTCCTGGGCCACACGTTCGCCGAGATCGGCGAAATGCGGGCAGAGGAGTGGGTGAAGGTGTGGGAGCCCGTAGGCGACGACGGACGGCCCATCCCGGTCCGCCAGCTGCCGCTGGGCGTGGCTCTGTTCCACGGGCAGCCCGCCCACAGCACCCTTCGTATCCGAAGCGGGGACGGAACGACTCGGTACCTCGCCGCCACCGGCATTCCCCTACTGTCACACCCGGACGAGCTCGTCGGCGCCCTCGCCCTGTTCTGGGAAGCCGGGCCGCCGGGCGCTGATCTCTTGGAGGAGGGGATCTAGCCGTGCACGCGAAGGTGTGGGGGTGCCGCGGCTCGCTGGCCTCGCCGGGCCCCGACACCATCCGCTACGGCGGGAACACGTCGAGCGTCGAGCTCCGCCTGGCCGACGGGAGCGTCGTGGTCCTGGACGCGGGGACCGGCGCCCGGCCGCTCGGCATCCACCTGGAGGAGAATCCACCGCCGCGGATCGACCTGCTGCTCACCCACCTGCACCTGGACCACCTGGAAGGGCTGGCGTTCTTCGCCCCACTGTGGTGGTCACGGGACCGGTGCGAGCTGCACATCTGGGGTCCGGCCTCGCCGCTCAAGAGCCTTGAGGAGCGGGTTGCCACGTACATGTCCCCCCCGCTGTTTCCGGTGCACCTCTCCGACGTCCCGTCCCGCCCGGTCTTCCACGACGTGCCGGAGGGCGAGTGGCAGATCGGCGCGGCGACCATCTCGGCCCAGCCCATCTCCCACCCCGGCCCCACCGTCGGGTACCGCCTGGACGAGGACGGGAAGGTGTTCGTGTTCATGCCGGACCACGAGCCTGCCCTGGGGGTGGACCTGAAGACGGTGTCCTCGGACTGGATCTCCGGGTACGGCGTGGCCTACGGCGCCGACGTGCTGCTGCACGACGGCCAGTACACGGAGGAGGAATACGCCCGCAAGGTCGGGTGGGGGCACTCCAGCACCGACCACGTGGTGACGTTCGCCCAGATCGCCAAGGTCCGGCGGCTGGTGCTATTCCACCACGACCCGCTGCACACCGACGACGACCTGGAGGCCATCCTGGTCCGGGCCCAGGAGCTGTGGGGCGAGAACGGCGGCGAGATCGGCCTGGCCCACGAGGGCATGGAGATCGACCTGGTCTGACGGGTGAGGCCACTCGCCCCCAGCGCGCCACCCAGATGAGCCCGACGCTCCGTCCAGTCCAGGCACGCGAACGCGAACCGCCGCCTGGCCCTGGCCGCGGCGGCCGTGTCGACGTCCAGCGCCTGGAAGACCTGGGCCGCCGCCGGACCAAGATCGACGATGCCGTCCGGCCCGGGGGCGCCGAGCGCCCCCGGGCGAATGAGCGCTTCGAGGACGCCCACGCCGAGCCGCCCCGCCATGTGGTCGTAACAGCTCCGCGCTTCCGCCATCGGCGACGACGGGGCGGGCTTCCTCAGGATGGCGAAATGGTTCGACACGTTGGGCTGCGTGGAGCCGGTCGCGGCGACGATCTCGGCCACGGTGGCCGGCCCCGCCAGCAGCAGGGCCAGGATGTCCAGTCGGAAGGGGTCACCGAGCGCTCGAGCCACCCCGCCACATGCTCAGCGATCTGGCCAGGAGGGACCATCCAGTTCGCGCGTACGTAGACTCGCCGACCGATGAGCGCGAGAGCCGAACGAGTCACCCTGCTCGGGATCCTGGCGGACCCGGCGGTCCTCGTGGCCGTGGGGGCCGTGTTCGTGATGATGCTGGGGTACGGGATCGTCGCGCCGATCCTGCCCCTGTACGCGCGGTCCTTCGGCGTGGGGTACGGGGCGGCCGGGCTGCTCATCTCGATGTTCGCGGTGTCCCGGCTGCTGTTCGACGTCGTGTCCGGGCCCGTCGTGGACCGGTACGGGGAGCGGGCGACCGCCGCCGCCGGCCTGGCCGTGCTGCTGGTGTCCTCGCTGCTGACCGGCCTGGCGCCGAACTTCGCCCTTGCGGTGCTGTTCCGGGCGGTGGGCGGCGCGGGATCGTCGGCCGTGTTCACCTCCATGTACAGCTACCTGCTGAAGGTCGTGCCGAAGCAGCAGATGGGACGGACCCTCGGCCTGTTCTACGGGGCGCTGAACATCGGGATCATCGCCGGCGGGCCGCTCGGCGGGTTCATCGCCCACGAGCTCGGCCTGGCCAGCCCGCTGTTCTTCTACTCGGGGCTCATGGTCCCCTCAGGCTTCCTGGTGCTGCGATACCTTCGTCCCCCGGCCGCCGCCGACCGTACCGGCGAATCCGTGGAGGAACCCGTGCCGCTCGGCCAGCGGCTGGGCGCATTGCTCCGGACCAGGGGCTACCTCACAGCGCTCGTGGTGAACCTGACGTACGCGTGGATGGTCGCGGGGGTCTACGACACCCTGGTCCCGCTGTTCGGCCGGGACGCGCTGGGCCTGTCCACGGTGGGCATCGGCGTCGTGCTGGCCGTGGCGCTGGCCGGGGAGCTCGTGGTGATGTATCCGGCGGGGGCGATAGCGGACCGGATCGGCCGGCGGCCGGTGCTGATTCCCTCGCTGGTGGCGATGGCGGCGCTCACCGCCGTGCTGGGGCTGGCGGGCTCCGTCGCCGCGTACGTCGCGCTGCTCGCTGTGTTCGGCGTGGCCACGGGCGTGGCCGGGGTGGCCCCGGCGGCCATGCTCTCGGACGTCGTGCCGGAACGATCCACCGGGACGGCCATCGGGCTGTTCCGGTTCTGCGGCGACCTGGGGTTCATCCTGGGGCCCCTGGTGGGAGGGGCCGCCGCGGGGGCGTGGGGGTTCAAGGCCTCGTTCGCGCTGGCCGCCGTTCCCACGGTGGTGGCCCTCCTGTTCGCCGTCCGCACGCAGGAGACGAATCGCCATCGGGGCATGGCCGGGCCGCCGCCCGAGCTCCCCGTTCCCGGAACCGGCTGAGCCGCCGGAAGGGCAAGGCCGCTAGGAAGGCCAGCCCAGGTACTCGCTGCGATGCTCGGCGAACAGCGCTGCGACTGACTGCTCATCCCGCGCGGCCCCGGCGTGCAACGCCTCGATCATGCGGCTGATCCGGCGCGTCATGACCAGCACGTACCGCAACGGATCCGGCCGCGGGTTCCAGTAGGTGTGGGGGGTCCCCCGGGGGGCGATGACAGCCCCGCCCGCCGGCACCTCGACGTCGCGCTCTCCCAGGCGAACAACCAGGGTGCCTTCCAGCACGTACCAGGCCTCGTCGTCGTCGTGATGCACGTGGAGGGGGGCCACGTACAGGGGCGGGTCGCTGCCGCCGCCCGGGTCCGACCATTCGGCCACCACGAACGCGGACTCCGCGGAGCCGATCTCGCCGCCCGCCAGCCGTTCGGCGAACAGGCCCTCGGGCACCGGCGCGTCGCTCATCGACGCGACCGTACCAGACCGCCCGTCAGGCCCCGAACGTCTCGTTCCACAGCTTCAGCGCGTGGTGGTCGTGCTCGTGGCCGAGGATCGACAGCGACCCGGCGTCCAGGCGCAGGAGGCCGGCCACCCGGACCTCCAGGCCCAGGTACCGGGCGGCCAGGGCTCGCAGGATGTGGCCGTGGCCGAACAGGAGCACGTCACCTTCCGGGTCGCCGATCTCGCCCAGCAGCCGGTCGGCCCGCGCGCCGACCTGCTCCGGGGTCTCGCCGCCGGGCGAGCCGTCGTCGAACAGCTCCCAACCGGGCCGCTCGGCCTGGATCTGTGCGGTGGTGAGTCCCTCGTAACGACCGTAGTCCACCTCGCGGATGAGGTCGGTGACCTCGGGCTGGGCGAAACCCGCTAGCCGCGCCGTCTCCCGGGCCCGGGACAGCGGGCTGGACAGCACCCGGCCGAAGGCGTGGCCCTGCAGACGCCGTCCGATGGCACGGGCCTCCTCCTCCCCGTCCGTGAGCAACGGCAGGTCGGTGACGCCCGTGTGCTGCCCGGAGCGGGACCACTCGGTCGCCCCGTGCCGAGCCAGCCAGATCTCCATCCCGCCGGCAATTCTCCCGGAAACGCGTCGAAGGGGGCGACCAACGCCCCCTTCGACCGGCGTTTGTGCAGGTTGCTCAGGGCTTCACGGTCACCGTGGTGCTCATGAACGGGCCGTGGATCAGGCAGATCATGGAGTACGTACCCCGGGCACCCGGGCCACGAACGTCGTCTGGGCCCGTCCGTTGAGCAAGCCGAGCCCGTTTGGAGCGTGCACCAGCCCGGAATTGACGAACTCCGATGGATCTCGAAGCAGCAGGGATGGCGTCGGCTGGACCAGTTGGGTACTCAGCAGGAACTCCAGCCTCGTCGGATCGCACTTCTTCGGGAACGCCACGTCCGGTCCCGGCCGCTCGCACTGCACGAGGAACCCGGGGGTCGAGCGGAACGAGCTGATGGGGAACGAGGCGGTGTGGATCTCGTTCGTTCCCAGAGCGCGCAACCGATCCCCGACGTGCAGCGTGAGCCCGTTGTCGTTGAACTCGATGGCGCTGACACCGCGCGCGCTCCCGCCGGCATGGATCGTGACCAGGCGGCGGCCGCCGGACAGCGGCCTCCGGTTCACGGCCTGGGCCTGGGCGTCCGCGGCCGGGCCGTCCACCTGCTTCGCGTTGACGATGTCCTTCTTGGCCTGCGCGTCCACGGCCGCGGGGCTCGGGATGGAGGCACCCGAAGCAGCGACCGTCAACGGGATCTGCATGTGGGCGTGCAGCAGGCACAGCAGCGAGTACTGGCCTGGGGGTGCGGCGATCCGGACGAAGAAGGACTGTCCGCTCCCGTGGCCGCCGGCGTTCAGTGGCTCGACGCCGTTGAACGTGCACGGACTGCTGGCTGCCTTCCCGCACTTGTGCCGGTCGGCGATGGCGACCGGGTTGAAGACGATCTCGTTGTCGTCGCCGCCCAGCGCGTTGTCCCGGACCTCCACGGCGAAGGGACCGCCGGGGGCCTGCCACACGCTCCGCCAGGCGTTCGGGTACGCGGACGGGATGAACGTGGCGGTGTGGAATCCGAACCCGCTGAAGCTGCCGTCCACCAGGTCGCCCTGGTGGACGGTGAGGCCGCCCGACGGGAAGAACTTCGTGAATTCCCAGGGCTCGTGTCCCGGGGGGAACGTGTCGGCCTGGACCCGGTAGGTGTCCGGCGAGGCGCCGGCAGGCGGCGCGATCCCGGCGACGATTCCCCCCAGCAAGACCACGGCGAACACACCGCGAAGCAGTCGCATCGTCCCCCCCTTCCCGCCAGGACCGGACCGGCGTGGCAACTCTAGGCCTGCTGTTCTGGGATGAAAAGGGCGAGATCGCCCGGCGCTACCCCAGGCCGAATCGCTGCCACCGGGCCACCGCATCCACCACCAGCTGTACCGCGATGGCCGTGAGCAGCAGCCCCATGATCCGGGTCACGAAGTGGGTGGCGGAGGGCCGCAGGAACCGGGCGCTGGCCGAGGCGAACCGGCCGGACCCTTCGCCAGGAGTTCCTCACGGGACGGGTGTTCCCCACCCTCACCGAGGCCCAGCAGGAACTCGATCGGTGGGTGACGAGCTACAACACCGAGCGCCCCCGCTCGGCGCTGGCCATGGCCTCGAGCTTCTCAGCGGGAACATGGAAGCCCGTATCGACCATGCCGAGCGGCTCGAAGACGCGCTCCCACAACACGTCGGCGATCGGCGCGCCACCCGCTCGATGAGCACGCCCGCGACTTGGGCGCCTCCGGTGTAGCGCAACCCGGCACCGGGCTGGAGGAGGAGCGGCAGGCTCGCGAACCGGGCTGGCCAAGGCCCGCATGGCCGTGGTCGAGAGCGAGGTCGATGCGTTGTCCGAGGAGGTGATGCCAGAGCTCGTGGCGGCGAGCTGAGGCCGTGGCACGCCTGGATGTCCCGAGCCCCTCATCTTGGGGCGCATTCACAGGTGCTCTACGGCCCTCTCAGGCTGCGATTTTCGGCGGGGAAGAGCGAGGAGAAGCGGAGGACCTCATTCACCACTTGACCGGACGCGGCCGGCCAGGCATGACAAGACCAAAGAGTTCGGCGCACTGGCCAACCCCGGTGGCAGGCCTAGGAGGAGGTCTCAAGATGTCGCATAGGTGCCGGAGCCATTCCGAGACACGGGTACCGAGACTTCACAGGTGTCGTGCTTCGACCCTGAGAAAAGCTGGTCAGCTGCCCTCGTCGCCCCGGCGAGCGCTGAACTTGTCGCAGGTACCGGACCCCTGGATCACCCCTCGGACGAGCCTGCACCCACCCAAGGGCATGCGCGGAAACATGTACTTGCACGTGTCGCACCGGACGTCGGGCTTCGGGGCGGGTCGGTAGTTCGCCCCCCTCTTGGACAGACCCCACACCTTGGTAGCCATGGGCCGCGATCTTCCCGCTCTCTGGCCTCCCAGGCAAGCCCCAGGGTTGACTCAAAAGGATGCCCTCGAAGCGAGCCTGCTGCCTCAACCGAAGCGTTCACCCAACCGAGGGGGAGCGGATCAGGGACGCCACTGAACCTGGGACGGGCTCTAGCGCCGTCGACGATCTCGGGGACCGGCAGGTGCGGCCGGGCCCACCTCACCTTCGCCGCCTCCGCTGTGAGCCTTGGGAACCACGAGACCGGCGCGGCCTTCACATACAGCACGTCGCCTCGATTGGAAAGGCGCCACGCCTCGAGCCCGCGCGTGCGTCGGGCCACGAGGGACCAGGGCCAGGACGAATACCTGGATCGCACGACGTCCGGCGTCAGAGCCTTCCCCATTGTCGAGGCATTATCCCGCGCCGTTGGCTCTCGCGCCGTCGCGGTCTCTCCAACGCGGTGTGTGGGCGTCAGATCAGCTGATGGTGATGTTGCCCGCCTTGGTCGCTTGAGCGCCCTTGCTGTCGGTCACTTCGACCGTGAACATGAACGTTCCTCGGGTGGTCGGGATGCCGGTGATGGAGATCGGCGGTGATGCCGAGAGGCTGAGACCCGGCGGAAGCTGGCCCCCGGCAATCGAGGCGCTATAGGGCGCTACGCCACCCGAGAGGAAGAAGTTCTGCAGATATGACGTGCCGACGGTTCCGTCGTTGCAGCAAGTTGTTGGAAAGGTGATCGTGAGCGCTGCCGCCCGCAGAATCTCGATGCTGAAGGCCTGGCTGGCGACGTCGCCGGCACCGTCCTTGACCTGGATCGTGAAGGTGAAGCTGCCCTTCCGCTTCGGCGTGCCCCCGATCGCATCCCCGCAGCAGCCGTAGGTCGAGGGCATGAACAGACCAGGTGGCAGCTTGCCGGCAACCACGGTGAAAACGGGGAGGCTGCAGGGCGACCCGCATGAGCCGCCGGTAATCGCGATGTTCTGGCCGTAGTTGGCACCCACATTGCCGGATCCGAGGGCGCAGACACCGTTGTCGCAGCTCAGCCCGTCCGTGATGAACATGAGCGGTGAGCTGGAGGCTGCCGGGCGCGCCGAGACCGAGACCGCGCTCAACACGGTAATGCACCCGACGAGAGCCAAGATGACCGCGCTACGAGCGCGACTATGGACAAGCATCGCAGACCTCCTCGCTCGTTGTTTCCGTCCCCATACCGCGGCCGCCCCACCGCGGCGGCTTGCACGATGCCGCGGTCGGTCCTCGACTACGGCGAAAGCATGTTCTCCTTCCAGCTCAGGAGTCAGAATGGTCTGTGCTGGTAATACGGGCGAGGCTCTGCGGAGGATTCCCCCGGGGAGCCGGCGCCTTCTCAAGGTGGTCCTCGAGGCCGAGGGCATCGCCGTGGTGGGGGAGGCGGGCGACGCCCGGGCCGGGGTCGACCGTGTACGGGACCGGGACCCCGAGGTGGTGCTCATGAACCTCCGCCTGCCTGACATGAGCGGGATCGAGGCCACCCGATTGATCAAGGAGTCCTCCCCCCTCACCCAGGTAATCATCTTGACGGCCCACGACGGGCCGCTGCCGAGGGAGAGCGCTGAGCAGGTCGGGGTTTACGCGTACATGGTGACGGGGGTCGCCGCCGAGCTCCTTCGAGACGTCATCCTGGACGCATGGGCCTACGGCGAGGGCCTCCGGGCCCTGGGGTCGCCGGGCCGCAAGCCGGTCCGAATCACCTGAACCATCTTCATGGAGTCCTCCACGTAGGTGTCTCCGCGACTCGGGGTATGCGCCGGCGGCCACGGGCCGCAAGCCATGCCAGGCGCTCGCCCCCTGCTACGAGAAGAACTGGTCCAACGCGTACAGGTCGCCCGGGTGTAGCCAGACCTCGGTCGTCTTGCCGTCCTTGAAGTGGAACACCAGGACTCCGTTGTCGTGGAGGGTCTTTCCGCCGCGTTGCCCCGTGGCCGGGGAGAGAGCGATCCCGTGTTCGTCGTTGGCCAGGACGTCGTGCAACTCGACTCGGAACGTCCCCCCAGTGAGCTCGAAGATCTTCCCGAAGAACCCAAGCACCTCGTCGACCCCGTTGTAGTCCCCGGAGACGGGGCTCTTGCCCGGGACGTGGTACCTAATGTCGGGCGCGAAGAGCTCGTTCCTGAGGGAGCCCATGTCCCCCTTGCTGAACGCCTCGAACCCTCTCCGGATCAAGTCTTCGTTCGGATGCGCCATCCCAACCCCCTTTGCGTAGATCTGAGGATTCTCGAACGACCCGGTCCATACGGCAAACTGAGGTCGGCGATAGGGAGGAGGTGGAAGGACTGATACCACGCTTCTCGCTGGGCATCGAGTGTGTACCGCTTGTCGCCGATTGAGGGTGCGTCGGGTCATGAGCACGGGCGCCCGGATCCGCACGAGCGTCAGTCTCGCCACCGCGGGGCGACCGCGGAGCCCGCTGGCTTGTCCTGCCCGTGAGCCTCCCCCGACGGCTAGGGCGGTTCATTTGCCGTCTCTGTTCCTTCCGGCCCGAAGGGACAAAGCTCAAGGGCCCCCCTTTTGAAGGCCAGAACTGGCTCGACGGCGCGTTCGATTGCCACGAACGGTGCCCTCCGAGACTCCCGCACCCAGCCCTGTCCGCCGCGGTGCGGCTATCGGATACATTCTCCGGGAGTCCCGAGCTTCGTAGCGTTCGTACGTCGCCTGGACGATTGCCCCTTCTCAGCCCTCTGTGCTACACCGGCCGGTACCGGCCCGGTCGGAGGGAGACGTGGGCCTATTGCCCCGGTCCGTTCCTGGCACGGGAGGGCCTCGTGCCCCTCCTCGCTCCCACTCTTCGTTTCGGTCGCGTGTCTGAGAAGGTAAGGAGAGGGGTCCGATGGACAGATCTGTAGCGAGGCGAAGACTCCTGGTTGGCGGCGCGCTGACGCTAGTCATCGCCGTCGCCGCGGTGGGCGTGGCGCTCGCCACGCCGAAGAGCGGGCCAGCTCGGCCCGCCACGTCGCCAAGCGGGACGGCCTCGTCGACCACTTTGGCCGACGGCAACACCGTCAACACCGTCAACATCAACGTCGATCCGATCAAGCTTCGAACCAAGGATTCGGTAGAGGTCTTCCAGGTCAGCAATACCGCGGATCCGGGCTGGACCTCGGGCTGGCACAAGCACACGGGACCGGTCATCGTGAACGTGACGGCGGGCGCACTGACCTTCTACGAGGCGGATTGCACGGTGACGACGGTGACCGCCCCCGGCGCGTTCATCGAGACGACGGGGCACCCCATCGTGGCTCGTAACGAGGGGTCGGTCGCCGCGGCGTGGATCACCACCCAGATCATCCCCGTGGGCGCCTCCCATCGAGTCGACGTCACCCCCGGCTTCTGCGGCGTTTCATAGAGCAAGACTCCCCGCCGTCGTTCGTTGACTGAGGAGTGGCTTTTACCGCAAGCCCCGGCCGCCGGAGGGCGCCGGGGCTTGTTCGGCCGGCGAAGCAAGAGCACCGGGAGGTCGATGCCTATCTGAAGGGAAAATGACCGAAACTCCGTGGTTCACGATGGCGGGCGTGCCCACTCCCGTCGTGTTCTCGTGGAGTGCGGGGAAGGACTCCGCGTTCGCGTTGTGGACGGTGCTCAAGGAACCCGAGCTTCGAGGTCAAAGCTCTTCTCACCACCCTCACCCAGGGCTACGACGGGGTCAGCATGTCCGCTGTTCTCATTCCTCCGTTCCTCCGGAGCCCAGAATTGGGCACGTTTCCCCAGTTCATGATGGGCGAAGCGGTGACAGGTGCTGCACTCAGCCGAGCTGGGACTGAGGCCCTGGATCGAGGCCCCAGGACCTGACACCGCGTCGTCGAGTGTCGTCGGCCCTCCGGTGGCGCTGGAGGCCGAGTCGGGAGACGGGGTCGCCTCGGGAGCAAGGACGGGCAGCCGCGGCCCGAGGCACGACACGCCTGTTGGTTCGGTGGGGGAGCAACAGGGCTGGGCGCCCGTAGGAACTAACCCGTAGTTCATACTCCGAACACCTCGCTTGGCCAGAGTCCAAAGAGGCCGCTTGACAGTTATGACCGGTGGGATGTCTAGGTTCTGGGAGCGATCACCACCCACAGCTCGTGGCTTCCGGTGTCGGGGGCGACGGCCACCACCGACGCTCCCACCAGGAGCTCGGTGACATCGTTGGTGACAGGGTCGATCCGGGAGATGGTCTGGTCTCCCTGGTTGATCACCCACACCGCCCCCAGGCCGGTGGCGATGTCGGTCGGGTTCTGCCCCACGCGGATCGGTCCGGTCGGTGCCCCCGTGGAAGGATCTAGCCGGGTAAGAGTCCCACTTGCGTCTGCCACCCACACACTGCCGAGGCCGGCAGCGATGGCGACGGGGTTTCCTCCGACCGGGAAGGTATCGAGCTTCGCACCGGTCGTCGGGTCCAGCTTCAGCACGGTCTCGTCGAAGTCGTCGAGCACCCACAGCGCTCCCAGGCCGTACGCCACGCCTCTGATGCTCGATGCCACCCCTATCGGCCTTCCGAGCCGGTCAGAGCCGGGGTCCACGGGGGTCAACTCGCCGCTTTGGCCGCCCAGCCACACCGTCCCTGGAAGGGCGAGGACGTAGGGCGTGGCGAGCAAGGCCGTGGCCGGAAAGGGGATCCGGTCCACCACCGCTTCGGTGGCCGGGTCGATGCGGACCAGGTCGCTGCCGGCAGTCGCCCAGATGGCCCCCTGGCCGATGGCGACGTCCCAGACGGGCGCGTTGAGCGGCACGATCAGGTCGTCCCCGGTGGTCGGGTTGATCCGAAGCACGCTGCTCCCCGGATTGATCCAGATCGCTCCCTCCCCGGAGACGACCTCCGGGAGCAGCCCGCTCTTGCCGAAGCCTCCCGGTGCCGGGATGGCTCGGCGAATCGCACCGGTCCTCGGGTCGATGACCACCACGGCGCTCGAGAACGGGATCGTGGGGATCGCGCTGGCCGAACTGGAAGCTGCGGGAGGCGTCGGAGGAAGCGTGGACGACTCCCGAGACAGGAGCGCCACGGCCACCGCCACCCCTGCGAGGGCGACCGCCGCCCCGATCAGGATGGAGAGGCGCCTCCGGGCGGGCCGCGCCGGGGCGGGCTTCGCGGCGCCCACCCCCAGGGTTTCGCGTGCGGCAGCGGCCAGTTCGCCCGCGTTCTCGAACCGGTCCGCCGGCTTCTTGGCCAGGGCTCTGGCCACCACTGCGTCGACGGCCTCCGGGAGCTCCGGGCGCGTGGCCGTGGGCCTTGGCGGGGGTTCGTTCAGATGTGCGTGGAGCACGGCGGCCTCTCGGTCCCGAGGGAAGGGGACCTCCCCGGTCAGGCACTCATACAGCACGCACCCCAGGGAGTAGGTGTCGGTGGCCGAGGTGAGGGCCTCCCCGGTGAACTGCTCCGGCGCGGCGTAGTCGACGTCCCTGTGGATGAGGCCCTGGGCGTGGGCGGTGTCCAGGGCCGAGGCCACCTGGGAGATGATGGCTGCGGTGCGCTCTGGGGAAAGCGGCCCCTGCTCGTCGATCAGGCGGCGAAGGTCGATGCCCTTCACGTAGCGCATGGCGATGAACAGGGCTCCGTCTTGTTCCCCGGCCTCGTGCACCGGCAGGATGTTGGGGTCCTCTAGGGACGCGGCAATCCGGGACTCCCGCAGGAACCGGTCCCGGAACTTGGGGTCCTCGGCCAGCTCGGGGGCGAGGACCTTCAGGGCCACCTTCCGTGACAGGGCCACCTGCTCCGCCAGGTACACGACCCCCATGCCGCCCCGGCCCAGAACCGACTCGATGCGGTAGCCGGCGATGGTGGTGCCGATGCGGGAGTCTGTTGTCATGGCCCTTCCCAGGCGATTTGTACACCGCTGGATCGGTCGGAGGAAGCGCCGTCGGGGGGCTCGTCTATCTACATGTCGGGATCGTGTTCCGGTGGAGCTGGCTCTCCGTTGGGGTCCGGGGGGCCCTATTCTGCGCCGGTGAATGAGACCCGGGCCCGGGCGTGGTTCGGATTGACGGCCCTGGCGGTCTTCACCGGCATCACTGTGCAGGTGCTCGTGTCCGCGAACGCCAAGGCGGAGTTCTTCCATACGGCCGGCGGCCGGGCGTTCAACCTCTTCTGCTTCTTTCACCATCCAGTCGAACGTGATCGTCGGCGTGACGAGCCTGCTGCTGGCTCTGAACCCCAATCGCTCCTCGACCGTGTTCAACACGTTCCGGCTGACCGGGGTCGTGGCCATCGCGGTCACCGACGTCGTGTTCCACGCGGTCCTGGCCCGGCTCCTCTGCCCGTCGGGCACCCGGCAGGGCCGGGGAGGGAACTGCTCGAAGCGAACCGCGATCGGTGCCCTCAGGGGCACCATAGCAGGCCACCTGGCACGTCGGTGAACGGCCGGGGCGGGGAACAGAAAGAGTAGCCACACTGATGGGAGGTCGACGCGGCAGCGATGCCCCACCCTTCAGCTATCAAGGGCTGCGGAGGCATCACGTTCGTCACGAACACGCACAGTCCAACCAGGTCCTCCGAGGGCCCTACGGGCTGAGGGGCGACGACGGCACGCCGGGGGCGGCCGCCTACCGGGGGGGAAGGAGGACTACCTGAAGGCCCTCGACGCCTTGGAAGCGGTGGCCACCTGGCTCGAGGGGCTGGGACATCCGAGCGCCGCGGGCAGCGTCCGGGAGAGGATGCCGGAGACGCTCACCATCAACCGCCTGGGCGTGCCGCCGAAGCTCCAGGTGTCGCTCTACTCCACCAACATCGTGAAGTCGGCCTTCTCCGTGGGTCGGACGGTGATGGGCAACGTCAAGCGGTGGCGGCCCCGGAGCAAGACCCGGATGATCGAGAGGTGGTGCGCCGCCGGGCTGCTCATCGCGGAGCGGCAGTTCCGCCGGGTGAAGGGGTACCGGGAGATCCCGGTGCTCGTCTCTGCGCTCAGGGCTCACGTGGCGAAGACGTCAGAGGCAGGTGCTAGGGTTGCATAGTCAGGTCGATGGACCGCCGCGGAAGTTCAATGGCGAGCGGGACAACCTCAACCCCGAAGCTCCGGTCACCAGCTAGAGCGGGTCGACGCCAGGCCAAGAAGCTGACCTGATCCGAGGGTCACCGACCGCACTACAGACATAACGGTGGCATGACGACTCGGGGTCATCCCACGGTACTCAACGGAACTCCCGTTGCGCCCATTCGCCCTGCTCAGGCCCTTGACCAGCGGTTTCTCCTCGCCCTTACAAGGCGGAGGTGGGTGGTTCGAAACCACCAGCGCCCACGAGGTACTTGTGACACCGCTACCGGTGGCGGGCCCGGGTCACGGCCCGTTCCTCGAATCCGTACAGAGCGGCCAGGCCGATCAGCGTGCCCACCAACCCACCCACGTAGATATAGCTGAGAGGGTTCGAGTGGTCGAATTCTGACCATGCTCTGATGACCGCCCCCAGCAGGAGGACTGTTCCGAGTGCCACAGTTTGGACTGCCACTCGGCCTGCGCTCCAACGACCGTCCGCGGCCATCGCCAACCACGCCACCCCCGGGAGGGCGACGAACCCGGCGACCGCCCGAGCGGTCAACGGCGTCAGCTCCCAGGGCCACACTCCGATCACGGCCGTTGGCCAAGCGAACATCACGGCGGCCAGCACGAGGAGGATGATCCCGACTGCCACGAGCACAGCCTTGATCGAGCCAACGAGCTCGATGTCGGCAGCCTCCAGAGTGCGTGGGTCCCTTCGGCGGTTCCACAGCCACACAGCAGGAACCAGCAGCGGCGTGACGGCATAGATCCATACCCACAACAGAAAGGGAAGGCTCCCGTGGCGGAACTTGTCCCAGTGCAGGACCGTGGCCCCCGCGAGCAACCACGTGAACACGGCGGTCGGGAGGAAGCCGAGGGCGACCCGGTGCCACCTCCGACTGAAGAGCACCCGAACGTAGAAAAGGATCGCCGACCCGTACCCGGCTCCCATGAGCAGCGCCGTCATGCGCGAAGAGATCGTCCAGGCAAACCGGTGGTCGGTCTCCCCCGGGTGCAGATAGAGGGCGAACCACGCCGTGAAGAGGATCCCCACCACCACGGCGGCAACGACCCTGGTGGGGAGGAGGATGCGGTCGTCCCGCTGTCGTGTTGCTCCGTCCGTGAGGAGCTTCGGCCCGGGCTCCGAGGTCAACTCACGGTCCTCCCACCCGGGCGCAAGCGATCCGGTAGTGGGGCCACCACCTGAGCCGGCGCGGTATCGTGCGCACGGCCGCCCGGGTGGCCCCCGCCAGGAACGAGAAGGCGGCTCGGCGGCGACGGTCCCACGGCAAGGCGAAGTCGCGGCGAACTGCCTCGGGGAGCAGGCCCGCGGTGACGATGCGCTGCGTCGGACCAGCTGCCCGCTCGCTCCACGTACCCGTAGGCCAGAGGATCTCCTGGGCCTCCCGCTTGCCTTCGTCGCCTGCCACGAGAACGTTCCCCTCGATCATGGAGGAGACGTACGCTCGGAGCTCGTCGAACGTCGTCGGCAATGACGCCGCATCGACACCGAACGCCGTTCCGAAGGGACGGGTGTCGGCCACGTACCGGTCTCGCTCGGCAAGCGTCAGTGGCTCGACGAAGTGTGCGTAGCATTCGACCCCCGCCCAGACGATCGTGGCGTATCCCCAGCGCAGGAGCTCGGGGTCGTCCGCGCGGTACGCGGAGCCCGCGGGGAAGGGCCCGGTCCCGGTGCCCAGCCGCCCTTTGACCCTGGTGTGGAGATCCCGAACGTGCGAGGCCGCCAGTTCGGCCTGCTCTTGGTCGCCGAAGATGACCCCGAGGTTCAGACCGACCGTGGCTCCGAGTCGCTCGGCGGCGCTCCTTCGACGATCGGTATGCTCGGCCACGGCCGCGGCGACCAACGGATGGGCAAGCTGCAGAAGGGCGGCGGCGGGAGCCGAGAACAACAGGACTCGCTCGCGATTCACCTGCCACACGATCGATGACGGGCCGAAAAGGCCGGGATCGCCGGTCCGGCCCGACGGGAGCGGTGGCACCGACAACCCGACACGACGCCGACGGCCCGGAGCGTCGCCCGTGGATGTCCTCGCGCTACCGGCCTCTGCCATGCCGCGCGTAGGATACGCCTGGCCTGTTCGGACGGCGGGTTGCCGTCGCTTCGCCAGGACAGGAGGGGATGAGAACCCGATTCGATGTCGTCATCATTGGAGGCGGCCCCGCCGGGCTTACTGCGGGGCGCGTCCTCGGCGAGGCGGGCGCGACCGTATTGGTCGTCGAAAAGGATCGCGAGATCGGCGCGTCCGTCCGCACCAGCGGTGGCACCTGGATCCGCGACATGGCCGGGCACGGGATCCCTGCGGACCTCTACCACCCGCTTCGGCGGGTACGCCTGGTGACGGCAGGCTCTGAAGCGACGTTCGAACATCGGGAGGCCAGGGCTTGCGTCCTCGACGTTCGGCGCACGTACCGGTACCTCGCATCGAGGACTGTCCGGGTTGGGGCCTCGGTGCTCACGGGAACCACGTTCCAGGCCCTCTCAACCAGTAGGGGCCGCCCGTCGGGAGCGGTTCTTCGCCATGCGTCTGGACGAACCGAGCACGTCCGGGCCGAGGTAGTGGTTGACGCCTCGGGATACGCGGCGAGACCCAGTCGGCTGTTCGGGGTCCCCATCGGGCCCCGCCTCTACGGCCTCGGCCTCGAAGAGGAGCTCGAAGCCCCCGCCTACGACCAGGACGAGGCCGTCCTGATTCTGGGGCGGGAATTCGCCCCGAACGGCTATGCCTGGGCGTTCCCCTGCGGCCGCGGACGGGTCCGGGTCGGCGTGGGTGTGCCGCTCCCCGCCTCAGGGCCACAGCCGGCAGAGCTGCTTCGGCGGCTCCGGTCGGAGAGTCCCCACCTGCGAGAGGCATTGGCCGGCGCTCGATCGGTCGAAGTGCACCGGGGCATCGTGCCGTTCTCGCCACCATCGGATCCCCTCGTCTGGAACGGCCTGGTGCGGGTGGGCGATGCCGCCGGACAAGTCTCGGCCTTGGCGGGTGAGGGGATCCGCCTGGCGATGGACGCCGGAACGACGGCCGCGCGAGCCATCGCTGGGGCGCTCGAGGATGGAGGGCGTGGGTCCGCTCGGCTCCGCGAGTACGAGCAGAGCTGGCGAAGGTCGCAGGGGCGGGAACTCCGGGCGGCGCACCGGGTGCACCGCCGGCTGATCGGACAGACCGATGCCGACTGGGAGCGGTTGGGCCGGGCCCTCCGGCCGCTTGCCCCCCAGCAGGTCGACCGCCTGCTGATGTCCCGCTACTCGGCGGGCTGGCTCATCGGAGTGGTGCTGCGGAGTCCGCGAACCATTCCCGTAGGAATTGGCCTGTTGCGGCCACGGCCCCCGTCGCCGCCTCCGAAACGATCGGTTGCGGCATGATTCGAGGACTGCCGGCCCGCATGCGTCCCGACATCGTCTCCTATTACGAGGAGACCTGGTTCGACTACCGCGTTCTCTGGATGACGATCCGGAATCCGGCCATCCACTTCGGCTACTGGGACGAAGGGACCAGAACTCACCGTCAGTCGCTTGACAACATGAGTCGCGTGATGGCGGACGCCGCGCAGATCTCCCCTGGGGACCATGTCCTCGACGCCGGCTGCGGCGTCGGCGGTGGCGCGTTCTGGCTAGCCCAGACGCGGAACGCGTGGGTCCAGGGCATCACGATCGTCGGGAACCAGGCCTCCCGCGGCATGCGGTTCGCCAGGTCTCGAGGACTCGAGAACCGGGTCTCGTTCAGCTGCCAGGACTACTGTCGAACGGCGTTCGCGGACGAAGCGTTCGACGTGGTATGGGCTCGGGAGAGCGTTTGCCACGCCGAGGACAAAGGGGCCTTCTTCAAGGAGGCGCACCGTCTGCTGCGCCCGGGGGGCCGGCTGGTGATGGCGGAGTACGCGCGCACCGGCCGGCCCTTGGCGGCCGGGGGCGAACCATTGTTGCGCACGTGGCTGCGTCCCTGGGCGATCCCCGACCTGGCCACCTCAGCGGAGTTGACGCGATTGGCCTGGGATGCGGGCTTCTATGAGATCGAGGTCCGGGATGTGACGATCGCCGTGGAACCGTCGCTCCGACGCCTCCATCGCATCGTGAAGGCGCTGTCCCCGGGGGCCGGGTTACTGCATCGCCTCGGCCTCCGGTCGCACGTGCAACACGGGAACGTCACCGCCTCAGCGGCGATGTGGGCCGCGCTTCGCCGCGGCTTGTGGTGCTATGTCATCCTTTCCGCTCGCAAGCCACGCATATAGCGAGGGGCTGCGGGCCGTCGTGGCGGCGATTTTTTGGCCGCACCTGCTCGGCCGCTGACTGGGAAAGGACCTCGAGCCCCCTCCGGACGGTGTCGCCCCGGCCGAATGGCACCACGAACTGGTACTGGACGAAGCCCCGGGGCCCGTACAGGCGGTTCCAATGGTCGAGGGCGTCGAGGGGATGGAAGAAAGCGGAGAGCTCCTGGATCCGGCCGCGCTCGAACCGCGGCGCCTTGCGGAACCACGCCTCGTTGAAGGCGCGGGCCGTGGCCGGCCGCTGAGAAGGCTGACGTCATCCTGAACCGGCTCGTCGGCTTCGCGGCGAGCCCGGAGGACGCCAGGATCCTGGAGCGCCACACCCTCCCCGAGATCACCGCCCACGACCTCGCGCACATGCCGGCCTACAGGCCCAGGAAGAAGCGGTGGGTGGCCACCGGGATGCTCGACGCCGAACGGAGCTTCCGCCGGGTCAAGGGTGCAAGGAAATGCCCATTCTGATCGCTGCCCTGGGCCCGTCTTACCAGGAGTGTCAAAGGCTGGAGTACGATGAGGAAACAGCGTGAAGGCCGCCGGATCACCGCCGGACTTCAACAGCGGCCGGACATTCTCCTGTAAGGGACTGACCGACGGATGATCTGCTACGTGCTCAACCTGGAACGACACCAAGCTCGCCTGCAGTCGTTCCTGCAGCAGTTCGACAGCAGCGATCTGACCGCCTCAGAGCTGCGGCGGTTCCGTGCGGTCGACGCAGCGAGCGTCTGGCCGCATGCCCGGGCCTTGGTGTACCAGCCGGCGCAGGTCTCTCGACCCAATTCCGCCGCGACTACAACAGGCGTGTCTACATCGTGACCCCCGAGGCCGCCGAGGCGATCCGAGAGGCCATCGCCGACTACGAAAGGGAGCGTGAGTAGCTCGTTCCTTTCGTTTTCGTCCACGGCAAGATCCAAGGAGGATCCAAGATGAAGGAGCTGTCGCACCCTGCCCGTCAAGTCTGCCCCAAGGCGCCAAAGGGATGGCCCCGTTACCTCTGCACGGATCAGGTCGTCACGCGTGCATAGGGAGGGATATTGTCGAGCGCGAACTGACCGCGCGGCGCATAGCCACCCGGACGTCGCCGCGAACCCGTGATAGAGGTCGTTGTCGCCGAGACGCGTGAGGAGCGAGCATGCCGAGTACCCAAGAAGTGCGCCTGCCGGCAGTGATCAGCGAGCGACTCCTCGAGGTCCCTGACTTCCAGCGTCCCTACGCATGGCGGAAGAAGCAACTCGAGGACCTGTGGGAAGACCTGGACCTGCTGGGGCCGACGGGTAGCCACTACGCCGGCACCCTGGTCTTGCGGGACGTGGTGATGGATGACGGTTCGGCGAAGACCTCGGTTGCCGACGACGGAGCTACCCTGAGGCACTGCGAAGTGGTCGACGGACAGCAGCGTCTGACGACCTGCCTCCTGCTCCTCGACCGGGTCCGTCGACGTCTCGATGTCTTGGCTGGCCTGGGGGTTGAGGATGCCGCAGGCGTAGCCTCGCGGATCCGCACGACGTACGGCATGGTCAACATCGACCACGCGCAGACGCCAAGGCTGCGGCTGGGTGGCGGGCTCAATCCCTTCTGGGTCGAGGTCTCCCTCGGTGTCCAGCCCTACGTCGGACCTGCGCTGATCGCGGGACAAGAACGGCTCCGCGACGCGGCCGGCTTCTTCGACGACAAGATCGCTACCTTGGGCGCGGATGAAGCAACCACCGAGTTCGCGCGACTCAAGGACCTCCAACGCAGGGTTACGGCCGGTCTCGGCTTCCTCGTCTACGAGGTGCAGTCGATCGCCGAAGTCGGCGTCATCTTCGAGACGCTCAACGAGCGCGGACGCGATCTCAGCGATCTCGAGAAGACCAAGAACTACCTGCTGTATCTATCCCGGAGCATCAAGGACGGCCGCAGCGAGCAGCTCGCCGAGCTGATCAACGACGCCTGGGCGGACATCTTCAGGAACCTCGCAGGCGCGGCGGACGATGCGGACGACCAACTGCTCCGCGCCCATTGGCTGGCTACGGAGAATCCGGATCGTCGAGAGTGGAAACGCATCGCGTCGATCAAGAAGCGCTTCGACCGGAGCCAATACATCTCAGGTGAGACCCGCCTCGTTCCCGTGACCAGGGCAGGCAAGGACCAGGACGACGCCTGGGACAGGCTGTTCTCCGACCTCACCACCTACGTCATCAGCCTTCGACATTGCTCGTTCTTCCTATCGGAGATGTTCGATCCGAAGGCCGCCTTCGAAGCCTTCGAGAGCCACAGGGCGGAAGCATGCGGGCGGAGCGCCGCGCTCGCTCGTTCGGGTGTCGTCGCGCTCTACCGGCCGCTGCTGTTCGCAGCACGGTTGCGACACCCTGACGACGGCGAACTCTATGCGCGGTTGGTCGACCTGTGCGAGCGGTACTCCGCGCGGGTGTTCGTGATCCGTCAGCGCCGTGCCAACGCGGGGGAGGCGCGCCTGCTTCGGCTCGCACATGACCTGTTCGAAGGCGAGGATCCGGAGGTGGTTCTCAAGGAGGTAGCGGCGGTCCTCTGGCGCTATGCCTCCGATTCCGAGGTGGCGGCCACGATGGAGTCGACGGACGAGAACTGGTACAACCGCCGCGGTCACAAGTACCTCCTCTACGAGTACGAGCTCAGCATCAAGTCGTACGGTAAGGAGCTGCCACCGCTCTCCTATTTCACGGATACGGCCCAGGAGCAGCGGACGACCGAGCACATCCTTCCGCAGCACCCCAAGTCAGAGGATGCTTGCTGGTGGGACCACTTCAGCGAGGAGCAACACGCAGCGCTCGTGCACTCGCTCGGGAACCTGGCGCTGACCTACGACAACTCGTCGTACAGCAACAAGTGCTTCGATGAGAAGCGGGGCAAGCACCTGTCTCCAGGTGATCTCGAAACGAAGTGCTACGCGCAGGCCCCGTTGAAGCAGGAGCAGCTCCTAGCTCAGTACGAGGAGTGGTCGCCCGACGTGATCGAGCAGCGTCAGAAGACGCTCGCTGCGTGGGCGCTGGAACGGTGGTCGATCGAGTCGCCAACAGCGGAGGAGATAGCGCGGGACGATGTCGAGATCGAGCACGAAGGCACAGACGAGGACATCGAAGCCGACGCCCCGAACGAGACCGAGGGCACTGTTGCGTTGGTCGAAGCCGGGGCACTCTGAGTGCTGACCCGGCTGGCGGTGATCAGATCGCCAGGGCCAGTTCGGCGAATGCGTCGGCAAGACGGAGGGAAGGCGGAACCTCGGTCCCGAGATCGTAGAAGCCCCGGCGGAGGTTCTGGACGAAGGCGTGAGCGGCGACGATCACCCTGGCGGTGCGGTCCCGCTTCAACCCGCGCATCGGTCGGAGTCGTGCTTTGAGGCGGCCTGGGTGCCCTCGGCTTGGCAGCACTCGCCGTCCTGCGATGCGTGCTCCTGCCAGGTCCGTCGCAGCACCAGCCCTTGCTGAGATCGAGTTCCTCGGCCATAGAACTCTCCTTCCGCTGGTCGGCCTTCCGGACCTGAGCGGCAGCCCGGTCAGGCCGGGCCCCGCCTGATGATGAGCAGGTGGACGAGGAAGGCCGGAAGCGGGACCACGGCATACCCGCCGCCTCCGCCGCCACCACTCGTTCCACCACCGTAGCTCCCGCTGTGGTGGAAGAAGACGAAGTACACGATTCAGGTAGATGACCGTCGCGGCGACCGCGTAGATCACCACCCACTTGGGCCACCGTCGCCCGTACCCCGACGGCCGCCCGCCCGCATACGCAGGGTCGTTCTGGCCCATGTCGGCCTCCTGACTTCGCGGGGCGCCTCATGACGAGTGTTCCCACTCAGGGAGCCCCCTGCACATGGGAGCCTCCACATGGCTCGATCAAGCGGCGATTCGATCGACCGCGGTCCCTGGCCTTAACCGCCGCCAGCCCTTCGTTCAAGGGGAACCTCCGGTGAGCAGCATTTTCGTAAACCGCAGGGAAGGACTCAGGGAGCCGCCGTGCCCAGGGTCGCAGCGATCTCCTGGATGGCAGCTAGCTCGGCGGGGCTGATGCTCTCCCCACCCTCCCGGTGAGCGGTCGCGACCTTGTCCGCGAGGTTCAGGACGAAACGCCTGTACTCCTCGAGCTCCTCCGGTGTCGCCTTGCGCTCGAGCAGCTCGACCGCATCGCGAAGATGCCGCAGGCCGTTCTCCTTGAGCTCCTCGGCAGAGTGATACCGCGTGTGGTCGATCTCCGGCTTCGCCGACACGATCTCGTCGAGGAGCTCGCTCTCCCCGTGCTGCTTGCGCGCCCCCACGTAGGCCTTCGCCATCGCGATCGTCTCCCGGAAGGTTCCTCCACGCTGCGCGGTGACGACGATCATCCCGGCGCTGGGCGGACCCTCCAGTACGACCTGCCACTCCTCCGGCGTGAAATCGGCCTTTGCTGTCATGTAACCCTCCTTTCGGTCGTGGGAACGACTACCCCACGCACGTAGAAACCGATTCGGACCTCGTCAAGAACCGGATGTGGCGATCGTACTTCCCCTGCGCTCCCGAGGACCCGACTCGAAATAGTCCGCAGAGATCATTGTGAGCCGCTCTGGACCCCTTGTACGCTGCCCCAGGCGGCGGGGTCAATGGCAACGTCGTGATATGGCGCGTGCTACTTGGCATCGGCGTCGGGATGGTGATCGCTTGGACAGCCCTGGTCGTCGGCCTGCTTCTGGCGCGACCGAAGGATTCTTTGGTCAAGGAAGCAATGCGCCTGCTGCCCGACACGGTCCGGCTGCTTCGGAGGCTCGCCACCGATCGTAGCCTCCCAACAAGCGTGCGAGTCCGTCTCTGGCTCCTATTGATCTACCTCGCCCTGCCCTTCGATCTCATTCCAGACTTCATTCCGGTGGTCGGCTACGCTGACGACGCGATCGTTGTTGCCGCCACGCTTCGGTCGGTCGTGAAGCGTGCTGGCCCGGATGCAGTACAGCGGCACTGGCCGGGAACGGATGAAGGCCTGGCAAGCCTTTGGCGCTTCGCCAAGCTTGGGCCCTCAGACGGAGACACCACCGATCTGCATTGAGGGCCGTCAAGGAGAGGCTGCATGGAGCATCGAGTCGAGTGGGTGAAGGCCCTGGAGATTCTGGATTCACGGGGCCGGCCGACACTGCAGGTGTCCGTCGGTCTCGAGGGAGGCGGGGCCGGGGTCGCCGGTGTCCCTGCTGGGGCGTCGACCGGAACGAAGGAGGCCGTGGAGCTGAGGGATGGAGACCCGGACCGCTACGGCGGGGCGGGGGTCCAGCGGGCCGTCATGACCGTCGAGGGTGAGATCGCCGAGGCCCTTCAGGCGAGAGCGTGGGGGTCGCTGGAGGACGTCGACCGAGCGCTGATCGCTTTGGACGGCACGCCGGACAAGGGTCGCCTGGGAGCGAACGCGGTGGTCGGAACGTCCATGGCCATGGCTCGGGCCTTGAGCGCCGCGGAAGGGGCTCCCCTGTACGCCTGGCTCGCACCGGACGGTGTCGAGCCGAGGCTCCCGGTGCCCCATTTCAACGTGATCAACGGGGGCGCGCACGCCCAGAACCCGCTCGAGTTCCAGGAGTTCATGATCGCCCCACTGGGCGCGCCCTCATTTCGCGAGGCGCTCCGGGCCGGGGCCGAGGTGTATGCGAGCCTGCGTGGACGGCTTCGCGACCGAGGGTTCTCGACCGGGCTCGGCGACGAGGGTGGCTTCGCTCCGGACATCGCCCGGCCCGAGGACGCACTCGACCTTCTCGTGGCCGCCATCGACGATGCCGGCTACGAGCAGGGCCGCGAGGGGGTCGCCATCGCCCTGGACCCTGCGGCCTCTGGATTCCGAGGCGAGGACGACTCCTACACCGTGGGAGGCCAAGGCCTGTCCACGTCAGAGCTGATCGAACGGTATGCCGGGATGATCGACCGGTACCCGATCTGGTCGATCGAAGATGGGCTGGCCGAGGACGACCAGGATGGTTGGGTGGCCCTGACCGCGCGGCTGGGCGACCGGATCCAGCTGGTCGGCGACGACAACTTCGTCACGAACCCTGGCATCATCCGCGCCGCGATCGAGGCCGGCGTGGCCAATGCCGCTTTGATCAAGGTCAATCAGATCGGCACCGTCACCGAGACGCTCGAGGCCATGGCGGTCTGCCGGGCCGCGGGATACGCGCAGATGATCTCGCATCGGTCCGGCGAGACCGGTGATTCGTTCATCGCCGACCTGGCTGTGGCCACGGGATGCGGGCAGATCAAGTCGGGCGCGCCGGCCAGGGGAGAACGGGTGGCCAAGTACAACCGGCTGGTCGAGATCGAGCTCGAGCTCCCCGGCACCGACTACGGGCTCGGGGTCACAGCTCCTCCACCTCGACGTCGACGGGGATGAAGATCACGCTTCCGGGGCTCACGGTCCCCGCCCACTTCCGCATCCGGCGGGACAAGGTGGACAAGACCGGGGTCATCACCCTTCGCCACAACTCGCGGCTCCACCACGTCGGCCTGGGACGAAGGCTGACCGGCACCCGGGTCCTCGTGCTCGTGGCGGACCTCGACGTGCGGGTGCTGACCGAAGAAGGCGAGCTGATCCGAGCGCTTACGTTGGACCCGAGCCGGGACTACCAACCACACGGCGGACCCTGAAGGTGGAACGATGTCCCGGGACATGTGTGCACGATGTCCCGAGACATCACAGAGTGCCCCCGGCAGGAATCGAACCTGCGACACACGGTTTAGGAAACGCCGTGCCGGGTCCGATTCGCGCCATTTCTGCCCGCCCTGTTGAGGCGGAAATCAATGCAACAAATGCAACGTTACGTCGCCCGAGACGTCTACCACCGCCTCGAGGGGGTTGACAGCCCATAGGAGCATCGGCTTCTATAGAGACCCGTTCCGACCAGGCGAAACGGCCCCCCGAGGCCGTTGCTTCATCTCCCGGTCCAGAGCTAGCATGCGCGGTCCATGCTCCAGCTGAGCGATCACGGACCGCTCCCGGAGCTCAGCTCTCTCTCCACCGGGGACTACCTGGAGTCCTGGCTCTCCCAGGTCCGTGGACGGGTCAGGGGACGGACCTATCAGGGGTACGCGGGGCTCCTGCGGCGCTACGCGATCCCGCTCCTCGGAGAGGTCCCGCTGCGTGAGCTCCATCCGCTTCACCTGCAGCACCTGTACGGACGGCTGTTGGAGTCCGGCGCCGGCGGGTACCGGGAGCAGCTGTCGGCCTCGACAGTGCTGAACCTTCACCGGGTGCTCGTGCAGTCACTCGGCTGGGCGGAGCGCTTCGGTCTCCTCGACCGGAGCCCCGCCAAGGCCGCCCGTCCCCCCCGACCGCGCCGGGCCGAGCCCAAGGTGGTTGACCCCGCCCTCGCCAAGCGGATCCTCGACGCTTCGTCGGGGACGCGCCTGGACCTTCCCGTGGCGCTCGCCCTGGCCACGGGGATGCGAAGGGGGGAGATCCTCGGCCTTCGGTGGGGGGATCTCGCTCCCGATGACTCCGCCGCCTACGTCCGGCGGAGCCTGCAGGCGACCGGGGAGGCCTTGGTGTTCGAGGAGCCCAAGACGAAGCGCTCCCGGCGCTCGGTGGCGCTGCCTGCGTTCCTTCACCCCTACCTGGAGCGCCAGCGGGCCGACCAGGCGAGGCGGCGGGGGGACCTCGGGGAGGGGTGGGTCGATTCCGACCTGCTGATCGACGCGGGCGACGGCTCTCCGGTGAACCCGGACTCGATGTCCTCGGCGTGGCGGTTCCTGGTGATCCGCTCCGGCCTTCCCCACGTTCGCTTCCACGACCTCCGCCACGCCCACGCCACGCTCCTGCTCTGCCAGGGGGTCCATCCGAAGGTGGTCTCCGAGCGGCTCGGTCACTCGACCGTCGGGATCACGCTTGACATCTACTCCCACGTGATCCCGGGGATGCAGGCCGAGGCGGCGCGGGCCTTCGACCGGCTGTTCCCCGAGCGGTAGGAATCTGGAGCATGGCCCCCCGAGGAGAGCGGGTCCTCGTGGTGAGCTTCGGGCCGGCCGCCACCCCTGTGCTCGCGACCGCCCTCGCCTTCTCCCGAGCGCACGCGACCTCCCTCGAGCCGGGTGGTCCCCGCGGGTACCGGGCGTCGTTCTCGCTTCACCGCGATCCCGAAGCCTACGGACGGGCCGAGCAGCTCGTCCGGATGACCTACGGGTGGAAGGCCACCCACGCGGAGGTCGGGGGACGCCCCGAGCGCATCAGCACGCTGATGCTGATGCTCGACTGCGCCCGGGGAGAGCTGGAACGGAGCGGGTCGTGCCGAAGAGCCATCCCGGCCACCGGGTTCCCCAAGTGCCGGAGCTGTCCGCTGTTCGACCCGGACTGGGCGTCCGAGTCTGAGGCGACCTACCGGCATCCGATGCTGGAGATCGTGCTCGGCATTGGCGATGACCCTGACCCGGTGGTGCCGGACACGGTCCCGGAGGAGTGGCTGAACGAGCCGCCCCCGACGTAGCCACGCCACCCCTGACCGCTCCGCGAGACGACGACCCGGGCAAGCTCGACGAGGACCACGTGGCCGAGGTCAGGGTGCGGGCGGGGCGAGGGAGCCTCAGTCGCGCCTCGCCGCCGAGTCCGGCCAATCGATGATCTCGAGGATCGACTCTCGCACCCCGCTGACGCCCACCGACGCCATGAGCCAGCTTGTTCGCGCGCAGGGTCGCGGGCTCACCGCAACCCGTAGCCCGCCTCTCGGGAACTCCTCCTTGAGCTTGACGGACGCCAGGCCCTTCATAGATGACCCACTACCCGTTCGCCGGTTGGCACGCTCTCCTTCACTCCTCGGGGAAGTCGGCTCCGCGCCAGTAGCTCGGCTCTTCATCGGAGATGGGGTAGGCGACGACGAATTGAGCGCGAGCGAGGCAGGCCTAGGCGCCCGACAGCGCGTCCACCTGGTCATCGTGCGTCCCCTGGAGGAAGGAGGTCGCTGCGGGCCTGGTCCACTTCTTTCGGACGAGCTGCCGGTCCACCGGAGAAGGGTCTCGGGCCGGACTAGGAACGCTCCCCACGCCTCCCGCCGCAGCACCCTGCTCGCGGCGGCCAGGAACGCCTTGTCTGAGGCGCGGTAGATCGGCCGCTTCACCTGCCTTCGCAGGATGGCGACCTGGTGTCGCAGCACGGCGATCTCGAGTTCGGCCTAGGCTGTCCCGCCCAGGGTCGTGGTGATGGGTCGGCGACAGCTACGACAACGCCCTGGCCGGAGACGTTCTTCTCGATCATCAAGAGGGAGAAGCTCTCCCGGCGGGTCTCGAACACGTCGGGCCCGCACGTCACGAACGGCCTGGGGGCTGGGTCGATCCCCAAGGCAAGGGCGATGAGCGCATCCTGGCCGAGATTCTGGTCGTCTCGATCGTAGGCGCGCAAAGATCGGCCACCCAGAGCTGGGTGGGCCGGCGCAGAGAAGTCACGCGCATGGCGTCCCTGCGACCCGTGGTCGCCCGATCTGCAATCCCTCACCTGAGGCCGGCCGTATCCCAGTGGGTCGATCGAGGCAGGTCGGAACAGTTTTCGGTGCGCCATGGAAGGGAGACCACCCTGTGAGCAAGAAGGTTCTACTGAGTGCCCTCGCGGCGATCCTGGTGCTCTCGGTCGCCGCACCGGCGTTCGCGTCGAGCCCGAACGGGTCCGGCGGAGACATGCCCGCCTATTACGATGGGCAGCTTTTCACCATCAACTTCAAGCTGCTCAAGCCCGATCTGCACAAGAACCCGTCGTTCAACATCATCTACCAGTGCGACGCGTGCGAGGCGGCTGGAGTGGACTTCGTCTCGGTGCTGGACGCCATCCAGGGCGACGGCTTCAACCCGATCTGGGAGGAGGTCCAGATCACCTTCAACCCCGGCGTCACCCCGGTCCAGTTGACCTCGGACACCGACATCCTGGCGGCCGCGGCGGCCGGCCAGATCACCCTCACCGACACCGAGGAGTTCTATCGGTGCTCGGTGGTCGGACCTAAGTAGCTCTAACTCCCGACCCTCGATCGACCCCTTGTAGCCTTCGAGGTCCAGCCTCTCGGGCCTCATCCCGGATCAGAGTCAAGGCCCCTTGCTTCAGGCTGTTGGAGCGGATCCCGCGGTGGGAGCGGGGGCCCGATGTCGGCCGTAATGCCGACCCCTTCTCCACGGTGCCGCGAAAGCTGGGCCCGTCCCGGCGATCGCGCCCGGCTCATAATGAACCTCGTGGACACGGTCACTGGTCCTTCCCCGAACGGTGGTGGTCGACCTCAGCGATCGAGCCTCCCTGTCGACCGCGACGCGGTGCGTGCGGAGATGTTCGACATCGCCGATCGGGAATGGCGGGCCGCTCGGCCGGCCCGGCGACGCCAGTGGTGGTGGTTCCTCCTGGGCTGGTTCATCAAGGGCTCGTCGTAGCCGCCGCCGCTACAGTCGCAAAGGGTACGGCTGCTGCTTTCGGCCGTGGCTGTCGCGGAAACCCGGGATCGGCTGGCTTGGCGGTGTGTACTCCGAGAGAATTACATCGATGTAGTTCGCGCTCTCTCGGAGGACCTGTGGCCTACCACTTCGTGCCCTGCGATCGGGACCAGCCGTT
>WNGM01000364.1_pt1 | contig 36679 bp, 31 predicted proteins | sample 5400571 | NCBI WGS metagenome assembly WNGM01 (sample SAMN13153378, study PRJNA577476) | soil metagenome | isolation source: 100 cm soil or saprolite under Garry oak tree replicate 2 | place: USA:California | collected 2016-06-15 | reverse complement strand
ATATGATTGGTTGTGTGCTGATGGCAATCTGGGCCTTCCCTTACTTCATCCTGCTGCAAACGAAGATCGCTGTGATTGTTGTCGTTGCGATGGTGCTCTCTGTTAGCCTCTTCCATGACTGGCTGTATGGACCACAGGCGGCACTTATCTCAGAGCGTTTCGGTACCAGGCTACGTTATACCGGAGCGTCGCTAGGTTATCAACTTGCGTCCATCACCGCAGGTGGGCCTGCTCCCATCCTCGCTACCTACCTGGTAGCGAACTCCACATCCCTCATTGGAGCTGGCGCCCCGTCCTACACGTTGATTGCAGCGTTTATCATTTTCATGTCGGTAGTCTCGTTCATCTCCACGGCCCTCCTGAAGGAGTATGCAGGCAAGGCCGCCGCTGAGGATGTGGACGAACCTGAGTATGCAGCGGCTGGCAAGTAACGAGGAGTAGCTGTCGGCCCCTGGCAACCCATTGGTGTGGAGCGCCTATGTCGCTCCACACCAATATTAGTGAAGAACGGGCGTTTCAAAAATTCGAGATGACTCAAAACTAGCACTCGACAACAATCGTCTCTCCGCCACGCTCAGCCGAGCGCTTCGCGGCCTCCATCACCATTATATTTCGCCGGGACTCCTCTGGCGGTACGGCTAATGGTTCGCCGGAATGCAGATGATTGGCCAGGTTGCGATGAAAGGCATAGAGAGTAGCTGCTGGCAGCATCAATTGTTGTTCGTGGATAGCCCCGCTCAAGTCGCGAGTAAAAACGCGGAGATCTGGCAGCGCTTCAGAGGGAGCCAGGCGCTGTTCAATGAGATCACCCGACCAGCGACGTGTTTTGACGATTTCCTGCCGCCAATGCCCGACAATCGCTCCGCGTTCGCCGAGAATATACCATTTGGGTTTCGTAGCCGCGGCAATATCCGAGTGCATAAATTCGGCCTCTTGTCCACCGGCAAAGCGCAGGTAGACACTGGACTGGTCGGCGTTGGTGACATCATGCCAGACGCGCTTATGCTCAATACCACGTACACTGACTACAGGATCGGGGATCAATTGGAGGATCCAGTCCAGGTAATGCGATCCCCAGTCATAGAAGACTCCCCCCGAAATTGGCTCGTGAGAATGCCAGTAGTCACAGGGATGGGCGTACCCACCGATAAATGTCTCCATATGAAAGACAGCGCCAATGACATCGCGCTTGAGCACTTGCTGAATGGCGAGGAAGTCGGGGTCCCAGCGCCGGCACTGGTAGACGGTCAGAGCGCGCTGCCGTTCTCTGGCAAGTTCTATCATCTCATCGGCTTCAGCAGTTGTTAAACAAAAGGGCTTTTCGGAGACAACCTGTTTGCCTGCGCGTAACATCTGCATAGAAATAGATGCATGGGTATTGGGTGGAGTCGAGACGATTACGAGATCGATAGCGGGATCTTCTGCTACCTGCTGGAGATCAGTACAGGCACGTACGCCTGGAAAAGCCTGTTGCGCCAAGGCTAAACGCTCCTCGTTGCGATCACAGACAAGCGCATATTCCAATCCAGGCACATTGCTTATGGCGCTACCATGTTCGAAGCCGATGACCCCGTAGCCAATCATAGCCACACGAGTGGGACGTTCTTGTGTCTCCACACCTGAAACGTAGCGAATAGCACGAGCGATCATTTGCTGGAAGACGGGATGAACACGTGTCTCCGGCTGGCTGCCCAGGGTGGTGCAGAAGACGCGGCCCTGACCATGACTGCGGGTGTAGGCCAGGGTGTAGGCAGTATAGCGCCAGGAGGTACGCCAGAGGATCTCAGCATCTGAAGGAACTCTGCCCAACAGGTAGACCGCCTCAAGCACGGCAAAGGAGGGATCAACGCGGCGAGTGATATAGTGATTGGCATTGGCCACACGGGCGATAATTTCACTACGCGGCGTACAGGCGCCATGAATATTGCCCAGTACCTCGCCCAACAGGTCATATTCGTGGTAAGCCTCTGCTGCATCGCCGGTGCAAACCAATCCGCCTCCATGCTCAACAAAAGTACAGAGCGCTTCTTCCTGGTGGGAGTTGATGGGCCCTATATCACCATTGAGCACAACCACCTGTCCCGGAGTTGGGGTCAAATGTTCTAATAAATGTGGGGCAGTGATAACCAGGGCATCTTTTTCAGCAAACATCGTTCAACTCCTATTGGGCGAATATAATCAGGCGGCAGGGCAACCCACATAATACATCAACTTCTCTTTTCATGATAATGTTGGTGTGTATGCGAATGGTCAGGCCAGTGTCGATGCTCATGCGAGTGCATTGTACCAGCTGGCGGTAGTTCATACGTTGGATGGGTATGGGTTCCTTCGAGATGGTGGGGCTGATCATGACCAGGCCAGTGATCTTCATGGTTGTAGTTCGCTACCAGGAGGCTTTCGCCATGGTGCCAGCGATCGCGGAAGATGTCATAATTCTTCTTGCTCCTGGTAGCCTGCTCATCCTCGCTCAGGCTATACCACTCTCTATGGGGATGCTTCTCGATACGCTCCGCAACCAGCGGTGTCGTAACGACGCGATAGCCAGAAGTTTTGAAAAAGAAGCTGTAGTAGATGTCCATTAAGCGGTAAAAGCGGAATTTTTCGTCAATCCAGCCAACTTCTGGCAGCAGTTCCCGGCGGAAGGCCATCAGGTAACCTTCAATGGCATCGACATCCGGGCCTGCTGCTTCACGAAAGTCGCGCAAGTCATCCGTCACCAGGCCATAGGGACCTACCACGCCAATATTGCTGTCGGCTAGAGTCTGCGCTAATGGTTCCCAGATGTTGTCCTTGACCTCAATAGAGGTGTCCATGAGAATGATGTAGTGGCCCTTACTGGCGCGCATGGTGGCGTTGCGACCGGCGGCAAAGCCCAGGTTGTGATCGGCGAAGATCACCTGTAGACCGGTGCGCTGCCCATCATCTCCCTTTAGATCGCCACGGCGTGCCAATTGCTGAAGATAGGCCAGTGTATCATCGGTCGAGCCATTATCAATGATTACAAGTTCGATGTGATGAGAAGCGCTATGCCGGCAGATACTCTGGATACATCGCTCGAGGTCTTCCCGGCTATTGTGTGCCAGGAGGTTCACCGAAAACTCAAAGAGATCAGGCGACGACGTGTTATCGGTGACATCGATAGAACTGGAAATGACGGTGAACTCCTCTTCTGGCCGGCGGGGGACCACCAGGGAGCCGCGCGCAGTATCTCGCAGTTCGTAGCCGGCCGATTTAAGCTCGTGGCGAATCTGGTCGGCCGGTTCGTAATTTTTACCATGACGTAGAACGCCGCGCTCCCGTACTTGCGCGGCAACAGGAGATGGTACGGCTGCCAGGTATACCTCGGGATCGCGCTTCCTTTCTGGCTGCTCGCTTTGCAAATAGTTCTTGAGGTCAAAACCAAGAATACGATCAAAATCCAGCAGCAGGCGTAACCTGGTAGTGGCGGCTTCTTCACCTGAGCGCAGCAAGTTCCAGACAATGGCCATAGCACGAGGGATATTCAGGTCATTCTCGACTTGTGCCAGGAATGCATCGCGCCAGGGATTTGCTCCAATTGGTTCACCTGAGAAGACGCGAGCCCTATCGGACCGGGTCAATAAGTGATAGGCATATGCGCGTAATCGCTCCAGGGAGGTCTGGGCGGCTTGCAAGGCGCGGAAAGTAAAATTCAGGCGACTGCGATAGAGTGCGTTGGTGTAAAAGTAGCGCAGGGCCATGGGATCAAAGCCGCGGGCCTCGATTTCAGAGCAGGTGTAGGCATTGCCGGTGGATTTGGCCATCTTCTGCCCATCGGCCAGCAGGTGTTGAGCATGAACCCAATAATTGACGAATGGTTGGCCGGTAAAGCCCTCGCTCTGGGCGATTTCGTCTTCATGATGGGGAAAGATATTATCCACGCCACCAGTGTGTATGTCAAAATGCTCACCGAGGTACTTTATTGACATGGCGCTGCACTCGATATGCCAGCCGGGGAAACCACGCCCCCAGGGACTATCCCAGGCCATTTCGCGGCCCTCTTCTGCCGGTTTCCACAGCGGGAAATCTTCTGGATTATGCCGGTCAGTATCTACGCCTTCACGCACGCCTGCCAGCATGTTTTCAAGCTGATTACCGGAGAGCTTACCGTAGCCGGGGAAGCGTTTAATATCGTAGTAGATATAGCCATTGACTTCGTAGGCAATGCCTTTCGCCAGCAGACCTGCAATGATGGCTATCATCTCAGGAATGTGCTGGGTGGCGCGAGGAAAGATGCTGGCCGGTAGTATATTGAGCTTGGCTTCATCATCATGGAATGCCTCGGTGTAGAATTGCGCGATCTGCAGCGAGGTCTTGCCCTCTTTGCGCGCCTGGGCCAATATTTTATCCTCGCCGCGATCGACCGCCTCCTGGCGCATATGACCGACATCGGTGATATTTTTGACGTGCAGTACCTCAAAGCCACGATACTCGAAGTCGCGGCGTATCCAGTCGGCCATGGTAAAGGTGCGCAGGTTGCCAATGTGGATGTACCGGTAGACTGTGGGGCCACACGAATACATCTTGATTTTGCCAGGATCTATAGGAACAATCTCTTCAATGCTTCGAGACAGGGTATTGTATATTCTCATGATGCGGCGTGTGACTTTCCATGATCTAACAGAGCTAAGGTCATGTATTCTGAACTGATATTCTATTTCTATGGTACGAGCTATTCTCAACGCTTGTCAAGAAATAGTTGCCAAAAATCCAGGCAATTATGACATTGCCTACATTCCTGACTTTAACCTACGCCCGTTGACGAACGAACTGGGCGGGCGGTTGGACTACGGCCAACCGTGGTGCTGCTTCCAGCCGGATATGGGTCACGGCCTTGGTGAGGGTCTGCGGTTCGTCCTGCCTTGTGCGGCGATGGTTACGCTGCTTCATGGTCATGCTCCTACTTCGCTCTGTCTCTATATACCTCTTCTTCGCAAGAGGGGAAGATGTGGTAGTCTTTCCCTCTCACTCCTGCTCTTACGAGACTCGCTGCTATCTGGTAACGGAAACCTTAGATGCTATCGAATACGTTGCGGAAAAACGCATGGTTCAGTTGACAGCCTGCTTGATACTATCCTACCATTCTAAAAACACCTGGTGCTACTCAAAAAGGAAGGACGCATGCCAAAAGATTACCTAGCCTAAATGCTGAGAGGGGTTCTCACCTTACGTGTCGCAATACTTGAGAGCGGGCACTTTTACAGAAATGAAAGAGGTCATGCAATATGACCTCTTCTTAAGTGTTATGTGACTGCTATATCATATATAAAAAGATCAGCTACTGGGTCATTTCCTTTACAATGCGTTGTACACGAGCACCTTCGGCTCGTCCCTTCGTCTCTTTAATGGCAAGGGGCATCACGCGCTTGAACTCCTTCCCCTGCTGGTCAATCAGCCTGGCAACGATTTCACGCACGTCATCATCGCTAAGCTGTGATACCTGGAGATAGCTTTGGAGAATGTCCAGTTCACGCTGCTCTTTCTCGACCAGGTCGGTACGTCCTCCCTGTTTGTACAATGGAATAGCCTGGCTGCGCTTCCTGACTTCCTGCTCCAGGACGCGTAAGCTGTCTCCCTCTGTGAGGGGCTGTCCATACTCCGGGTTTTTGCGGTCTGTGCGGGCCACCTCAAGGTTATGAATAGCACCCAGGGCCATACGCAGGGTATCGAGCTTCAATTGGTCGCGGGCTCGCTGCGCGTCCTGGATGTCTTTACGAAGTTGCCGCTCAATAGGAAATTCCTGTCGTGATTCAGCCATGAGTTCTCTTTCTCCTCACTCACTTAAAAACATTGTTTGCTATGTGTCAAGTATACTACAGAGCGGTGAAAAAATCATCTTCAGAAACTTTGTAAACATGTCTTATCCCACATTGAATGGCACAAGAGAACTATATCGCCCATCAACTTCGTCTAAGAACATGGAACTCTATATTTCATCTGAATAAAAGTAAGCTCAAGAGAAGGTATTTATGTATCACTGGAACAAAATTCTTTTGAAGCGTCTTAGAATTAGTTCTTATGGGGTAGCGGCTCTTGTAATCATAGCGCTGGCTGTATTGCTGCGTATTTTTCTGATAGTGAAGGGCTGGCCCGAGACCGATAGCCTGACTTTTAGCCACAACTTTAGAGGTGAATTGGTGATAGAATCCATCAAAGAGAAGTCAAGATAAGAGAAAGGTCGCGCATAAAGGAGGTTCTCGTGCGTCAAGCATTTGCTCGTGTGTCGTCTAGTCGTATCTGGTCCTGGCTCTGGTCGTGGCTGCGTGTTGATACACCGAAGCAGCCCTTCATCACCGATCCCAGAGCGCGCATCTTCCTGGTCTCCTTCGCGATGCTCTTCTTCGAGTTGCTCTGTATCCGCTGGATTCCATCCTACGTCCGCTATTTGAGCTACTTCAACAACTTCATCTTGATGGCATCGTTCCTGGGCATCGGCCTTGGCATGCTCTCGGCGCGGCGCAAGAATTTCTGGTTCCTGCCTTTCCCCCTGCTGGTGCTCATCATGGTCATCGTCGTCGCGCTGAACAAGTTCGACCTGCGTATCAACTCGACCGACGTCCTCTATTACGGAGCAGGTGAAGCGCAAAGCGCAAAGGCAGAGAACTTCCTCGTCCTGCCCCTCATCTTCGGCATGGTGACCCTCTGCTTCATCCCCCTGTCCCGCACGTTTGGCCAGTTGTTCACCCAGGTCAAGCCATTGACCGCCTACACCTTTGACATCATCGGCAGCCTGACCGGAATCGCCTGCTTCTTTATCATTTCCTATCTTGCTCTACCGCCGATCCTCTGGTTTATTGTCCTGGCGGCGTCTATCCTGCTGCTCAGTAGCAGAACAGTCTTGGCTGCGACCGCTGCACTGTTCCTCGCAAGCATGGTCATCGTCTGGCAACTCCAGATCGGTACCTACTGGTCACCCTACTACAAGATCATCCTCCACCCCGCCATTCCGAGCGGCTATATCGTCGATGTGAACAATGCTGGAGGTCACCAGTCGATGATCCCCTGGCAGTACAAGGAGCCCTTCTACCGCCGCGTGTACGAGCTTTTCCCTGGTAGTTCGTTCCATCACGCGCTCATCGTGGGCGCAGGCAGCGGGTCCGATACTGCTACCGCGCTGGCCTACGGCGTCCAGTCGGTCACCGCGGTGGAGATCGACCCTACTATCCTGCAACTCGGAAAGCAATTCAATCCGGACCACCCCTATAGCGATTCGCGGGTAAAGCTCGTCGTCAACGATGGCCGCAACTTCCTGGAGAATACGACCGAGCGCTATGACCTGATCATCTTCGCGCTGCCCGATTCGCTCACTCTCACGTCCAGTAACACCAGCCTGCGCCTGGAGAGCTTCTTGCTGACACAGAACTCCATTGCCACAGCACGAGCGCATCTGACCAAGAATGGCTTGCTGATCCTCTACAACTTCTACCGTACTAACTGGCTGCTTGACAAGCTGGTGAACATGGTGGGACATACCTTCAACCAGGAACCACTCATCTCGACCTACGGCGGGCGCGGGCGTGGTGCACTCATCATGGCAGGACCGCGCTTGACGGAGCTTTCGCCGGGCGAATTCGGCCTCTACCACGAGGACCCGAAGGCAAGGAATAATGATAGACTGCATGTCATCGGCGAGGGCTACTACCCGCTGACTACTACGAGCACCCCGGCCACCGACGATTGGCCGTTCCTCTACCTAGTCGATCACAGTTTCCCGCTGATCTATATTGAGGGACTTGCTATGGTCCTCGCGTTCGCCCTCGGAGGGACCCTTACACTCGCCCCGCGCAAGGCGCTGCGCCACTTCGACTGGCACATGTTCTTCCTGGGGGCCGCCTTCATGCTCCTTGAGGTCAAGAGCCTGACCACCTTCTCACTCCTGTTCGGCAGCACCTGGCTGGTCAACTCGCTGGTCTTCTTTGCCATCCTCAGCAGCGTGCTGCTAGCCATACTTGTGAACAGACGACTCAAGATCAGGCGTATCGCCCCCATTTACCTGCTGCTGTTCGGCACTCTCATCCTCAACATCCTCCTGCCGCCCGAAGCGCTTCTACTGAGCAACCCGGTCGTTCGTTATATCCTCGCGAGCGCACTGGCCTTCACGCCGGTGTTCCTGGCCAACATCATTTTCACGAACTCGTTCCGCGATAGCGAGACCGCCGACATCGCCTTCGCCTCGAACCTGCTGGGCATCATGGTCGGAGGAGGACTGGAGTACTTTAGCATGCTGATCGGCTACCGCCTGCTGCTCATCCCGGTGATCGTGTTCTATGCTCTCGCCTTGCTGCTGCGTGGCCGTAGTGGTCAAAAGGCGCAGGGGCAGGAAGCAGAGGCAGGAGGTGCTTTTATTTGACGACGGGACAGATATCACCATTTGAAAGACGTTATCCCATTAGGAACTCTGTAGCTGAAAGATTGGCTTCTCCACCTTATTTGTAAGAATCGGCTTGTTGGAGAATCGTTATAAACAACCACGACCTTCCTCCCGCGGGTGGTTTTGAAAGCAACAACATCGAGTTTACCTGGATTTATTGAAGCAATACGAAAGCTTCCCGGATCTACTATCTTGCTAACTTGAGCAAGTTCATAGTAGTCTTTGGTAAAGGAGAAGCTTCCCGTTTGTTGGTTAATAGTGACCAGACCTGTGCAATGGTTGCATCCATTGCCTATCTTTGGTCCCCCATTCCTGTCCAACGCCAGGTTCCAAAGCATAATTCCCTTCACCCAATGCCTCATTGTATTGGTTATCAACTGACCCGGAGACCATGGAGCAATACCAGGTGAGTTTTCAGTTATGTACTGCTCTATCGTGGGATACCTTTGTTGTATATTTTCCATCACCAAAGGATCACCATGGTACCCATGCCATGCTATTCCGCCAACATAGGGTTCCGCAATCTTATCCCTTAAGATCTCTACAGGATAATTTGCCCCATCCCAATTCTGATCATAAACCAGAATTTTTGTAGAGAGATGAGCGTTTTCCATTGCAGGTCCTAAGTAAGATCCGATAAAATGTGCTTCCTGCTTGGCGCTAAACAACATTCCCGGGTACGTTGACACTGGACTAAATGGTTCATTCTGAACTGTCATGGCATATATCGGCATCCCCCGTTCTTCATATGCCTGAAGGAACTTTACCAGGTATTTTGCATAGACATCGTACATGGTCGAATCAAGTGTCCCTACCTTACCGTTGGAAGTTCCAAGCATGGATGCGTTCGTTTTCATCCATGCTGGTGGACTCCACGGGGATGCTATTATTTTTAATTTGGGATTCAACCTCATCGCCTGCTTTAACAGAGGGATGATATAAGCTTCGTCGTGAGCAATGGAAAACCTATTCAAATCGGGATCCTGCTGCTCATCATACGAGTACATTCCACTTACTGTGAAGTCAGAGGCTCCAATTGGAATCCTCAGAACACTTAAACCAATCCCTTCACGAGGATCGAATAGTGAATACATTACGCGATTACGCTGATCCTGGCTCATCTTTGTTCCGATGAGCCACGCAGAAGTGTCAGTCATAGCTGCTCCATAACCAACAATCTCCTGAAATTGTTGGTGTTCATTTACTTCAATCGTTGGTAAAACCTTTTGGTTCATCCTATTATCTGGCATAAAGTGAATAGGGAGCTGCTCAGAAAACAACTCGTTTCTATTGGTGCTCCATACTCTCACCTCAGGCTCATGAGGCTCAACCTGAAATGGAAAAGCAACAAAAAAGATTACTATGACAATGGAAATGAACAAAATATTTCTCAATCGAATCAATGTTTTATGATTGATCATAGAGCGTACTCCGGTACAATTCCAGAGAGACTCGACTTTGGCACTTTTGTAGAAATAGCCAGGAGAGGCCCGGCACCCGTCTTTGGATGGTCTCCTAAATGGGATCAAAAGCAGCAGCCTCATAGAAGCGAGTTGCCCGCTCTATCTCGGTCGTATCTTGGATCAGCAAGACCCGCTCCGCCTGTTCCATCACCGCTCGCGTCTGCTGCACATGCGGCTGGATCAGTTTCTCATGGCTGACCGCCGGCGTCGCCAAGAAACGATAGGCCGCATACACATCCGCCTCCGTCTGCATCTGGGCGGGCAGGGAGGCGGCCGGATCGTGGGCGATGGCGGCGCCCATCTTTACCGCTCGCTCGGTGCGGCTCTGGTGGCCCAAGCGCACCGACCCAAAGGTCTGCTCGGCCCAGTCCTGGGCCGACAACAAGATGTGTGCGTTCATCGTCTCCCCTCTTTCTCTGGTCGTGATCAATCTTTTCTTGATCTATTCTATCACCCATTCACCCCTAAAGTTGTGGCTAAAAGTCAGTTGGCCAAACAACTCGAAGGCTCCTTATGTGTTTCCTGCAAGGTCTGATTTTGCCCTTGCGGCTGTTCGAAATCCTATACTTTCAAGTGGGCATTACCGGCGGTTGATACTTGATGGCTATATAATATATCAACCGGAAAATTCTCCATAGACAATCATCAATATAGTTAGCCCTTAATATTGGTGAGAACAGTTGTGTCCAGGAGCGCTCCGCTGAGGTGTGCTCCTTCCAGGTGTGCTCCGCCCAGATTCGCCCCGCTCAGGTTGGCTCCTTTGAGATTGGCCCCTCTGAGATCGGCTCCGCTCAAATTGGCTCCGCTCAGGTCCGAACCGGTGAGCTGTGCCATATAGAGGTCTATCCCGCTGAGGTTCGCACCGCTCAAATTGGCCTGCCGGAGATCGGCCCCGCTCAGGTCGGCTTGACTAAGATCGACCTGAACGAGGTGCGCATTGCTCAGGTTAGTCTCGCTAAGATTAGCTCCGCCCATGTTTGTACCACTAAGCTCTATCCCGCTCAAGTTGGCACTGCTCAGGTTGGCCGCCCTGAGATCAGCCCTGCTGAGATCAGCGTTTCTGAGGTCGGCTCCGCTCAAATTGGCGCTTCTGAGATCGGCTCCAGTGCACTGCGCTAGATAGAGAGAGGCCCCCCTCAAGTTTGCTTTGTTCAGATTAGCTCCGTTGAGGTTTGCTCCACTCAGGTTAGCCCCATTCAGGTTTATCCCGCTAAAGTTGATCCTGCTGAGGTTTGTACTGCTGAAGTTTACACGACTAAAGTTCGCTCCCTCGAGAATGGCTTCAGCCAGGTATGCATCTCTGAGATCGGCTCCATTGAGATGTACCTGCCTCAGGTCCGTCTTGTTGAGAATGGCATGGCTCAGATCGGCTCCGCTCAGGTCGGCTCCACTCAGGTTCGCTCTGCTCAAATTGGCCCTGATGAGGTTAGTTCTACTGAGGTATGCAAGACTGAGATTGGCTGCGCTCAGGTCGGCATCCGTGAGGATAGCCCTGCTGAGATCGGCTTTCGTGAGGGTTGTGACCCTGAGATTGGCTCCGTTCAGGTCAGCCTCGCTCAGGTCGGCATCCGTGAGGTTGGCTCCATTGAGGCGCGCGAGCCCCAGGTCTGTTCCGATGAGATGGGCTCCGATGAGGTTTGCACCGGTGAGATTTACACCGTTAAGGTTTACGCCATTGAGATTTGTCCCATTGAGGTTGGCTTCCCTGAGATCGGCTCCACTCAGGTCTACCTGTATGAGATTCGTTCCGTTGAGGTTGGCCCCGTTAAGATTGGCTCCACTGAGGCTGGCTTCCCTGAGGTCTGCTCCGCTGAGGTCGGCTTGAACGAGATTTGCCCCGTTAAGTTTCACTGCACTGAGATTCGCTCCCTGCAGGCATGCTCCACTGAGGTCTACTTGATAGAGATAGGCCCCGCTAAGAAATATACCATTGAGGTTGGCCCTACTCAGGTTTACGCCATTGAGGTTTGTCCCTTTGAGGTTCGCTTTCCTGAGGTCTGCTCCACTGAGATTTACCAGGCTGAGGTTGGCTGCGTTGAGATTGGCTCCATTGAGGTTCGCCTGTTTGAGGTCCGCTCCACTGAGGTCTGTCCCTCTGAGGATTGCATCCCTGAGATTCGCCCCAATAAGACGGGCTCCGATGAAACGGGCCCCGCTGAGGTTGGGTTGTATCTCTAGATGCTTCTCTCTCCAAATATTCCAGGCAGTTGAGCCTTTTTTGAGAAGGTTGACATGCTGCGAATTTGCCATACGCTTTACCTCCCGTTTAATTGCTGTAATTATATGGTCACAGGAGATGTCTGAGCAAGCAATTAGCCGTTTTGTCAGTAAAAGAGATATGTGTATCCTTTCTAGCAATGCACCCAGTATTACATACTGTGGGGCAATAGTCCCATGCAGGCAGAGGCAAAGCCTCTGCCGCATCCCTATTGTAGTGTTTGCGCATGGGGCATTTCCTGCGGAAATGCCCCATGCGCAAACACTACAAAAAATCTTTCCGGTCGCCGAAGGCGACCATGCTCAAGGAGATACCAATCCATGCATTACCTCGCGCTTGCCTGCGATTATGATGGGACGCTAGCCAAAGACGGCGTCGTCAGTCCACGAACGATAGATGCGCTGGAACGCGTCAAGGCCTCTGGTCGCAAACTACTTCTGGTTACCGGTCGCTTGTTGGAGGACTTGCAAAACGCTTTTCCACGACTGGATCTTTTTGCCTATGTCGTTGCAGAGAATGGCGCGCTGCTCTATAATCCCGCTGACTCGACGGAGAAATTGCTGGGAGAGGCTCCTCCCAGGGAGTTTCTTGAGGCGCTACAGGAGCGCGGCGTGACGCCTTTGGTAACCGGCCGCGTCATTGTCGCTACCTTGCACCCCTACGAGACGACGGTGGTTGAGGTAATCCGCAAACTGGGGCTTGAACTGCAGGTGATCTTTAATAAGGGGGCAGTGATGATACTGCCAGCAGGGGTGAATAAGGGTACGGGGCTGATTATAGCACTACGCGAACTGAAGCTTTCAGCGGACAATGTGGTTAGCGTCGGCGATGCTGAGAATGATCATTCGTTCTTATCGCTGTGTGGATTCTCGGTGGCCGTCGCTAACGCCCTCCCTGCACTCAAAGAGCAGGCTGACTATACGACCAGGGGCGACCGTGGAGATGGTGTGACCGAGCTGATTGAGCAGCTTCTCGCCGATGACTTGCAGACATTAGAGCAACGCATTGGTCGGCACGCTCCCCGATAGTCACCTCAGCCCTTGTACAAGATGAGGCTGGATTGACCATTACTGAGAGGTCCCTTTTGGCCTCACTCTGATCTCTTCGAGCCTGGCATAATCCGGGAGCGGATCTCCCAGCAGCGGCAGGGCATACTCGTAGAAGGCTGGCGTAACCATCATAGTCTCTGCATCAAAGTACTCAGCTGGCAGCGCTCGTTGCTGATCGGCAATCTTCACCAGTTCTTCCTGACCCGTGGTACAGCGATAGGGAGTCGTACCCTGGCGTACGAGCGTAATCATAATGTCGCTCTCGCCCTGCAGTCCAGCACGTACGCCTGCCTGTCCGACACGATATGCCTCATCTTGATCCGTTCGCGAAATACAACTCCATTGCAAGTCTCCATAATTCTCAGTGCGTCCTTGCAATCCCAAATGATGCTCGATACTCTTCACCAGCGCCTGTCCGGCTCCGCTTATTTGAGGATGGTGAAAGGCATCTGTCTGGTCGGGCTCTGCCATGCCAAGAAAGCGCCCCTGCTCGTCATGAATGGCCTCCGAGGTGGCAATGACCACTGTGCCCACCCGGCGATAGACGGCCTCAACCCGCTCGAGAAACTGCTCTTCCCGGAAAGGATGTTCTGGCACCAGTATCAGATGAGGCGGATCAGCTTCATCGCGCTTGCCAAGGGCTGAGGCTGAGACCAACCAGCCTGCCGTTCGTCCAGGTATCTCGATGACCTTGATAGGAGCAGTCGCACGCAGAGCACGCATATTGAGCGTTGAGTCTATCATCGCCTGGGCAAAGAAGCGGCCCGCGCTGCCATAGCCGGGGCAGTGATCGGTAGCGGGCAGGTCGTTGTCGATGGTTTTCGGCAGGCTGATCATGGCAAGGTCATGGCCCTGCTCTCTGGCTGCTTGAGCCAGGCGATGGCTCGTATCCGCCGAGTCGTTTCCACCGGTGTAGAGCACATAGCCAATGTTGTAACGCCGCAGTAGCGTAAGAATGCGCTCCACGTCGCCATCCTGAAGCTGGTAGCGGCAGGAACCAAGTGCAGCGGAGGGAGTGCGCAACAAACGAGGCCAGAGGCTTGCAGGCTGTCGCCGCAGATCGATCAGGTCTTCTTTAAGCAGCCCTTCAATGCCATAGTGCATGCCATAAATCTCACCAACGCGTGCATCAGTGTGTGCCGCTTCAAAGGCGCCTACCAGACTCGCATTGATGACAGCTGTGGCTCCGCCCGATTGTCCAATGAGCAGATTCCTCTGCCTTGCTGATGACATGATTCAACCTCCTCACAAACATGTTCCTTCGGTTCTTCTCATTAATACGCCAACCACGGGCAGAAGGTAACAGCTTCGACCCTCTACGTGGCTTCGACTGAAGAGCTTAAAAAGCTGACACGAGATGTCAGATATGACGTGGTAGAATGATTGTGCTTACGAGAAACACAGAGATTTTGGAGACAGATTGCCGCTGTCTGCCGGAGGTGCTGGCTTGTCCAAAAGAGAATTCACCCTTACCGATGAATATCAGTATAACCATAGTAGCCCGGTGCGCTGGATTGTCTCGCATGTTTTGCGCTACAAACGCTATATTGCCAGCTTCATGCTGGCATCGATTGTAACAAATATACTCTACGCGTTCGTACCTCTTCTCACCGGCATGGCCTTCAACGCGGTATTGCAGGGAGCAGGCAGCCAGTTAGTAAGATTTGCTGTTCTCATTCTGGCTGTCGTCCTGGTTGGTGGAGTGATTGATTTGACGGCCCGGCTCTCGTCCGAGATTTTAGGGAAGCGCCTGGCAACAGACGCACGCGACGAGCTGTACTTGAACCTGCTGGGTAAAAGCCAGACCTTTCACAATCGACAGCGAGTAGGCGATATCATGGCCCGCGCGGCCAACGATATGGCCCGGCTCAGCGATATGATCGTGCCTGGCTTCGACTCCATTATTGATTCGTTCACAAGCCTCATTATTGTCATCACCTTTATCGGCTTTCTCCAACCACAGCTCCTCCTGGCACCTCTGCTTTATACTGTCGTCTTTGTGATAGCCTTACGCGCTTACTCACACCAGCTCCAGCCAGTATCCGACGAGTTGCGCAACCAGTTTGGCAAGATGAATGCAGTTCTAACCGAGACCGTGTCGGGCATCGAGGTAGTGAAAGCAACAGCCCAGGAGAAGCAGGAGCAAGTTAAGTTCGAAAAAAATGCCAGGCGCTATCGAGACTTTTTCATCCAGGATGGAGAGATCCAGGCGCGCTATCTACCTCCTCTGCTACTGATGATCGCCCTGGCCGGAGCTTTTTTGCATGGTCTCTACCTTGTAACGCACGGCCAGCTTTCCATAGGCAACCTGGTGGCATACATGGGTTTGATGGCCGTCATACGCTTTCCTACATTTATCTCCATCTGGTCGTTCAACCTGGTTCAGCTGGGCATAGCAGGGGCTGGACGCATCTTAAAAATACTGAAAGAGGAGACGCAACTCGATGAGAACGTGGATGGCTACAGTGGAGAAATGGGCGGGGAGATCGTTTTTGATAATGTCACCTTCAGCTACGGCAGCACCCCGGTGCTGAAGCATATCTCTTTCCGTGCTGAACCAGGACAGACCGTTGCCATTGTCGGTCAGACAGGTGCGGGCAAAAGCACGCTGACGAAACTCGTCAACCGCATCTACGATGTTGATGAGGGACGTATTCTTATCGATGGCATCGATGTGCGCGAGTGGAGCCTGGATGCACTGCGCTCACAGATCTCGACGATTGAGCAGGACATCTTCCTCTTTTCGCGGTCGATCACAGAAAATATTGCTTATGGTCTGGGCCAGAAAGCAGATCAAGCAGCTATCGAGCAGGCCGCACAGGATGCCCAGGCGCACGAGTTTATTCTGAGCTTTAAGGATGGCTACGAGACGGTTATTGGTGAGCGGGGTGTCACTCTTTCAGGTGGACAGCGCCAACGCCTGGCTATTGCACGCGCCCTGCTCACGGACCCCCGCATCCTGATTTTAGATGACTCAACCAGCGCCATCGATAGCGCGACGGAGGATGAAATACAGAAAGCTATTCGTCGCCTCTTGCAGGGGCGCACGACGTTACTGATTACTCACCGTCTTTCACAGATACGCTGGGCCGATAAAATTTTGGTGCTGAGACAAGGGGAGCTGGTCGACCAGGGTACGCACACCGAGTTGCTGAACCGCTGCGAGTTGTACCGCCGCATTTTCATGCACTATGACAATGTGCCAGGGCAAGGGCAACCGCAAGGATCGCCTCTACTATACGAGGGACCGGCCCGCCAAACAATGTCATCCTGAGCGCAGCGAAGGATCTCGCTGGTGCCACCGATTGTCATCCTGAGCGCAGCGAAGGATCTCACTCCTGGGGCAACGAGATCCTTCGCTGCGCTCAGGATGACAGGGCGGGAGCCAGGGGTCTGCCAACCTGGGTGTATATGCGGCCTAGATGATGGGGATTGAGCGACCCTTGCCCTCGTCCTGGAGCTGGTTTCTACAAAGGAGATTACACTTGGGCTTTATCATGGATGGCCTTGATGCTGAGACATATGACCGGAAATATGCTGATAGTCAACTGGTTGCTCGCATTATAGGTTACTTTCGACCACAATTGACGATAATGCTGTTTGTCGCTGTGCTCGTTCTGCTGAACTCCCTGATGGATACCGCGTATCCACTTTTGATAGCGCGTAGCCTTGACACGCTGGCAGCGGACAGATCACTACAAACCATTGCCATATTGGTCGCCGTTATCTTAGTCACGGGTGTCTTCTCATGGATATTCAACTTTCTACGCCAGCGCTACACTGCGCGTTCGGTAGGCAATGTGGTACTGAACTTGCAGCAGGATGCCTTTGCAGCCATTGTCGCTCGTGACATGTCTTTCTATGATGAATACCCATCTGGTAAGATTGTTAGCCGCGTGACATCCGATACCGAGCAGTTTGCTACGGTGGTCACGCTCACGCTCAACCTTCTGAGCCAGCTTTTGCTTTTCTTTCTCATTGCAGCCGTCCTGTTCTACATCAATTTGCGTCTTGCGCTGCTGGCATTGACCATTACCCCCATCATCATTTGTATCGCCCTGGCCTTCAGGTGGATTGCGCGGCGTACTACCCGGCGATCGCAGAGGTCGCTCGCCAGGGTCAACTCCAACGTGCAAGAGGTTATCAGCGGAATTACTGTGGCCAAGAACTTTCGCCAGGAACAGAACATGTACAACGAGTTCAAGAAGGTAAATGAGCAGTCGTACCATGTGAATGTCCGCTCTGGCTTTGTCTACAATGGCGTCTTTCCTCTCCTGTTCCTGGTAGCAAACATCGGCACTACCATCGTCGTCTACTTCGGCGGACTCAATGTGTTAGATCGCAGCATCTCGGCGGGTGAGTGGTTTCTCTTTGTGCAGAGTATTGGTATTCTCTGGCTGCCCCTTACGAGTATTGCCTCGTTCTGGAGCCAGTTTCAACTCGGGCTTTCGGCGAGCGAACGCGTCTTTGCCTTGATCGATGCCGAGCCCCGGGTGCGACAAATTGACCAGCAGCCAGTGCACCGCCTCGCCGGTCGCATCGAGTTCAAGGACGTGTTTTTCCAATATACCGATCAACAGGCCGTGCTGGCGGGCTTCAACCTGACCATTAAAGCCGGTGAGACCGTGGCCCTGGTGGGACATACCGGGGCTGGTAAATCGAGTCTGGGCAAGCTGGTCGCCCGGTTCTATGAATTCCAGGGAGGGCAGATACTGATCGATGGACGCGACATTCGTACTCTCGATCTGCAAGCGTATCATCGCCAACTGGGGATTGTGCCGCAGGTGCCATTTCTCTTCTCTGGTTCGGTAGCCGATAACATTCGCTATGCCCGGCCTGAGGCAACGGACGAGGAAGTAGCCGGGGTGGCTCAACGCATCGGCTGGGGAGACTGGCTCGAAGCATTGCCGGATGGCCTCGATACCGAGGTTGGCGAGGAAGGAAAGGCGCTTTCCATGGGGCAGAGACAGCTTGTTGCGCTGGCCAGGGTATTACTACAGAACCCGTCCATCATCGTTCTCGATGAAGCAACGGCCAGCGTCGATCCTCTTACCGAGGCGCAGATTCAAGAGGGGCTTGACCTGGTGCTGCAAGACCGCACAGCCATTATCATCGCTCATCGCCTCTCGACCATTCGCCATGCCGACCGTATCATCGTCCTGGAGCGTGGTCGCATCGTCGAGGAAGGTAGCCACGATGCGTTGATGCGCCAGGGAGGACACTACGCCCACCTTTACAATACCTACTTTCGTCACCAGTCACCGGACTACCAGCCTGGAGAGGGCTTCGTGCCCGTACGCATATCACTGGCTGAGACTGAACTATGACTTTAGGGCAATCGTTAGCCGCTATGCTGTAGTCCTTTGGCTAGAATGTACTCCAGGCTCTTCAACGTAACATCGTCACTGTAAAAGTTGCCGTGCTTCGTCACACCCGAAGAGAGTCCGTCGCCTCCGCTCGCCAGAGACCAGACAATGCGCTGCAACTGGGGAACATTGAAGTATGCAAAACTGGACAGAACATCTTGTACATTGTAAGGGGCTTCACCTGTGTAATATCGCTGCATTCCCAGTAAGGGAGTATCTATTTCATCTTCGAAAATACCGGATACTAGGTAGAGCAGCGAGTGTGGATAGACCAGGAACACTAACACATCTGCTAGCTCCACCAGGTCGCTCATCCCAAAAAGTCGCACTGAGCCTATGCGCTGTGCACATTTCGTAAGCGTGTCGGAGAAGAGCTTGAAGGTGCAGGCAGGTGCGAGAAGGACGATATCAAAGGTCACATCCTGCGGCAGGTACGTGTCGGCCCTTTGTAGCAATTGGCAGATGTAAATCGAGCCAGCACTATGACCAACCAGGGTGATATGCGGGCGTTGACCGCTTTCACAATAGGCCTTAAGGCCCTGCAAAAATGCCGTCCCCCCATACCGGTTCGGGTCATCGCCAAATGCATCGATCGTTTCTTGCTTCATATCATCCCAAATGCCCTTGCCAATATTAGCGAGGTAAAACTGGCGCAGGATCTCTTCGACAACCGTGGCATACAAGCCGTGATCACGTCGTTGGGAGAAGCGATCAATGACATGTGACAGCACTTGAAGAGACTGTTCTATGATGACCAGGAGAGGGCTTGTCTCAGGGATCGGGTTCAGTACGGCCGGAGACATGAGGGTGTGGGTGGAGGCTCTAACCTGTGTACCCTTCGCCGCCTCCTGGGCACGAATCACATCAGGTGACAGGAGCGAGCTGCTGATGGCTTGCGATTCCTGTTGCAAGACGTTGTCGTTACTTTGAACCTTGAGAAACTGCTCTTTCTCAGCATCTTGTAGTCGCTCGTTTTGAGGCATTGCATGAGGGTTCACTGAGGCGAATGGTACGGATCCATTGGCTGGTTGGCGCAATTCATTCCAAATATCAACTTCATCTGGAAGCTCCAGGTCTGGACCAGGCGCTTTACTTGCTGCAGCACTCTGTATGACCTTCGCATGAGCAAATTGAGTCACACGCATGAGCAGTTGTTGAAAAACGGGCTCGTTGTAGATCTGACTAAGATTCGTCGAGAGTACCTCAAGTAATCCCGTCTCCCAGATGAAGAACACCTGATATGCTCCGATATCCTTGTAGCGTTCCATGATGCGCTCAGCACTGGCCATTCCACTCTGCATATCAGTGAGCCCGCCGTGGAAAAAAACAGCCAGTTTATCGCGCTCAGGAGCCGTTGATAACGTTGTGAAGAGGTGATCCAGGTCAGCCTTCTTCGTCATGTCGAAGATACCGTTTTTGAGATTGATGTAATGATCTTTATCTAGCAAAACACTCTTCTCCCCTATCAGTCAGAGCTTTTCAGCGCAGGCTAGATTAAAGCTACCATTTGGTCCTGGTGAACAGTGAGCGCACACGTTCGGCTCCACCGGTGGTGATTGGATCACCGTGCCCAACGGCAACAATCTCTGCATCGAAGTCCCCCATGCGGTTCAAGGTGGCCTGGTGCTGTTTTTCGTTGAGGTTAAATGCGTACCAACCCCCGGCGAATTCTGGCCACGTGGCGATAGCATCACCGGCGAAGAGCGCTCGTTTTTGCTGCCAATAGAAGGACAGGTGCCCCGGTGAATGTCCAGCTGCGTGCATTACCTCTATAGGGCCAATCTTGTCCCCTTCCGTCACATAGTGATCGACCGGGCAAGGAGGATGTTGGCCAAACCCGAGGGCTAAACCAACCTGGAGCGGGTAGACCTGCAAATAGAGGCGCAAAGGACGCATCGGCACTACCGTAATCCCTTGCGCCTTGCGCTCACCAGAGATGATATCGGCTTCCCATTCGTGGGCGTAGACGGTCGCGCCACTCGCCTTCTTGAGGGCAGCCAACCCACCCAGGTGGGAACGGTGGGCGTGCGTCAATATGATGTTCTTCAGATCTGTGACCGAGCGGCCAATACTCTTTATCTGGTCAAGGATGCGCTGTCCATCGGTATCCCACAGGGTATCGATCACCGTCAGTTCCTTGCCATCGTCAAGCAGGAAAGCATGGACGTGGCCGCCTTCCTGTTGTGATAGACTATAGATACCAGGGGCGATTTCCATTGATAATTCCTCCTTATGTTTGTGTGTATTTTGCGTGCGCTGACGCGCACGCAAAATACACACAAACATGTCTTACAACTTGGGGTCGCCTGCGGCGACCCACCTGTACAGGTCTATTGCCCCTACAGTTTAAATGGTCCTGGGCAGCGGGGACCAATGGATTAGAGATTCGCCAGGTATTTCAGGGCAGTAACGCTAGGAAGAAAAAAGTATGCGCTGCCACGGGTGATTACGAAACGGGGAAACCCGGTTACCGTTTGGTTTCCCTTCTCGGTGGGAATCACGAATCTACTCTCCGCAGGCGAATTGTTGCCCACCAGCGGATCTCGTGTATTGTTCACACCGGCAAAGTCACCGTCATTCAGCCACGTACTCATGATAAATTCGAATTGCTCTTTCAGGCTGCCATTAATGAACAGGCCGAGCAGCCCGCGTTCGATGCCATCATTGGGATTGGTGGGATCATATGGAGGGCCATAAGGCATCCCGCGGCGAATGATGCGCCGCTTATGACCATCTCCACCCGCTATCGACTCGCCACGAGGATTGCTGCGGCGCATATGAGCCCCAATGGGGCAGCGGTATCCACGGACGTCGCCGGGGACATAATCATAATTGTTGATTTGCTCGTCCGCAAGCAGCTGGCCAGGAGCGTCGCTATCGGGGGAAAGTACAAGAGGTACGCCGTTACGCCAGCGTCCACAGAGTTTAGCCGCCAGCATTTCTACGCTCATCCCGATCTTAGGAGCGGTATCGCGGAGAAACTGCTCAAAGGCATCAACCTCCTGCTTAAGAATGCGAAAAGCGGCAAAACTCCCATTGTTCCCCAATTTATCAGGTTTGGGGACCAGATACCCATATTTTTCGGAAAACTGATTTGGATACCCCAGGAGAAACTCGCCTGGAGGAGCAACCGGCTGCGAGTCGGGTCTCTTTGACGGTACTCCATCGATGGTGGGCTGCGAAATGCCGTCTGCATAGCCGAAATGAACAGTGTCCTTGGGCAGGGCGTTCCCATCATGATGAGACAACTCACTCATTGCTCCTTGCTGCGCAAATAGGGAGCGCAGGGTTGTCGTTTTCGACTCCAGAACATCACTGCTCTGGGCATACAAGACCAGCAGCATATGAGGCATTGGCGTGTTCGGCCCGCCTACGATCCAGTTCTCAGGCGCACTCTCACCGCTATCATCCACATTTCGTGCTCTGACAGCGTAATCAGCTTTAAACTCGGAGGGGAACGAACTCAACGAAATTTCTGGCAATTGGAGCGCACTCAGGCCTTCATACGTCAATCCTATATTCAGACAAGAATCCGGTGGTACCGTCCATCGTGAGGCAGTCGTGATCTGTGGGCTGGATGCCGGATCACCGTTCACCAAAGCACCGATGAAACGCTTCGTCGCAGCTACATTATTGACCTGAAGAACAAAATAGCGTACCAGGGCAAAGCGGTAGCCATTAAGAATAAAACCCTGGATATCATCGAGTTTGAAATCTGCCATAGAATGCAGTCCTGACCGATCCACGAATGGATAGCTCATGCCCCCTACAGACTCTGCTACATGCAATGAGAAATGGCGAGCCGGCAGGGAGCTTCAACTCAGCCACCCTGCCCCTGACCTTGGAGGTTGAGAATATTAATCACAGTCAAATCAGGATAGGCGCTATAGAAGTACGCCGGAGTGATATGGTACTTCTTGGAAAGATCGATAAATGCCTGCAGGTTCTGGGGATCTTCGACAGGCAGTGGAGGAGCTTCGACGGTATGCGCGAACAATGTATCGAATACGGGCCCTAAAGCTTGCGCAAAGTCCTGGACATACTTGTCGAAGTCTCCGTCAAATTCAGTGATGACGGCTACCTTCGTGTTGTCGTCAAGAAAAACAACACGGGCGAAATGAACGTTCTTGAGTTGAGCAAAGGCGTTGTCGACCTGGCCCTTTACGATTGGTAAAATCGCTACAAGGGCATCGTAGTCGGCGGGAGATTTGAGTGTCAAAACTAAGCATAGAGTATTTTGCATTTCTTCCTCCCTGTTCAGAACTAATCCTCTCAAAAAAGGCAGGTGCCTTAATTACCTTAACACAACAATAGAGCATTGTCAAGGGCTTAATTCACAGATCCTTCGCTGCGCTCAGGATGACAGCGGCGTTGTGTCATCCTGAGCGCAGCGAAGGATCTCTCGCGGACTTCTAGGGAATCACCGGCTCAATTGTAACGCGCCTACGTATTGTTCAATAGAAGAATGTCGGTAGAGACCAATCTTAACTGACCAGGAGAAAAAGAAAGAAATGATGTACCTCAAACGCACTATTCCTATGGCCATCGTCCTTTTACTGGTGATGGCTATCGCGGCTTGTGGCGGCTCAACGAGTTCCGGGAGCAGCAGCACTCCAACACCTGCTGCAACGACCCCCAGCAGCTCTACGGCCCTCATCAAGACAACGACCGCAACGGTAAACGGCAAGTCGGAAATGATCCTGACCAATGCTCAGGGCAAGACGCTGTACTACTTTACACCTGATACGGCCACTACTACCGCCTGTACAAGCTCGTGTGCGGATAATTGGCCACCGCTGCTGGCAACAGGCTCAAGTACTCCAACCAGCGCTACTTCGCTCTCAGGCAAACTGACTACGCAGACAACGGCCAACGGGAACCAGGTTGAATACAATGGGCACCTGCTGTATACCTTTGCGGGCGATAGTGGCCCGGGTCAGACCAACGGCCAGGGACTACTCGGCAAGTGGTTTGTTGCCACATCTAACCTGAAGTAGAACAAGGACAGGCTACAAGCGTTCTGGATGTTTCTTCTTCCAGTAGCGCATGTAGCCCTGTACCGTCATCGGGTAATTGCTGGCAATCTCGTAGCGCTGCAGCTCGTGGGGGTCGCGGGCTACCCGCTGGAGCTCCGGCTGGGTGTGCTCAATCAAGAGAGCGATGATTTCCGCCTCATTTTTGCCTTTGCGCATCTGCGCAAGGACGAATTCACCCCAGTCCTGCAGCTTTTCGCGCAGGCGTCCAGTGTGTTGCCCAATGTCTTTTACCGCACCATAGTGCCCTATGTACAGGACGTCAGGCCGCAGGCTGCGAACTAGCCGGATGCTATCTGACCATGCCTCAAGATCTAGATCGGGCGGAGGGGTAGGTGGTTTGACGTAGTCAACGCCTGGCAAACGCACTCCGGCCACATCTCCTGCGAAGAGTTCACCGGAATGTGCATCAAAATAGATGACATGGTGTACCGCGTGCCCAGGTGTGTAGTGCACTTCCAGGCGACGGCCCGCCACCTTAAGGATATCCCCTCCTTCGAGCGTGCGCAGTCGTTCGGTGGGCGTCGATTCAATCTCACCCCACAGCTGTTGCATGCGCTCTCCATAGATACGCGCCGCACTGGCTGCCACCTTTGAGGTATCGATCAGGTGGGGAGCGCCTTTACTATGGACATACACCTGCGCTTTTGGTAATTGACGTACGAGCGAACCTGCCGCGCCCGCGTGATCCAGGTGCACATGGGTGGCCAGGATATGGGTCACATCCTGCGGGTCAAAGCCTGCTTCGCGAATTGACGCCAGCAAGGCTTCGAGCATACTCTCCGGGCCAGGGTCGATAATTGCCAGTTCGTTCTCCCCGGCAAGCAAGTAAGAGCCGATAATCTCGTTTTCGCCGAGGAATGGCAGCGAAACCTGCCATGCACCCGGACTGATTTGTGTAACCTTAGCCAAGGAGAACTCCCTCTATCTCTTCCTATTTCTTCGCCGAGATAGCCTTTGCCTGTGTAAACAGCAGCAGATAATCCGGGCCACCCGCCTTGGAGTCTGTGCCGGACATATTGAAACCACCGAATGGATGCACGCCTACGAGAGCCCCGGTTGATTTACGGTTGAAGTACAGGTTGCCCACGAAGTACTCGTCTTTGGCTCGTTCAATACGCTGTGGATCCCTTGAATACAACGATCCCGTTAGCCCATATTCGGTATCGTTGGCAATGCGCATAGCATCGTCAAAATCTTGCGCCCGGATCACGGCCAGCACCGGCCCAAAGATTTCTTCCTGGGCAATGCGAGCTTGCGGGTCTACATCCGCAATCACCGTTGGCTCAATAAAGTAGCCCGGGCCATGCTGTCCTCCACCGGTTACGAGACGACCTTCGCCCTTGCCGACCTCGATATACCCGGTAATCTTCTTCATGGCGTTCTCATCGACAACCGGTCCAATCATCGTACCAGGTTGCGTTACATCGCCCATGGTCAGTTCTCTGGTCTTCTCGATGACCTTCTGCAAGACCTGGTCATATACCTTGTCGACAATGATGGCGCGCGAGCCGGCAGAACACTTCTGACCCTGGAAACCGAAAGCCGAAGAAACAATACCAGCCGCAGCAGCATCGAGATCAGCCGTTTCATCGACGACCACCGCGTCTTTGCCGCCCATTTCCAGGATAGTGCGTTTCAGCCAGCGCTGCCCTTTCTGATGTTTCGCCGCCAGTTCATTGATGCGCAAGCCAACATCGCGTGAGCCTGTGAACGCAATAAAGCGTATCTGGGGATTTTCAACCAGGGCATCGCCGATGGTTGACCCGGAGCCGGTCAGGAAATTGACCACGCCCGCCGGCAAGCCAATGTCTTCCAGGATACGCATAAACTGGAAAGCGATAGCCGGAGATGTGCTGGCCGGTTTGAGCACAACGGTATTGCCTGTCACGAAGGCGGCGCTGGTCATACCGACCATGATAGCGCCCGGGAAGTTCCACGGCGGTATAACGGCACCCACGCCCAGGGGAATGTAGACAAGCTCGTTCTCTTCGCCCTCGATGCGCACAAGAGGCTGTTCTCCTGCCAGGCGGATCATCTCACGGGCGTAAAATTCCAGGAAGTCGATGGCTTCTGCTGTATCGCCATCGGCCTCGGGCCAGCTCTTGCCCACCTCGTAGATCATCCAGGCGTTAAATTCAAAGCGGCGCTCGCGCAACAGGTCAGCTGCTGCGAAGAGATACCCGGCGCGTTCTTCCGCCGGAACACGCTTCCAGCTTTCAAAAGCAGTCGCGGCCGCCTGTACCGCCTGGTTAGCCTGCTCAACGGTGGCGCGTGAAAAATAGCCAATGACCTGGTCGGGCTGGGAAGGATTAACCGAGGCAAAAGTATCCTTATTTGTGATTTTCTGGCCGCCGATAATCAGTGGGTAGGTGCGCCCCAATTCACTCTTTACCTGCTCCAGCGCCTGCATCTGAGCCTGGCGGTTCTCCTCTTTACTAAAGTCGATAAGAGCGGCATTCTGAAACGGCGTCTTGGCCCGTAAAGCCGCTCTTTCAATTGTATTTTTCATTAAGCTTACTCCTTAAAACACTTCATTGTGTGTGAACGAAATCTTTACCCCATTGTATCTCATAGAGGGACGTCACGGTAAGGGTATCTCATTACCTGAGTTCATCTGGCTCGACAGGATGCATCATGAAGTCAAAACTCATCCAGAAGCTTTTGGCATGGCGAAAGAAAAGGAGTGGTATCACAATAGGCAAGGGTAAGCTGGCAATCATCAACTCTAAAACCGGTATTTGTGAAGTAGCGAGCGCGATAGCGACCGGCACCAGGATGATTACTATCAAGAGCGCAGTCACCGCCAGGTTGACCGCTATGGCTCCCGTCCAGTAGCCCTCCTCACGCTCGAAACGCCAGCCACATACCGGGCATCTCTCGTACATAGCCAGGCCCCTGCGGAAGAGTTTGCCCCTGCCACAATAAGGACAGCGTAAGAGCAGGCCACGGAGGAGGCTGGTTTTCGTACTAATCAACTACCTCACCTCCTTTTTAGTAAAGTCGCTACCGGCGTTCTTCTGGGTCGACAGGATGCAGCATGAAGTCAATGCTCATCCAGAAGCTCTTGGCATGGCGAAAAAAGAGCAATGGTAAGATAAAGGGCATGGGGAGACCGATGATGATAAGTAGCGTAATAGGCTTTTGAGCGAGGGCGAGTGCGACAGCAAGGGGCACCGCTACGAGGGCTATCAATAGTTCGGTCACAACGAGGTTGACCGCTACCGCTCCCGTCCAATAGCCCTCCTCGCGCTCATAACGCCAGCCGCATACCGGGCATTTTTCATACATGGTGAAGCCCCTGCGGAAGAGTTTGCCCCTGCCGCAATTAGGACAGCGTAAAAGCAGGCCACGTATGAGAATAGTTACTGGACTTGCCAAGTATTCCTCCTGAGATAAGGGACTGCCAGAATCATAGCGCAAATGTGTGTCGCGGACAATCACATCCGCACGTTGAGCGTTTCCACATTTCCCGAGGCAAGATCTATCTCCCTTAGCGCGGAATTGTTGGTATCGGCCACGTAGAGTTTTCCCCCGGCGGCAGCCAAGCCAGCAGGCTCGTTAAACTGTGCCTCGTCTGGCACGCCATCCTGAAGTCCTGCCACGCCAGTGCCAGCAAAGGAGCGCACCTCTCGAATCTGAGGATTTAGCACCTTGATACGGTTATTGTACGTGTCGGCCAGGTAGAGCAAGTCATCTACGAAACACACCGCCTGCACATGCTGCAACCGCACTTCCTCACCCACGCCATCGACATCGCCAAAGTCGAAGAGGCCGCTTCCCACCAGCGTTGTCACCTTCTGTGGTCCCGACAGGGCTATTGCGCGCACCGCGCTTGTCTCGCTATCCGCTACGTACAATACACGGCTGTTGTCGAGCGCCAGACCGTTGGGTTGTGCGAAAAGGGCATCATCATAGCTGCCATCTCGTAATGCTTCGGGACCTGCACCTGCAAACGGCTCGATGATCCCACTGGCGAGATGCAACACGAAGATCCGGTGTGAACCAGCCATAGCGATGTAGAGATTATCGCCATTACACACAATGTCCCAGGGCGAATTGAGGGCAACGCTGCGTGCTGGCCCCTCTAGAGGTGTACGTACCATGCCGTATTGCTCGCCTGTACCAGCTATCGTCTCGATCTGCTGTGTGTCCATGTTGACGCGACGAATGGTGTGATTTTCGGTATCCGCGACATACAGCAGATCGCCAACCAGCGTAACGCCTTGCGGACGATTAAATTGCGCCCTGGCAAAGTCTCCGTCTGCATTGCCCTCTTTGCCAGTCCCGATAACCTGGCGAACCTTGCCTGTCAGGTCTATCTCTACAAGCCGGTGATGCGTAGAGTCACTGACGACGAGACGATTGGCCTGTGCATCAACAGTGAGCTTTCCAGGGAAGGCAAGGAAGGATTCGGGCGTTGTCTCGCGGGCAAAACGCACGGGGTGATGGTCAAGCAGACCCTCGGCGACAAATTCTGCAATCATTTCCTGCAGCAGTTTTTTAGCTGCATCTGGATGAATCTCGCCTTCGTGTTTGCCAATAACTCTATTCTCAGGGTCGATGAAGATAAGCGTAGGCCACGCACGGACAGCGTATTCTTGCCATAGCCGCATGTTGCGGTCGTTGACGACGGGATGCCTAATGCCATAGCGCAAAACGGCATCCCTCACACTCTCCGTAAATTGCTCAGCTGAGAATTTCGGAGAATGAATACTAATGATGATTATTTCGGGGTAAGCCTCTTCGATCTCACGCAACTGCGCAAGTGCATGCATACAGTTGATTCAGCAGAGTGTCCAGAAGTGCAGGATCACAATATGACCTCGCAGCTCTTTGATGCTGATCGGATGATCACTATTGATCCAGTCAAGCCCAGCAGGAAAGTCTGGCGCTCTTACCTCTCCTCGAAATTGCGATGTTGCCATGCTACGCCTTCCTGTTCTTAATCTAGAGAACACAAAACTGTCGATTGCATCATACCATATAGGCGGACTTGAGAGGTGTCCTGGTTGTCATCCTGAGCTCCCTTCACTAGCCACAAGCGAGGCATAGACGAGACGTGGCGTAGTGAATTTCAAACCGCAGCGAAGGATCTCGCTGCCCATGAGGCCAGACCCTTCGCTGCGCTCAGGGTGACAGGCATTATCTCCCAATGTCTAAGAAACGGCAGGGCTTCTCAAAAGTTGCGTCCATGCAGAGGCAGAGCCTCTGCATGATTCTCTTTTGCAGTTTCTGCGTATGGTGCCTTCCCGCGGGAAGGCACCATACGCAGAAACTGCAAAAAATCTTCCCGGTCGCCGCAGGCGACCACGCTCAGGGGCCTGCATGCTCGGCTAAAAGCGACTTTTGAGAGGCCCTGAAGAAACGGTTTAAAGAGTTGCACATTTTCTCACAATATGTTAACATCTTAATATTAACATCCTAATATTAAGGAGTTCACACTATGATGGACACCTCTCTTGCCTATCTCTTAGGCAAACTCATGTTCGAGATAGACCGCGCAGCCGATCAACTGCTGCAGACACATGTGGGCATCTCGTACAGGCGTTTCCTCTTCCTGACCGTCCTGCAACACTGCGGCACGGTCACCCAACATGAGCTGGCAGTCGCCCTGGGTTATAGCGATCCTGCCGTCAGTACGATGCTTGTGGAACTGGCCAGGGACCGCTATATCCAGACAACACCCAGCCCAGAGCATGGTCGCAAGCGTCTCGTGACCATCACTCCGAAAGGAAACGAGGTAGTAGCAAAAGGGAGACAACTGCTGGACTCGCACTTTGACCAGCTTATGGTAATCGCCAGCATTGATGCCCAACACTACCGTGAACTCACCGAACGGCTGCACCAGGCCCTGATTGCCAAAATGAAGAAGGAGAAATTATGACCACGAGTCACATGAGCACAGCTACAGACACCACCCACGCCGTGCTATCCCAGGATGGGGCGAAGATTAGCTATCTCACCATGGGAAGCGGGCCATCGGTTCTTGTTATTCCCGGCGCACTCTCCATGGCTGCCGACTACGCTGCCTTCGCGAGCGCTCTGGCCGAGCATTTTACCGTCCACATCATCGAACGTCGTGGGCGAGGTAAGAGCAGCCCACAAGGTGATGATTACAGCATGAGCAAAGAACGTGAGGATGTGTTCGCCTTGCAGCAAAAGACCGGCGCATCCTTGCTCGTTGGCCACAGCTTCGGTGGACTCGTGGCCCTGGAAGTTGCCCGCAACAACCCATCGCTCACCAAATTAGCCGTGTACGAACCCGGCGTCTCTATTGATGGGTCCATCCCGATGGATTGGATGTCTGGCTACGAGAAGAAGCTCGCCGAGAAGAAATATCTCGATGCCTTCGTAGAGTTCTCACTTGGCGTTGGCCCTGAGCGCGCACGCAACACTCCTCCCTGGCTCATGAAGCTGCTGCTTCCTCTCTTCCTCAGCTCCCACGAACGGAAGCTGATGCTCGGTCTCCTCCCAGAAAATCTGCGCGAGCATCAGGAAGTGGCTCGGCTTGACAGTAGTTATGAAAACTACCGGGAAATAGCTGCTGACGTCCTTCTCATGTATGGGGGGAAAAGCAATACTACATGGGTAGATCTGAGCATGAAGCGGCTTGCAGTAGCCCTCCCGCGATCTGAAACAAAGGAGTTTCCAAAGCTCGACCACTTTGGGATCGACAAAAAGGCCCCACGAGATGTCGCCCAGGCAGTCAGTGCATACTTTCTGAAGTAGCAGGCCACACACTTGCTCGAACCGCGTGAGCTCCCTCTACGGTTAGTCAAGGCTTGACCGCAGAGGGAGCCCACGTTCTGCTCTTCATCTACCTACAGAGCAGGCCATCAGCTGCCAGAGCAATGAGCACCATGCCCAGGCAGAGCAGGGCCACACCAGGCCATCCTGCCCAGATGAGCGCCAGCCCCGGTAGGACCGCGCCAAAGCTGCCACCGAAGTAATAGAGTGAGAGGTACATAGATGCAGCCGTCCCCTTTGCTGTCGTCGCCTGCTCACCCAGATACAGGTTTACAGCTGCTACGGTTGAGAACATACCCAACGCCAGCAAGCCCAGGCCGAAGATCACTATGGGAAGGATAGGGATGAGCGTGATTAGAAGCCCGATGGCGGCCAGTCCCATGCTGAAGGCAATAGCACGCCGCGTACCAATACGTCCCGCTATCGTGCCTGCTGCCGGTGAAAAAACTCCCGTTAACCAGAGCAAGTAAACCAGGCCCAGCGTTACCGTCGGCAGCCTGAAAGATGGCCCCGTCAAATAATAGGGTAGATAGGTAAACGTCCCAATGAAGCCAAAGAAGAGCGTGAAGCCAATGACGAAGGCACCCACAAGTCGGCGGTTGTGCAGGTGGAGCAACATATCACTTGAGACCTGGCGTAAAAAAGCGCCAGGTCGCGCCGTTGCTTTTGCTTCTATATTTTTCCTGCTGTTTGTCTCTGGTAAGAAACGCCACATGAACAGGGCAGCGATGAGCGTGGGTAACGCAAATACTTCCATAGCGATACGCCAATCATACAATCCTGCTAGGGCCGCACTTCCCACACGCGCAAACAGGCCGCCCAGGGTCAGGCCGCTTACATAAATGCCCATTGCCAGTCCCCGCCCTTTGCCCTCAAACTCCTCGTTAACGTAGGGAATAGCCACGCTCGTCAGGCCAGGCATCAGCAAACCCTGCATCGCGCGTAGTACAACCAATACGGCAAAATTTGGTGCGAAAGCGCATAATAGCGTGGGAATGAGTACGAGAAAGCTTGCTCCCACCATTACCCTTTTGCGTCCAATACGGTCAGAAAGCGGGCCATAGAACAGCGAACCGATAGCAACTGCCAATACGAGCAGGGAAACAGTCAGCCCTGCTGCAGGCGCACTGATATGGAAATCCCGGCTCAGTACTGGCAGTATAGCCTGGGTTGTATACATGTTGGCAAAGATAAAGGCCGGTGCGAGAAAGAGCGTCACCAGTGCCCCCAATCTCGGTGGCTCCCGGGGTACATTGGGTGAAGAGATGGCACTGGACATGAACAAGACCTTTCTATCTAAATGCAGACGCTCACTGCCACTTCAAACGGCCAGGCTCTTCACCTGGCGTATCATGGCGATGCGCTGCTCAGCCAGGACACTCGCAGCACGGTACGTGGGAATGTTCTGCTCTTTGGAGATCGCCATAACGTTTGCCATCGTCTTGTAAATGTGGGAGACCTTCTCCATGGCGCGTTGACGATTGAAGCCGCCGGGGTTCAGACTATCCACGCCGCTGATGACTCCGCCCGCGCTGACAATATAATCGGGTGCATACAAGATAGCCCGCTGAGCGAGCAGGTCACCGTGCCGTTCCTCGGCTAATTGATTATTGGCCGAACCACAGACTATCTTACAGCGCAGTTCCGGAAGAGTCTGGTCATTGAGGACAGCGCCCATGGCACAAGGGCTGTAGACATCGACATCGAGACGGTGTATCTCTTCAGGCTCTACGACGTTCACCGCATAGTGTGCAGCCAGCACGCTTGTTTTCTCCTGGTCAATGTCGGCAATCGTGACGGTCGCCCCCGTCTCAACCAGGTATCTCACCAGCTCTTTGCCCACGGCGCCGGCACCCTGCACGGCGACGGTGCGACCCTGCGGGAGAGGACTTCCATAGACCTCCCTGAGACAGGCTCGAATACCTTGAAAGACGCCAAAGGCAGTGGCAGGCGCACTATCTCCTGGTCCTCCCATCGCTTCGGGTATGGTCACCACGTAGGGTGATTCCATGCGCATCACTTCCATATCCTGTACCGTAGTACCGACATCCACACCCGTGAGATAAAGGCCACCGAGCCGGTTGATGAAGCGGCCAAGTGCTCGCAGCACCCCCTCGGTTTTATCCTGCTTCGGATCGCCGATAACAACGCACTTCCCTCCACCATAAGGAAGCTCGGCGGCAGCATTTTTGTAGGTCATCCCACGAGCCAGCCGCACTGCATCCCTGAGAGCATCCGCCTCTGTTTCATAAGGCCACATACGCATGCCGCCCGCCGCTGGACCCAGTGTGGTATCGTGACAGCGCGATCCCAATAACCGTTTGGCGCTAGGGTGTTCTCTTACTATACCACGTTCGTTCTTCCAAGCATGGATGAAACACGCAAACCTCTCTGGCTGATGACAGAAGAGAACATCGCGAAGAGTGAGGGTGTTTATAAACAATACTGGATTAACTTCAAAGCAAGGCATCCTGAATTTTATGCGGTAGAGGGAGCACCACCATACTCTGTGAGTCATTTGCCGTTTGACATACCTGAGAGTAAAGCCTGTAATTATGTCGAGATGAAGTTAACAGAGTTAGCATGTAAGCGGTGTGGTAGCAAATGGATATCCCGTCATAAAACTCCCCCTGTCCAATGTCCGAAGTGTAAGTCACCTTATTGGAATAGGAAAAGAAGGAATTGTAAGTAGTTGTTGAGCTTATGGGATATAAAGAGACCTGAGGCGGATTTGGATTGAGTTTTGATTTCACTTCATGACTACTCTTGTATTGTGGGTTAATGTCTACCTCTCTTTTTATTACTTCTGCTTTTACTGGGTTTGGGATCGGGATGATTTTTTCTCTTACTTCGCTGCACCAGCCAAACAATAAATAATGCTCCGAGACCGCCAGCTCCTAAAAGAGCCACGAGTAATGAGGTAAGCAAGTCACCAACTTTTATTTGCCCGGGAGAGATAAATGGTTCTGGGTGAGGCGTTGGGGTTGGCGTTGGAATGGGTGTAGGAGTTGGCGGGGGTCCTTTGACATGGACAATAAATTGTTTATCTCCAATTCTTGCTTTGTGCGAAAAAATATGAGCGAATTTCCAAATTGCCTCAATATCGACATCCATCAGCTGTGAGCCTTGCACTACAGGAATAACAATCCATTTCCACGTAACGCTTGGTGGATTAAGAGGTTGTTCTTGCGGTCCAATTAAATCTATTTTAAACGGACCATCATTTGGTGATAGGATTGCGATTGCACTTACTTCATATCCATATCCAAAGGCATTTTGGAGAGTAGACCCAGGTGTCCCCGCAGGTAAGGCTTCACTGGGAGTGGCACTTGCTTTTTCTATCGAAAGAGTTGAGACAATAGCCTGTCCCTTTGGGATAAGCGAAACTTTCACTTCATAGGATTGATTAATTTGCATTGAAGTCGGTGTGTCAGTAATAATCTCTATTTTTGATGGGTTTAAATTCACAATTGGGACAGGAGTTGGGGTAGGCCCACTGCGTGAAATCGCTGAAGTTGGAGTTGGTTTCACGCCTTGATATGGATGCGTGAAAGTTTCTTGAGAAGACTCAAAAAATAAAAACAAAAATACACCTGCGGCGATAACCGCTAGAGCAGCACTAACTATGAAGATTTCATTATGTCTTCTTTTAAGATAAACTGCTCCAAAGACAAAAAAAGTCATAAGAGCAACAAGGGAAATAAGGATTGCTAAGAAAAGAGCCATGATCTTCCTCTTTAAATAAGCAATGCAGTAAGAACTTTGTCAGGAGAAAGAGAAGAATACGGTTTATACTTGATAAAAGTATAAGTTATTGATGGACTTTTATCAATCCTGTTTTTAACAAAAAGAAAACCGCCCGTCCAGTGTCCGAAATGGAAGAGTCCGTATTGGAATAGGATGAAACATTAGTTTGTCATTGCTTTACTTTTGCCTATGAATATCGTTTACTTACAACAGATAGAACTTATACCTGAAAGGAGTACAAATCAGTGAAGTTCATCTGGGATTTCGTTTATGTAGGAGGGTATAGACCTCCTTGGAGTTTTGGATAGCTCTCGCGATAGCTATTCCTGGTACTGTTGCCAGCTTGATCCAAATCTACGAGTTTATTCAAGCTCGCCGTAAAAAGACCAAGAAAAGCGAGTAAGCTGAGAAGAATTTTTTAAGCAAGAAACCCCTGTTATATTTCCAGGGGTTTCTTGTATGGTGAGTTACCCATCGGCTTCTAGCTCGTTCAGATAACTAGCGCTGAGAAGAACCATCCCGTTCGGGTTTGAAACAAACACAACTATTCTCAAATGCTTCTCCGAATCATTTTTTTACTGTTTTCTGGTTATACCAGGAGAGTTTTAATGATTGGAGCAGCATATGAGAAGGAAAACTTTGGTTCTTCTTGGGGCAGGATTAGGCGCACTTAGCCCGATCTTGCTACAGCCTGTGGCACTTTCATTGGCAGTGGTTATCATATTGATACCATTGTCGGTGATCCTGATCGTCTTAATCGCTTTGCTTAATCAAGAGGTGCATAGCCGATTGATTGAACTTATCACCGCTATACCTTCTCAAAGAAGACAAAAGGCTCTTACCAAGAGGAACTAGAGCTTATAGCGTAAGTTGACGATCAGACGGAGGAGGAGCGTATTTCTACGCTCCTCTTTCTTTTTGCCCTAAATTGATACAGTTTGTCCTCTTGCAATTCATCTTCATCATCTTCATACTGTAAACATGCAATACAAGTGTAAGCGGTGCAAATATACATGGACAGCAAAAGTTGAGAAACCGAAGAGTTGTCCACGCTGTAAGGGGCATGCAATTGAAAAAGTATGAGAAAAGTGGATATAAGAGTCCCCGACAATTACAAACTACTTCGTGAAGAAGATAATCAACCTGTTTCAGTTGATGAAGGTGATAACTCAATTCCTGAAGCAGTCATGGAGAAGTTAAAGAATGAGAAGGTTTATATCATGTATTCTAATTACCTAAGTTTGGCCCAAACTAATGGCCACATGCGCAGGAGCAAGAAGCTCGCGCAAGGCATCGACTAAAGAAGGTGCTAAGGGTGCCGCTTGATTGAGCACGATCTCAACAAGACGGCCTAAAGCATCACTGACCAGAAAACCACTGACATGAAAGACATCGCGTACCATGCGCAGCGTCCCATAGTGCTGCACGGGCGAGGAGGGTGTGCTCAACCACTGCTGAGCCCAGACCACCACATTGTGGGCCAGGCTGCTCAGCAAGATGACCATTTGCTGGGCTTCAAAGCGTTTTTTGCTGCGTTTGGTGCTGCCCAAGCCTTGATGATCCCCCTTGAACGAGGTTTCCACCCCACCCCCACGCTGATCATACAGATACACATACGCCAGCAGCACGGTGACCGGATCGACATTGGGTCCAGCTGTCACATTGGTCAAAGCCAGCACTTCGATCGGATCGAGCGTCGAGATCAGCACGCCGACGCCCCACTGGCCATTGGCCTTGCGGCAGCGCACGGCGATGCGTCGCACGGGCCGGGCATACTCAGGGGCAGGAAGGTGGACCCAGCCGATTTGCCGACCTGGCACCTTGGGATCATCAACCCAATACGACACACTTTGCGCCAAACGCTGGGCGCGACTGCTGGAGTAATCCTTGCCATGCACCTGATAGCCCCCTACCAGCAGCCAATTGACGTCGTCCAGGCTACCGCCACCGGCATCGATGCGCACCAAGGTGCGTGCTCGTTTGCGCTCATCCAACTCCAATGTTTGCTCAGCGGCTTGGATCAGTGGCTGCAAGGCTTTGCTCAGTTGCGTCTTGCCATCAAAGAGTCGATCCACCACGACTTCCCCATAGCGCGTGGCCAGCACTCGCCCCAATTGCCGACCGCGCCGGTTGCGTTGTTTGGCAAAATACCCTTTGCTTGCAAAGGCGGCTTGCTTGCCACATGGCATGCCGCTCATATCCACATCCAACACTTGCCAGTCCTTGTTCTCGGCTGTGCAGGCATCCAGGGTTTCTTGGACCACCGACTGTTCGGCACAGCCACTGCGTCCGAAGGCCGCTTGCAAAGCGGGATCGCTGCGCAACCGCGTGTTGATTTCCACCAGCCCGTGGGCTCCTGCCAGCAGAGCAATCAATCCGTCGTAGAGCTTGTCAGTGGGCGTGTGCTTGACCGTCTTCTGGGCAATGCGCACCGTCTTGCGGATGGGGTCAAACACACCCCGTTGCCTCAGTTTTACGCCAATGGCTGCCAGACTGGCACAGCCCGTAAAATGTCGCGTCGTTTGCGTGTGGGATGGGGAGCGGTTGCCCTCTGACGAGGGTCACCCGTCACCCTTCCCCCGAACCGGACTTACCCCTTTCAGGGTATCCGGCTCTCCCTTTGTCTGTACTTGAAATAGCTCGCATCAGGGAGTTTTCCTGCAT
>WNGM01000360.1_pt1 | contig 36686 bp, 34 predicted proteins | sample 5400571 | NCBI WGS metagenome assembly WNGM01 (sample SAMN13153378, study PRJNA577476) | soil metagenome | isolation source: 100 cm soil or saprolite under Garry oak tree replicate 2 | place: USA:California | collected 2016-06-15 | reverse complement strand
TCCACGTCTGCAGCAGACCCGGATCGATGTCCACCAGAGCGGTTCGGCGGAAGCAGGCGAGCAGCTCGGCATCGATCGCGTAATGGAAGTTCAACAGAAGGTCGGCTCGTTGGAACACCTCGTGCGCCTCGGACCGGGTGGCCCCGATATAGGTGTACTCCATGCCCTGCGCGCGCTCCTCGCCCGCATCCGTGCAGAGGATGACCCTGCCCGCCAGGCCGTATCCCTCCAGTCGCCGCAGCAGACCCTCGACCCGGGACCTCTCCTGCCCGGCGCCACAACTGTGAAAACGTTCGACCCAGTAGACCTCGCACCCCACCTGCCGCAGGGCGTGGACGTACTGCAGGTAGACCCAGAAGTGGCCGCCGCCATCGAGGAACTCCAGGGTCCGGTACGGCGAGACCACAACGGTGGACATGTCGCTTCTTCCCCCGGGCCAGCCGCGGACGGGTCACCGCAGCGCGACGTCCAAGATCTTCCCGGTGGTCCGGCTGGCGTCGAAGTAGGTCTCGGCGATTTCCCGAGCGCTGCGGCAGTGGCGCCGGTAGTCCGCGTTGACCGTCGCCAACGCCTCGGCCGCCTCCGCCGGCGAGGAGAACTGGAGGATGCCCTCGCCGGAGGGCAGGTACGAGCTCAGACCGGTGCGCTGCACCACCACCGGTTTGCCACTGGCCAGATAGCACAGGCTCCGATCGCTGATCCATCCGTTCTGGAGCTTGGCGTACGAGGGTTTCACGCAGCTGATTTCCCCTCGCGAGCGTTGGATGTAGGAGCGGTACAGCTCAGGGGTCCTGCTGACCTCCAGAGAATGGCGGAGCCGCCAGCCGTGGCGCTCCATCGTCCGTCGATCCTCGGCATCGTCAGCGGCCATGTAGACGGCCAGCTCGAGCGGTTGGCTCGTCAGACGGGGAAGCTCGGCGAACGCCAGAAACGACACCCGCTTGTTGTTGTCGTACAGCACCTCGCGGCCGTCCACGATCTCGCTGGCGTACCCGCTCCACCAGTCGGTGACCGTCGTGAACACCTCGCACCGCGGGTCGTGCACGTAGGGCCACAGCCCCAGGCACACCGGTGGCTGGATGTGCACCCAATCGAGGCCGCAGTCCGGAAAGGGAGCCGACGGCGTTCCGACCATCTCCCCGATCGTGAAGTACAGGTCGTGCGGCGCCACGGCGAGCTGGCCGGTGCTCATCCACTTCTGGAGCAGGCCCGGGTCGATGTCCACCAGGGCGGTTCGACGGAAGCAGGCGAGCAGCCTGGCATCGATCGCGTAGTGGAAGTTCAACAGCAGGTCGGCTCGTTGGAACACCTCGTGTGCCTCGGACCGGGTACCCACCAGGTAGTCGTACGGCTTGCCCTGCGCGCACCCCTCGTCCGTGTAGAGGATGACCTTCCCAGCCAGCCCGTAACGCTTCAGCCGATCCAGCCAGGTCTCGATCCGGGACCTCTCCCGCCAGGGGCCGCCGCCGGGGACACGCTCCAGCCAGTACACCTCGCAGCCCGCCTGGCGCAGGCCCTCCACATACTGCAGGTAGACCCAGAAGTGGCCGCCCCCCTCGAGGAATTTCAAGGTCCGGTACGGGGAGACCACGACGGTGGTCATGTCGTTCCTTTCTCGGCTTCCTCGGCGAGGAGGTCCATGGCCTCGCCGAAGTTGACGAGTCGGATCTGCCGTGCAGAAAGCAACGCCCGCAGGGCGGGGTCGCACAACGTCCGCAGCTCGACCTCGCGCTCCATCCGGTAGCTGGATCGCAGCAGCGGGTCCGGGTAGCCCGGGTGGCAGCTCAACTCGGTGACCCCCGCCGAGATCTCGGTCTCCACCAGGCCGATCAGGCCTTGGACGCTGATCTGCTCCAGGTGCGTCTCGCCCGCCCACTGCCCGTAGAAGCTGGAGAGGTAGCGCACCGGCGAGTGTTCGCGCAGCGGCAGCCCGTACCGGTCGGCCGCTTCGAGGAAGTACGGGAGCAGTCGAGGATTCCGGTGAAGATTGTGATGCGAGTCGAGATGGGTCGGCGGGCGGCCCATGAGCTCCTGGAAGCAGCGCAGCTGCTCGCGGAGCACCGTCTGGCAGCGCGCTCCGGTCTCGAGGTCGACGAGCGCCCGCCCGGACGCATCCGTGAGGTTGGCATGCAGGCCCACGCTCAGCCCTGCCAGGTCACCTGCCAGGCGGGCTCCCTCCTGGCTCGCCGGCAGGTTCACCATCAGGCTGGCGCTCGTCAGCGGGCCGCGCCGGTGCACCTCCGCGATGCCACGGTTGACTCCCGGGCTGGCACCCAGATCGTCACCGTTGACAACGATGAACTTCATGCGGGGACCCCCGGCGGCGCCCCCGCCGCGGTGAGCGCCGGCTCGACGGATTCGAACCAGGTCTCCATCTCGGCCAGCTTGTCGAACGCCCATTCGGCCTGCGCCTGCACCGCCTCGATACAGGGCCAGATGAGGCAGTTGGCGATGCGCGAGATCTCGGCCGTCTCCAGCAGCAGGCTCAGATCTCTCGTGGCGGGCGCCTGCCAACCGAGGGGTGCCACCGCCTGCTGGTACCGGTCCAGGATCCACGGCCGATGGTGGGCCGAGAACCGGTACAGGAACGTCGAGAGATCGTAGGTGAGCGGTCCGACCCCCGTCGCGTCCCAGTCGATCAGGCGGGTCCGGGGACCGTCCGGGGTCGGCACCGCGAGGATGTTCTTCGGCCACAGGTCCCCGTGCAGCAGCGTCTCGGGCCCACCCCCCTCGGCCATGACCCGGGCGCGGTCGGGGCCTTCGTCGAGCAGCTTGTACAGGCGGCGCAGCAGCCGGTCGCGCAGCGCCAGATCGCCTGCGTCGGCGTGGACGGACGGCGGCTGGAGGGATTCCAGACCGCGGATGGCGTCCCGGATGTTCGTCAGGTAATAGGTCATCCCCATGTCTTTTCCGTACATCCGGCACTCGGGCAGCAGCGGGTGCTCCGCGAAGCGGACGTGCAGTGCAGCGATCAGGTCGACGGCCGCTTCCACCCGGCTCCGCTCGGGATTGACGGTGTCCAGCGTGCGGTCTCCGAGATCCTCGTAGACATGCCAGACGCACTCGGCGCTCCGCTCGGCGGCGACGCCGAGCAGGACGGGGCCCGCGCCGCCCAGGTCGCCGGCGGGGAGCCAGCGTGTCGCAACGAGCTGGTTGCGGACCGCGCGTGGCAGGTTCATGCGCTTGACGACGAACCTACGAGCCCCACCGTCGACCTCGAACCCCAGACGGTAGACCTTCTGCTCTTTCAAGCACTGCTCGCTGGTCAGCCGCCCGGTCACCCGCGATGCGCCCAGCAGCTCCAGCAGCACGCCACGCAGCTCCGCCAGGCCCTGTTGGCCGCTGTCCCGCAGCGCGCATTCCAGCCCCTCGATCACGATCGAGATCCTCCTGCTCTGCTAGATGCCGGCCCTGGCGACGATCTCGCCGCCCTCCAGCTGGATGCGGACGTCGCAGGGCTCGAGCGTGCTCTCCCGGTGGCTGATCAGGATGGTGGTGCGGTCACGCATGAGCCGCTCCAGCGCCTCGATGATCATGGCTTCGGTCCTTGGATCGACCGAGCTGGTGGGCTCGTCCAGAATGAGGATGGGTGCGTCCTTCAGGAAGGCTCGGGCGAGGGCGAGGCGCTGGCGCTCGCCGCCCGACAGGCGCATGCCACGCTCTCCCACCTGGGTGTCGAAGCCGTCCGGGAGGCGCGTGACGAACTCGCGGGCGCTGGCCGCCTCGGCCGCCGCGACGATCTGCTCGTAGCTGGCATCGGGGCGCGCGTAGGCGATGTTCTCGGCGATGCTGGCGGAAAACAGCACGGGCTCCTGGAGGACGAGCGCGTACTGGTTCCGCAGGTCGGCCAGCTTGTAGTCGCGCAGGTCCCGGCCGTCCAGCAGGAGCTGGCCGGAGTCCGGGTCGTAGAACCGCAGCAGCAGGCTCACCAGTGTGGTCTTGCCCGACCCGGTCAGGCCCGCGATGCCGAGGCGTGTGTGCGGCTCGATCTCGAACGAGAGGTCGCGGAGGACCGGGAAACGGTCCAGATACGCAAACGAGACCTCGCGAAAGGCGAGGGCGGCGGCGGGGCGATGCGGGATCGGCCGCGCACCTGGCCGCTCGGGGACGTCCTGCCCCTCGTCGAGCAGCGAGAAGGCCCGCTCGGCGCTTGCCAGCCAGGACTGTATATCGGTCATCCGCTTGCTCATGGTCTTGAGCGGTGAGTAGAGCTGCGTCAGGTAGCCCATCACGAGCAGCAGATCTCCCAGGGTGAGGATCCGCCACTGCACGTGGCGGATCCCGATGAAGAGGACGGCACCGGTCCCCAGCGCGCCGACCAGCCCGACCAGCAGGGCGAAGGAGCCCTCGAGGAACGCCAGGTGGATCCGCGCGCGCATCCCCTGCGTCGAGCGCCCCACGAAGCGATCGTGCTCGCGGTCCTCCTGCCCGAACGCCTTCACGACCCGGAGCGCCGCGAGCACCTCTTGGGCGATCGACAGCGCCGAGGTCTCCAGCTCCTTGGCCTCACGCGACTGGCGGCGCATCCGGCGGCGGTAGATCCGCGCAAGCATGAAGAGCAACGGCGAGACCGCCAGCGCCACCAGCCCGAGCTGCCAGTCGATCCGGAGGATGATGTAGAGCATCAGGACCAGCGTGACGGCGGCCGTGATGAAGGGAATGAAGCCCTGGACCGCGATGTACTCGATCGCTTGGGCGTCGTACTGGATCCGGTACGTCGAATAGGTGGTGCCCCGCTCGTCGTGGTAGGAGACCGACAGGCGCTGGATGTGCCGGAACAGCTGTGCCCGGAAGTACAGCACCATGCGCTCGCCGACGTAGGTGCTCAGCAGGGTCATGAGCAGCATCTGGAGTTGCGCGAGCAGCGCAACCACCACGACCATGACGGTCGTGACGATCAGGATGGCGGTGTGGGAGCTTGTGGCGGCCGGCGGCAGCAACGCGTCCAGGGCGTGGGGGACCGGGTGCGAGTCGAGGACGCTGTCCACGGCCACCTTCAGCGGGACCGGGGTGAGCAGGGCCAGCGGGCTCGCCAGCAGACTGAGTACGAACACGCCCACGATGTGCAGCCGGTAGGGTCGCGCCTGATCCAGCAGCCGTCGATAGAGCGGGAAGTCGTTGCTGGTCACGAGCGGAGCTCCCTGGAAGGAGCGCGCCGTCGTCTCAGGCACCGGGAAATGGCGAGTTGCCGACGGTTCGGCGGTAGGGGGCGCTCGTCCAGCTTCACCCGCGCGAGCGCGGAGCGGACGGCGGCCGCGACGCTTACGGTCTCGTGCAGCGCTCGCAGGGCGAGCAGCCCGGCCAGCGCGCCGAACAGGGCGGCGGCCACGACGGCGTGATCGATTGCCGCCGAGATCGAGAGCCCGGCCGCCAGGATGATCAGCACGACGGCCGCGGGCGAGTACCTCGGCCAGAGGCGCACGCGAACCAACTGCCTGCCCGCGCCGTGCTCTTCGATCGCCATCAGGATGCGGACGGCGCCGAGCATCCCGCCGCGCGCCTGGAGGTCCCAGCGGTCGTAGGGACCTCCGCGAACCACCGGCACCCTGGCCCCCCTGACGGCGAGCTCGAGCTCCTGAAGCCGCTGCTCGGCAGCCTGCCAGCGCTCGGTCCAGATCGCCAAGCTGCGCCGTCGGCGCAGCGAGAGGCCGGGCCCACCGTACCGCCGCCAGGGGGCGAGGCCGTGACGCAGGCGACCCCACAGCCGCGCCGCCGAGTAGAGCAGGTGCAGGACCGCCGTCAGGCCCCGCAGCTTCAGGCTCGTGAGGCGAGACCGAGGGCCACTGGTGAAGGAGGCTCGTGCCGCGCCACGGCCAGCCTGCAGGATGGGGGCGACGGCGGCGAGCGTGAGGATCGGCAGGGCGAAACGCAGCCGTCCCCACACCAGCCCGGCGGCCGACAGCATGGCCAGGGCAGCGATGAGCAGGTACCACTCGGGTAGCAGCGGGAGGGACCGGAGCGCGCCAGGCTTGGGCTGGTCGAGCACCTGAAACGGTGCACTGCCCCAGGTGCCCTGATAGATGCGGCCCCGCCCGCCGAGCATCTGCTGAAGGCCCCTGCCGTAGATCCGGCCGGCCCAGCTGGCGTGGCCGCCGCTGTTGTACCGTTCTGGCCATTTCCTTTCCAGCAGGACCTCGGCCATGGTGTAGCCCTGTTGCTGCCTCCAGTAGGCGTGAACGGAATTGCGACGGTGATGCCAGACCACGGCGGCTGGGCTGAATCCCAACGTGCCGCCGGCTTCCCGCAGCCGCCAGCAGACATCGACGTCGTCGCCAGCCTTGAGGAACTGCGGATCGAATCCGTCTATCGCCTGGAGGCTGGTTTTTCGAAACGCCATATTGCAGCCGGGAATGTGCTCGGCCTCCTGATCCGAGAGCAGCACGTGCACCGGGCCTCCAGGCGCGTTGGCGACGCATTCGGCGACGTCACCGTCGCCGGCGGGCGCAATGTTCGGTCCTCCCACGCCGACATGGTCTGTCCGTAGGAAGGTGATCGCGAGGTAGGTCAGCCAGTGCGGATCGGGCCTGGCGTCGTCGTCGATGTAGGCGACGATCTCGCCGGTGGCCGCCTCCATGCCCACATTGCGCGCATGGCTCAACCCACCATGAGCTGTGGTGATCGGAGCAAAACCGAACTGTCTGGAGATGGCCGCGGTGGCGTCGGTTGAGCCATCGTCGACGACGATCACCTCGAAGTCGGGGTAGTCGAGCTCTCGCAGGCCCTGCAGGCAGTCGCCGATCGTTCGCTGCCCGTTGTAGGTGCACACCACCACCGAGATCCGAGGCCAGGCCTGATCCGACGGCACGGGCACGTCCGCGAACGCCTCGCGGACGGCGGCCAGGGCGGGTTTCGGGCTCCGGTCCCTGCGGGTGAGCCCGAAGTCCCAGTCGTCAACAGCCGCGCCCGCCCTGAACCACTCGTCGGTCCAGGCGTAGACGAAGGCGCCGGCGCAGCCTGCCGCGAACGCGGTTCTGATCTGCCAGTCGAGCGTGTACGCCTGCTTCTCCTCGCCGTGCCGAAGGCTGTCCAGCCCCACCTCGGTCAGGACGAGCGGGCGCTCGCCCGCGAGGTTCTGCAGGCGCGCCAGGTAGGCTTCCAAGCGCTCCTGAGACTCCAGGTAGACGTTGAAGCAGACGAAGTCGAGGAAGGGGAGCTGCAGGTACTCGGTGGAGGGATAGTTCACGTAGGTCACGACGGCCTGGGGGTCCTCCGCCTTGACTGCCCTGCACAAGCGCTCCAGGTACCGCTCGACCCGCCGCGGTCCGATCCAGCGGACAATTGGGGCAGGGATCTCGTTGGCGATCGTATAGCACAAGACGGCGGGGTGCGCCGCGCACGCACGGACCGCACCACGAACCAGCGCCCCGACATTGGGCGGGCTCTTCTTACCGTTGTCGGCCAGATAGCCGATGTAGCGCTCGACCGATAGGCCCACCATGACGTGCAGGCCGTGTCGACGAGCGGAGTCGAGCAGCCAGCGTGGCGGCACGGTATAGGTCCGGACGGCATTGATTCCGTTCACCGCCATCTGGGCGAAATCTCGCTCCACGACCTCTGGAATAGGGTATTCGGAACCGTCCTCGAGCGGAGAAAACGTTCCGTACGTCACACCGCGTGCATAAAACGCTTCATTATCGATAAAGAAGAACTTTCCTCGCACGCACAGACGTGGAGTAGATCGCGCATATTGTGCCACAATCGAAGGGCGGTGGAGAATCACGGTTGGCCCCCCGACAACCGATACCAATGGAATACCGTAACTTTGCGGAGACCCCCGTGACATCTGCAATACGGAATCCGGCCTATTTTTTGTCCCCCCGACCCCGCGGCCGGGCGGGTGACCCGGAAGGACCCGGAAGGGCCCTGGCCGGCGGCGGGCGGATGTCAGGTTGCCGGGGGGCGGGGGGCCAGGCCGACACCGGCGGCGGGGCGGCGGAGGCGGTGGAACGCCCAGATGGCGATCAGGGCCAGGAGGGCGAACGGGGCCAGCCAGACGAGCGCGACCAGGGCGGCGGCGGCGATTGCGCCGAGGCCGTCGACAGCGGTCGCCCAGGCCTTCGCGAAGCGGGTCCGGGGGACGGCGGGGCCGGCGGCGCCGGGCTCGGCGAGGTCCAGTTCGATGGTCGAGAACGACGATTGGTCGCGCAGGAAGTCGACCTGGCCCTGGAGCCGGTTGATGTTGGACTGCACGGTCTGGAGCTGGTTCTGGATCGAGATGACGTCGCCGATCGACTTGGCCTGGCCGATCAGGCGCAGGTACACCTTCTCCTGCGCTCGCCAGGCGGCGAGCTGGCCGCCCAGGTCGATGTACTGGGTGGTGACGTCGTCGCTGCTGGAGTGCTCGCCGCGGTAACGGCCCAGCCCCTTGAGGTCGCGCAGGGTGGCCTCGAAGGCGTCGACCGGCACCCGGAAGGTGACCTGGCCGTGCGCCGGTCCGTTGTCGGGCACCTCGGTGGAGGAGCTGACGTAGATGCCCTGGCGCCCGCTGACGATCGTGGTGGCGCGGCTGATGGTGTCGTTGAGCCTGGCCGTGCCGACCTCGAGGCTGAGCGTGGCCTTGCGCACGATGCGGTTGCCGAGGTCGACGAGCTGCACGGCCGGGGCAGAGGCCTTGGCGGTCGCCCCGCCGCTCGACGGCGCCTCGGCGGCGGGGGCCGCGGCCCCGGTGCCCCCGCCCGCCGCGGCGCCGCCCGCGGCCTTGTCCCCGCCCGCGCTGCACCCCGCGGCCAGCAGCGTGGCGAGCGCCAACGCCAGCGCGGCGGCCGCCCGACTCCTGTTCATCTCGACCCCTTCCTCGACGCGGTCAGCGTCGATAGGACGGTGGTCGCGGCCGGTCCGGTTCCCGGGTGCTCACCGCCGGACGGCGGCTGCTGCCCCGGGCACGGCCCACCTCCGCAATTCGGACCCTGGGGAGCAAGGCATAGCAGGCGACGCACAAGCACACAAGGACCGCGGGCCAACCCTTAGCAAACCCCTACCCACCCCTCAGCTTCAGCTCAGGGACCGGGTCCGCGTTGCGGTGATCGACCGCGCGCGGTTCGACGCCGGCTGGTGCTGGCCTGCCGTGGCGGAGGCGGCGGCTGCGCTGCTGGACGGGGTCCGGCAGGGGTGCCGCCGCGAGAAGTGCCTGCGTGTATGGGTGGCGCGGGCGCTCGCAGACCGCCGGAGAATTGTGCGGGATAGCGGGTCGCCGCGTCCGGGTCCAGCCGGACCCGCTCCAGCGCCTTTGCGACCTCGGCGCGTCGCTCCGCCCGGCGCAGCGCCCGGTGGGCGAGCAACGGTTCCTCGGGCGTCTGCCCGATGGTGCGGACCGGGTTGAGCGAACCGTGGGGATCCTGGAAGACGGCCTGGATGTCCTGGCTGAGTTCCCGACGGCGGTGCGGACCGGCGTGGGTGATGTCCTCTCCGGCGAACCGGATCGTTCCCGGGGTGGGGGAGATCAGCCCGAGCACGGCGTTCCCGAAGGCGGATTTGCCGGAGCCGCTTTCTCCGACCACGCTGAGCGTCTCGCCGGCGGTCAGGCTGAGGTCCAGGTGGTCCAGCGCGGTGAGCGGCGGCCGGCCGTGGCCGCACTGGTAGTGCACTGTCAGCCTGCGGATGTCCAGCAGGGTGTCGGCCGAGCTCGTCATCGCCGCTCCAGGTGGTCGATGTGCATGCAACGGGAGACCTGGCCTGGGCCCACGCCCCAGTCGTGGGTGATACCCACGGCGCGGCGCGAAACGTCACGCTCAGCGTGGAGTTGGTTGTCCGCGCGACCACCTGATCGGCCCTCGCGGTCCGGATGTGCTGGCCGACACCGAGGCGAGGTGACGCACGGCACCGTCAAGCGGAGGCGTGCTTGCTACGGTTCGTCGCATGCACCGCTTGGAGAGGCGCGGCCTGCACGGAGCCGCACGCGGCCCCCCGGGAATTGACGTCCACAGGATGGCTGGTCGCAGTTTCGGGGGGAAACAACATGGCCGATGACAAGCTCGAACCACGCTTGCGCGCCTTGATCGACGAGCAGAAGGTCCGCGCCAGCGCGCGTGGCGTGAGCGTGGCCGAGGTCGAGGAGCAGCAGAGCGTCCAGGTAACGATCTCACACCAGGAAGACGTCCGGGCCCTGGAGGGGCAGCCGGGGGAGGGTCAGGCTCGCCAAGCGGCGTTGGCCAGCCTCGAGCACAAGGTGCACGAATTGCAGGCGCCGGTTCTGGCCAAGCTCGCCGAGGTCGGCGTCGAGCCGGACCGGCAGCACGTCCTCACCAACGCCGTCACCGCCACCCTGACGCCGGCTCAGATCCGCCAGGTCGCCGAGCTCGACGAGGTCAAGCTCGTGCGGCTCGAGAGCTTCGACCAGGTGACCACGATGAACGAGAGCGTCGAGGTCATCGAGGCGAGGGAGGTCTGGGACCAGCTCGGGTTCAACGGCCGCGGCATCCGGGTGGCGGTCCTCGACACCGGCATCGACGAGAACCACCCAGCGCTGCTCGGCAAGGTGGTCGACCGGGTGAGCACCGCCGGCGAGTCCATCACGATTCCGGGCGCCCACGGCACCCATACCGCTGGGACGGTCGCGAGCAACGATCCGATCTACCGGGGCGTCGCCTGGCAGGCGGACCTCATCAACATCAAGGTCCTGACCGCTGGTGGCTCCGGGCAGCCGCAGTCGGTCATCGACGGACTCGACCAGGCGGTGCGCCGCAACGCGCTGGTGGCCAGCCTCAGCCTCGGGTGGAGCGAGATCGCCCACGGCTGGGTCTGCAACGACGCCGACTGCATCCTCTGCCAGGCCGCGGACAACGCCGTCCGCCTCGGCGTCACGGTGGTGGTCGCGGCCGGCAACGAGGGCAACCAGGCCGCCGACCCCGCCAACGCCGGCAAGTCCAACATCAGGCACCCGGGGGCGGCCCGACGAGTGGTCACCGTCGGCGCGGTCGACAAGGCGAAGGTGCTCGCGTGGTTCTCCAGCATCGGCCCCGGCGCCGCGCGGCTGAGCCCGGGCTCGGCCATCCGCTGGACCAAGCCGGACGTGTCGGGTCCGGGCGTGAGCATCGTGTCGTCGGTCCTGGGCGGCGGCTTCGGGGCCTTGAGCGGTACCTCGATGGCCACCCCGCACGTGGCGGGCGTGGCGGCGCTGATCCTGCAGAGGTTCCCTGACGCCTCGCCGATGATGGTGAAGAAGCACCTCGAGGACACCAGCGAGGTCCTGCCGTACGCGCCCAACGAGGCCGGCTACGGGCTCGTGAACGCGTTCGGTGCGATGATCCACACGCTGACCGTGAAATAGCGGAGCCTCCCGGGTGCGGCGACGGATGTCCGTCGCCGCACCACGGGCGGTCTCGGGGCCAGGAGATCATGACCCAGGCGAAGATCGATCCCATGCTGGCCGAGGAGCTCCGGCGTGCCGCCGCGCAGGGCCTCGCCGACCGGCCCATTCCGGTCATCATCGAGCACGTGACGCCGGTCCCCGCGAGCAGCGGGGAGCGGGGCGCCGGACTGGCGGCGCTGGAGCGCCAGGTCCGCGAGCTCCAACGGCCGATGGTCGAGCGGATCAACGAACTGGGAGCCGGCGCGACCGTGCGCCAGCACGTGCTCGCCAACGCGGTGTCGGCCAGGCTCACCCCGGCCCAGATCGCGGCGCTGGCGGAGCACCCGGACGTCCGAATGATCCGGTTGATCCGCGACGACCAGGTCACTACCTGAGGTTGGAGCGCCGCGCCGGCGAGATCTCGCGGCTGTTCCCCGAGGTGGTACGCGACCTGTTCGACGGTGCCGGCTTCAAGCTCGGCAGCGTCATCCACACGCCGAGCTCCATGCACATCGTGGAGGCGCGGCCCGCCTGATCGCGGGAGACCGGATTCCTCAGGCACGTGTACTCGGTTGCCCCTCCAGATGTCGAGTGCTTCGGCGTCGTGATCTCCGGTCCTTCATGGCGTGGACGACCGCGCCCTCGACGAAGGTGGCGAGGACCCTGGCGTCGCCGACCGGGCCGGCCCAGGGTCGAACAGGTCGCGGTCGAGCACGGCGAGGTCGGCGAGCTTGCCGGGCTCGATCGAGCCGGTGGTGGCGTCGAGGCGGTTGGCGTAGGCGGCGCCGATGGTGGCGGCGTCCAGCGCGGCGGGCAGATCGAGCCGCTCGACCGGCAGGAACGGCTCGCCGGCGCGATCGTCAGGGGCGACGCGGTTGACGGCGACCTCGATCAGGGCGAGCGGGTCGGGGGTCGAGACCGACCAGTCGCTGCCGAACGCGAGCGTCGCGCCGGCACGCAGGCGGCCGACGCTGGCGGTACGGCGCTGCTCGACGAGGCCGTCCAGCTGCTCCTCCCCGGCCTCCGGCTGCCACTCGAGCGCGGCAACCACCCTGGCGGTGAGCTTCCTGGCCGCCGCGGCGGCGCGGTAGGCGTCGAGCTGTGCCGGCAGCACCCACGCGTCCTGCCAGGCGCTGATGCCGAGGCGGTGCAGGTAGGCCTGGGCGGTGGCCAGCGCGGGCCAGCTCGTCGGCGGAGGGCGGCGGCACGACCCGCTCGACCAGGCGCATTGCCCCCTCGTGCAGCACGCTGGTGGGCGCGCCGCGCTGGTCGCGCTCCAGCCGCCCGTTCGGGGGGTCGGTGGTCGCGGCGGTGACGCCGGCGAGCGCGAGCGCGGGCGCGTTGGCCCAGCCAGAGTGGCCGTCGCGGCTCTCCAGCCACACCGGCCGGTCGGGCACGAGGCGGTCGAGCAGGCCGGCGGGTGGGACGCCGCCGGGGAAGGCGTCCATGCGCCAGCCGCCGCCGAGCAGCCACGGCGCGTCCGGATGGTCCGCGGCCCAGCGGGTCATCGCCGTCAACCGTGTACACCGGCGCGCCCGTGATGATCAGCTCGACCTCGTCCGCCATGAACGCCTCCACGATCTCCCTTTCGGGGGACTATCGCAGGGTCGCGCTCCAACCGCGGGCGCTCGGACGGGAGGTGTGTCGCTCCGGCGATCGACCCTGGGATCGCCGATCGCGCGGGTGCACGCCTCGCCTCAGCCCCTTGGGATGATGGTCACCACCGGCAGCCCGCAGCGGCGCTCCACCTGACGGCGGAGATCCATCCGCAGCCACCTCGAGATGGGTTGGGGCAGGGTGGAGAGGATGACCTCGTCGAACTCGCGGGTGGCGAGCACGTCGGCGATCGCCTCGAGTGGGTCGGCACGGCCCAGCTCTCCCTCGGCCTTGGCGCCCAGGTCGTGGAGCGTGCCGAGGAGCTGGTCCAGTCGCTGCCGTGCCTGCGCGGTCGTCACCTCGTCCGTTGCGGGAGCGCACTCGGTGATCAGCGCGGCCATCGGCACGTGACCAGCGGCCGCCGCGAGCGCGTAGTAGTCCACCGCACGGGTGTTGGGAACCAGCACGTAGAAGGAGCAGGGGTCCTCGAGACGTTTGCGGAGCTCCTCGGCGAGCTCCGCGCCTCCGAGCGTCTGGTTGGCAACCACGAGGTACCTGCGCACCGGGATCACTCCCTCGGCCTTGTGCTCACCCCGACGGAATAACAGGTCATCCTACAAGGCCTCGCCACGGAGGTGCATGCGTGGGGTCGAGATGTTCTCGTGATCGAATCGCGCTCTAGCGGGCTAACCAGGCGATACCGTCACGCGCCTACTTATTGACCTCCAAACCGCGCCAGGCGGTCGCTGAGCTGCCGGTCGTCGACGACAACACCGGCCGCACCGACCAGGTGTCGTTCATCCGGGACTGGGGCATCCCCGGTTCCGCCGCGAGCCGTACGGATCACGCTGCCCGGCGGACGTGGCAGCGTATCCAGGTCCCGGCGAACGCGCCCGCCGAAGCCAACGGTCTGTTCTGGGAGCTCGACCCGACCGGTGCGCAAGGCCCGCAGGCGCTGTCGCGTCTCGTGGTCGCGCGCTGATTCGGTGCGCCAGCTCATCGGACCCTCAGCTCCCCGTTGCGAATCCGTGCCAGGGAACCCTCGCGGCGCCGGCGCTCGGCGTGATAGACGAAGCGGATGATCTCGCCATCCTCGGCGTGATCGATGGCCTGCCGACCGGTCAGGTCGATTTCGCCGAGGCTGTCCTTGCCGGGGCGCACGACGAACCGGACCAGCTCGGGCTGGGCTGGGAATCGTTGACCGTTGCCGGTCGTGTAGCCGAACAGGAGACGGGTCAGCTCTGCCTTGGAGTCGAGCGGCCGATGCCCGGCGAGACGGTGGTCGAAGACCATGACGTCGTACATGCAGCACTGCTCCTCCTGGACGGTGGTTGGGCCTGTGGCTCAGGGCGCTGGGACCTCCGTGGGGACGGCGACGTAGTCGTCGGGGTCGAAGCGGCGTAGCCGGAGGCCGTAGGCGGTGGCGAAGCCTGGCCAGAGGGTTGAGTTGCGGCCGGTGGCGTCGAGATACCAGCTCGAGCAGCCGCCGGTCATCCAGACGGTGCCGGCCATCTTCGCGTCGACACGCTCGGTGAAGCGCTGCTGCGCGGCCTCTGCGGGCTCGATCGCCGTCAGGCGGGCACGGCGCATGTACCGCAGGGCGGCGATGATCTGGTGGAGCTGGCTCTCGATCATCAGCACGACGGAGGTGTGGGCGAGTCCGGTGTTCGGCCCGAACAGCAGGAACAGGTTGGGGAAGCCGGCCACGGTGGTGCCCAGGTAGGCCCGCATGGTCGGGGTCCACGCCTCGGCGAGGGTGCGCCCGTCGCGACCGCGGATGCAGTGCATCGTCGGCATGTCGGTGACGTGGAACCCGGTCGCGAAGATGATGGTGTCGACCGGATGTTCGGTACCGTCGTCGGCGACGATCCCTTGCGGGCGGATCTCGCGGACCGGTCCGACGACCAGGTCGACGTTGTCGCGCTCCAGGGCGGGGTAGTAGGTGTTGGAGAGCAGGATCCGCTTGCACCCGAGCACGTAGTTGGGGGTGAGCGCGGCCCGCAGCCGCGGGTCCCGCACCTGGCGGTTCAGGTGCCGCACGGCGATCCGCTGCACCACCCGGTTGACCCGAGGGTGCTGGAACCCGATCGCCAGGGTCTCGCGCCCCCAGTAGATGGCGGTCCGCGCCAGGCGCTGGGCGCCCGGCACGCGCCGGTAGATGGCGCGCTCGGCCGCGGTGATCGGGCGGTTCCTCCACGGCAGCACCCAGGGCGGGGTGCGCTGGAACACGGTGAGCCGCTCCACCTTCGGCGCGATCGCCGGGATGAGCTGGATCGCCGATGCGCCGGTGCCGATCACCGCCACACGGCGTCCTTCCAGGTCGTGGTCGTGGCGCCACTGGGCCGAATGGAAGACGGTGCCCTGGAAGGAGTCGAGACCGGGGAGGTCGGGAGTCGACGGCGCCGACAGCGGCCCGGTCGCGCTGATCAGCACCCGCGCGGTGAACCTGCCGCGCGAGGTCTGGATCCGCCACCGCCGGGCGGCGCCGTCCCAGGCCATGTCGAGCACCGCATGGCCCAGCCGCAGGTGCGGGCCCACCCCGAAGTGCTCCACGCAGCGGCGCAGGTAGTCCCAGATCTCCTGGTGGCCTGAGAAGGCGGCCGACCAGTCCGCGTTGAGCGCGAACGAGAACGAGTACAGGTGGGACGGGACGTCGCAGGCGCAGCCGGGATAGGTGTTGTCGCGCCAGGTGCCGCCGACGTCGTCGGCCCGCTCGAAGACGAGGAAGTCGTCCAGGCCCTGCCGCTTCAGGCGGATCGCCATGCCGAGGCCCGCGAATCCAGCGCCGACGATTGCCACGTCGACCGAGCGCACGTCCGTCGCCTCCCGCACGTTACCAGTAGTAATGGTTTGGCGGCCTCACGGCAAGAGCCCGCTCATGGGCGTTGCGAGCGTGGGCTCGCCTGCCGCGATCCCCGGTGCGCTAGCGACCGGCGACGGGCCCGCGGACGGCCCGGGACCGCCGCGGCCGGCCCACCCGCTCCGGCCGCGGCGGTGCCGGAGTGGAATCGACGAATTCCCGGAGCAGCGCCGCAAAGCGGAGCGGGTCCCGGAGATGTGGGGCGTGCCCGGCCCGCTCGAACACCTCGAGCCGGCTGCCGGGAATCGCCTGCTGCGCCGCGACGCCGTGCGCCACGGGAATCATCCGGTCATTGGCGCCCCACACCAGCAGGGTGGGGATGTGCGCCAGCGCCGGCAGGCGCTCCAGCGCGCTGATCGTCTGCCCGCTCGGGTCGGCCACCGTCCGGATGGTCGCGAGGAAGGCCCGCCGGACCTCGGCATCGCCCAGGCTGACGTAGCCGCGCCACAGCTCCTCCACGTCGGCGCCGGACCGCCATCCGAAGCGGCCGAGCTGGCCGGCCAGGCGCTCCCCGCCGCGGCGCAGCCAGGGCATGCTGATCAGCGGCAGCACCCATCCGGCACCCGGCAGCGTGGGCGCGCGCAGGATCAGCCCGAGCTCGCGGCCGAGCCCACCGCTGCTGATCAGCACCAGCCGCTCGCACCGGTCGGGGAACAGCCACGCGAACTGCATCGCCACGCCGCCACCCAGCGAGTGACCCACGAGGGTGGGCCGCTCGATCCCGAGCGCGTCCAGAAGGTCCCGCAGCCTGCCGGCATGGCCGCCCAGGGTGTAGTCCCGCCCCGACCGGGCCGAATCGCCATCGCCGAACAGGTCGGGCGCGATGACCGTGAAGTCCCGCTCCAGCAGCGACACCAGGTGCGCCCAGCTCAGCCGGCTCCCCAGGATGCCGTGGATGAGCACCACCACCGGGCCGCTGCCGGCCCGCACGTAGCGCACGTCCTCGCCGTGGAGCGACACGGTGAAGGCCTCGAGGTCCTCATCCATGCGCCACCCCCGCCCACAGAAGTTACTCACCAGTAGCTTACGCCACCGGACAGTGTTGAGGGAGTTGCCCCCGTTGGTCGTCGGGCCCGCGCCGCCGGCCGGCGGGCAGCTCAGCCGCTGTCGACGACCCGGATCCGGAGCGTCAGGTTGTCGGGCTCGGAGGCTACGTGCGTGATCGCGTAGAACCGGTTGCCGTGCCAGGCGAGCCCGCCGTCGACCAGGGTGTGCGCCCAGGTCTCCTGGTCCGGCAGGTGGCCGAAGTCGTAGGTGGCGATCGGCGTGGAGCCGCCCGGCTCGAAGATGAAGACGTCGTTGTCGTAGGCCGCGTTGGAGCCGGCCGCGACCAGCCCGTCGGAACGGACGGCGGCGGCGTTGGGATAGGCGGTCGTCGGATACTGGTGCACCTCGGTGAGGTCGGCGGTGCTCAGGGCCGGGTGGTAATACGGCGCTCCGGACGGGACGATCACCTGGCCGCCGTCCGGTGTGACCGCCAGCTGCCGTACGGAGCCTCCGTCAGTCCGGCTCATCACCAGCTGGTGGAGCTCTGTCGGGGTGGCCTCGAACCGGAACAGCAAGGCCGGGTTCGTGCCTGTCTCGCCGGCGATCAGGATGTTGGGCTGCGAAGGCACCGTCGCCAGCAACGGGGCCGAGGCGATCCTCGAGTCGGCGACGTACGCGTTCAGGTCGTACGCACGCGTGTCAGGATCGACCCTGCCGATACCGGCGGGAGCGTTGTCGCAGCCCCACCCGAACCAGAGCTGCCCGGCCGCCCACGCAACGTCACGGGGGCACGTCGGCACACCATCGTGGGTTCCGACGTAGTACCAGTCGACGGCGTAGGTCGCCAGGTCGATGATCGCGATCCCGTCGCTATCGACCAGGGCCACGTACAGCTTGGTGCCGTCCGGGCTGAGCGTCATCCCGCCGCCACCCCGGCCGATGCCGACGGTCTGTTGATTGCCCCCGTCGAGGTCGGTGACGACGACGCTGCTGGTGCCCTTTCCCCCGCTGATGTAGACGCGGCCGCGCGCCTCGTCGACCAGGATGGCGCCGAAACTCGGCAGTGGGATCTTCACGTCCGCGTCCCCACCCGGCGTGGGCGCCGAGGTGGTCGTGGTGGAGGCCGAGGTGGTGGTCGTAGTGGCCGGCAGGGTGGTCGTGGTGGGGCGCCGCTTGTGCGACTTGGTGGCCGCGGAGGTGGCGACCGGGGCGGCCGCCGCCGTGGTGGTCGAGGCGATCGACCGATTGGAGCTTGCCTGCCCATCACCTGACCAGCCGTTGACCGCCTTCGCGGCGGCGCCTCCCGCGGCGGCCAGGATCGCGACGACGACGAGCACGAGGCCGATCATCCACGTCGGTGTGTGCTGGCGTGAAGTGGCTCTCCTGCCCATCGATCCTCCCGTCTGGTTTGGACATCCCACCCATAGGCGCGACAAGGGGAGCAACTCTACATGCCCGCGCAACTCGCGGCCTCTCGAGCCGGCGCGCTGAAGAGCGGCTCGTCCAGCGACCATCGCTCCTACCAGCGCGTGGAGGCAGCCTTGCAGGCGCTCGGCACTGACGGAGCTATGCCTGGGGGTGGCGGGCGGTCCGGGGAGCAGCCCGGCGGCCACGACCATGCAGAATTCCTGGTAGCCGCGGAAGTCGCCGATTTCGAGCCAGTGGCGGTCGTCGATCAGCGCCGCGATCCGGCCCGTTCGGGCCAGCCAGCCATAGAAGCCGTTCTCGTCCGTGGAATCGTGCTCGAAGAGCAGGCGCTTCTCGTTCCTTACCTGCCAGGGGCATGCGTTGCTCCCGTCGGCGCTGCGCTGGTGCAGGAGCAGGGGCGCCGACCTCGTCGAGCGGGTGGCGGACCTCGGCCCCGTGACCTTCGAGGCGTCGGCGATCCGGCGCTCGTCGCGCGGCTCGGCGATCGAGCTGCGGGTCTCGTCGCCCGGTCAGTGGCTGCCGAGCCTCGACGCCGTGTGCCGGACCGTCGACGAGGACATCTTCCGCCGGTGGCGCGGCCGGCCGGGCCGCCTCCATGTGACCATCGCGCGGACTCCCGAGGCTGCGGTTGCGACCGAGACCGTCGCCGGATGCCCGCTCGATTTGACCATCGCATTCGACCGGTTCGGTCTCGCGCTGGCCACGGAGCTACCGTATGGCGGCTTGTCCTGGCTCTAGATGAGACGAGGCCGCAAACGCTGAATCCCGAGCCCGCGCGCCATCCGGACGGGTCGGGCGTGGTCGGGTCGGTGAGCTCCAGGGTAATGCCCTCCACGGGCAGCGTGTCACCGGTCGTTCAGCTGGCGGCGCCAGCGGCCGCTGACGTGCTGGGGTCCGCGTCGCGGCTGCGCTATCCTCAGAGCCACGTGACCAGCGATGGAGCTCGCTGCGACCGCCTCCACGGCTGATGGCTCCTACCCGACGGGTTGGAGACCGGATGCTGGGGGTGAGGCGAGATGGGCTCCGAAGCGACGCCGCTGGAGGCCTCGCTCGCGAACTTGGCCAATGCCGCTGACCTGCTCGGCTTGCCAGACGTCGCCAGCCAGGTTGCTGAGGCCGCGCGGCGGCTGGCGGGGCTGGAGCTCGAGGTCGCCGTGGTCGGCGAGTTCAAGCGTGGCAAGTCGACCCTGCTGAACGCGCTGATCCAGGTTGAGGTGCTGCCCGCCGGGGTGTTGCCGTTGACGGCCGTCCCCACCGTGCTGGAGCGCGGCGATCCAGTCTGCCTGGTCGCCTTCGGCGACGGGCACACCGAGGAGCACGACCTCGAAGCGGTGGCGGAGTTCGTGACCGAGGAGCGCAACCCCGGCAACCGACTCGGAGTCCAGCGGGTCGTCGTGCGGCTGCATGCGCCGCTGCTGGACGAGGGGGTCCGGCTGGTCGACACGCCAGGGGTCGGCTCGGTGCTGGAGCACAACACCCGCGCGACCGACGCCTACCTGCCCAGCTTGGACGCCGCGATCCTGGTCACCTCGGCCGACCCGCCCATCTCCAAAGGTGAGCGGGCGTTCCTGGAGCGGGTCGCCGAGCAGGCCGTGCGCCTGTTCGTCGTGCTCAACAAGGCCGACTATCTCGCGGCTGATGAGCTCCAGCGGACCGTCGAGTTCACCGGGCGGGTGGTCGGGGAGGTGGTGCCGGCCTGGCCCGGCCCGGTGTATCCGCTGTCGGCTCGCCCAGGGGTCGGCGACCCCGCGGGGCTGGAACGCTTCGCCAAGGACCTGCGCCGCTTCCTGGAGCGGGAGCGGGCCGCGGCGGTCGCCGACGCGGCCACGCGGTCGGGGCGGCGGGCGCTGGGGCTGCTGGGGCTGGCGCTGGACCTGGAGCGGCGCGCCGCTGAGCTGCCCGCCGAGGAGATCGCCCGCCGTCGCGCCGCCTTCGAGCGGGCGGCCGCGGCCCTGGCGGACGAGCACGCCGCCGACGAGGCGCTGCTGGAGGCGGCGGTGCGCCGGGCCATGGCCGCGCTGGACGAGACGCTGGAGCCGCATCGCGCCGCGCTGCGAAGCCAGGCGGCACGCGCCACCGTGGAGGCGGCCGAGCGGCATCCGGAGCTTGGGCCGGTGCCGCTGCTGGAGCGGCTGGAGGCCGAGCGGCCCGCGCTGCTGGAGCGCCTGGCCGGGCCGGTGCTGGACCGGGCGGAGGCGGCCGCGCTGGCCGCCTACGCCAGTAGGACCGGTCCGGTCGTCGACCGGGCGCGAGAGCGGCTGGCGCAGCTGCACCAGGAAGCCGCCAGCGCCTTCGAGGTCTCCCTGCCCGCGTTCACCCCACCGGAGGTCGACACCACCGTCGGGTCGGTCGGGATCGCCACCCCTCGGATCACCCACCTGGCCGACGAGCTGGTCGCCGCCGCGTGGCGGCTGCGTGGCCGCCGCGGCGCCAGGGACCGGGCGGTGACCAAGGCGCGGGCCGCCGCGGCCAGCGACGCCGACGCGCTGGTGGGCCGGCTTCGCGGGGCGACCTCGATGACGCTGGGGGAGGCGTCCCGCCGCCTCGCCGGTCAACTGCGACGCCACCAGCGCGAGCTGGCCGGCAGCCTCCGGGCAGCGGTCGATCGTGGCGGCGCGCTGCTGGAGGCGGCAGAGCGGGACCGCACCAACCGCCAGGCCACCCTCGACCACGCCGCCGCCCTGCTGGAGCGGGCCGAGGCAGCCCTCAGCCCCGTCGACCAGGACGGATCCGGGTCCTGACCGAGCCGCGGGCATGCGGCCGGAGCCACAGCGACACCTGGGTCGGCTGCATCGTCTGCTCGACCACCCCCAGCAGTTCAGTCGTCAGGGTGTCCAGGTCGACCTGCTGGCGCAGCCGCGCGCTGAACGCGTGAATCCTCTGGGAGGCGTCGTGGCGGCGGCGGTTGAAGCGCCGGTCCACGGCCCGCTGGATGCGGCGGCGTGCCGGCTGGAAGACCGCGGCGACCGTCAGCGTGGCCGCGGCGACGGCCAGGCTCGACGTCCGCCCCAGGAGCTGGCCGAGCCCCAGGGCCACCCCGGCGTAGGCGCCACCCAGCAGCAGCGTGAGCAGCCCGTAAGCCAGTGTGCGGCTGATGATGTGGTCCAGGTCGTAGAGCCGATACCGGAGGATCGCCGCGCCGATCGCCACCGGTAGGAGCGCGATGCAGATGCTGGCCGCCCAGGTGAGCAGGACTGGGGCGCCCAGCGCCAAGCCGGCCAGGACGACCACGCCCGCCAGGGACACCAGCGCCGCCGCGACCGCCACCCAGCGCAACTGCAATCGCTCCACGCCGCGGGCGCGGCCAAAGCGTCCAACCAGCGACCCTGCGGCGACCACCACGCCCAGGATGGTGACCGCCAGGGCCACCTGGTTGGCGACCAGCACGACCCCGCTGAAGCCGCGGAAGTCGAACGGCCCGCCGACCGCCTGGTAGCGCGGGTCCAACGGCCCGCGCCGCAGGGTCACCACCACCAGCAACACCACCGGTGCGGCCACCATGCCCCTGGCCCACCAGCGCCAGCGCGGCGAGGGCAGCGACCCGGTCGGCGTGAGCAGGAGGACGAAGCCGATCAAGGCCAGTGCCGTGAACGCGCTGGCGGGGTAGTACAGGGCCGCATAGTGGGCGGCCGGCAGCGCCCCGGGACGGACCAGCAGCCCATAGACCAGATACTGCGCGGCCGCCCCGGTAGCGACCAGGGAAAGGGCGAGCGCGAGCAGCAGCCAGCCCACCGGGTGGCGGGGCCGGCGGCTGGCCAGCACCGCCCCGACGGTGGCCGCGCTCACCATCGCGACCGCGGGGCGCGCGTCCCACTGCTCCAGGTCGGGACGGCCGGCCTGACGGAGCAGGTGATCCAGCCATGGGACCGTGGCGAGCGCGAGCATGGACAGCGCCCACAGCGCCCACGCCACCACGCCCGACCACCGGGGCGGCCGGGCCGGTCGGGCGGCAGGGGTCATCGCCATGGTCCTGGCTGCACGCAGCGCATCCCTGGCACCGTCGCCCTCCCAGCGTCGCGGTCACGTGCCACTGTAGCCGGCCTCCGTCTCGGTAACGTTACGGCGGCGGACCGGCCAGCGGTCAGGCCTCGACTGCCGTTGCGCGAGCTCCGGCCGCCGCCGATGCCAGGCCGTCCAGTTGTGCCTAGACAAGGCAATCGTCACCGCGACAGGATGAGCCTGTTCGCTTGGCCGGACGGGCGGAGGGCGATCTCATGGTGCGAGCGGCGACCGAGGTTGACGGCGGGCTCCCGGTATCGGGGCCAGGACATCCGCTGCGGCGGCTGAGCGCGGACGAGATCCGTCTGTCCAGGAGGGTGCTCGCCGAGCACGGGCTGGTGGGGGCGCACACGCGCTTCACCTACCTGGGGCTCGAGGAGCCGCCGAAGGCGGAAGTGCTCGGCTTCCGGCAGGGGACCCCGATCGACCGGCGGGTGCGCGCGATCCTGCTCGACACGGCCACGGGGGCCGCGAGCGACGTGGTGGCCTCGCTCACCCGGGAAACCGTGGACTCCCTGGTCGCGCTCGACCCGGCCCGCGATGGGCAGCCGGCGATCATGCTCGGGGACCTGGAGGCGGTCGACGAGATCGTCAAGGGCGACGCTGGCTGGCGGGCGGCGATGGCGCGCCGCGGCGTCACCGACCTCGACCTGGTCCGGCCGTGCCCGCTCTCGGCGGGGTCGTTCGGGCTGCCGGGCGAGCCGGGCCGGCGCATGCTGCGGGTGCTGTCGTTCGTGCAGCACCGCGACGACGACCACCCGTGGGCGCATCCGGTCGACGGCCTGGTGGCCTACGTCGACCTCATCGAGCGCCGGGTGATCGAGCTGGTCGACGAGGCGCTGCTGCCCATCCCGCGAGAGGAGGGCAACTTCGACGACCCCGCAGCGGTCGGCCCGCCGCGGACCTCGCTCAAGCCGATCGAGATCACCCAGCCGGAGGGCCCCAGCTTCACCGTCGACGACGACGAGGTGACCTGGGAGGGCTGGCGGCTGCGGATCGGCTTCGACGCCCGCGAGGGGCTGACGCTGCACCAGATCTCGCTGTGGGACCGGCCGGTCGTCTACCGCGCCTCGATCGCCGAGATGGTGGTCCCCTACGCCGACCCGAGCCCTGCCAGGTTCTGGCAGAACTACTTCGACGCCGGCGAGTACCTGCTCGGCCAGCAGGTCAACCCACTGATGCTCGGCTGCGACTGCCTCGGCGAGATCCGCTACTTCGACGTGGTGCTGCCCACCGAGGACGGCGAGCCGCGCGAGGTACCCAACGCCATCTGCCTGCACGAAGAGGACGTCGGCATCGCCTGGAAGCACAGCGACCTGTTCACCGGCTCCGCCGAGACGCGCCGCCAGCGGCGCCTGGTCATCTCGACCTTCGCCGCGATCGGCAACTACGACTACGGCTTCTACTGGTACCTGTACCTGGACGGCGCCATCGAGCTGGAGGTGAAGGCCACCGGCGTGGTGTTCACCTCGGCCCACGTCGAGGGGAGCCGCTGGGCGACGCGGGTCGCTCCCGACCTGGCGGCGCCGTATCACCAGCACCTGTTCAGCGCCAGGCTCGACATGACCGTCGACGGCGTCGAGAACGCCGTCGACGAGGTGCAACTGGAGCGCCTGCCGGTGGGCCCGGACAACCCGCACGGCAATGCCTTCACCAGGCGGGTCACCAGGCTGGCCCGCGAGTCCGAGGGCGCGCGCACGGCGGACCCGTCGGTCGGCCGCGCCTGGCACGTGGTCAACGCCACCAGCACCAACCGGTTCGGCCAGCCGGTCGCCTACGCGCTCTACCCGCAGGGCGCGCCGCTGCTGGCCGCCGACCCGAGCGCCTCCATCAGCAAGCGCGCGGCCTTCGCCACCAGGCACCTCTGGGTCACCCGCTACGACCCGGCGCAGCGCTACGCCGCGGGCGACCTGCCCAACCAGCACCCCGGAGGGGCCGGGCTGCCCTCCTACGTCGCCGCCGACCGCGAGATCGACGGCCGCGACATCGTCCTGTGGCACACCTTCGGGATGACGCACTTCCCCCGGCCCGAGGACTGGCCGGTGATGCCCGTCGCCCACTGCGGCTTCGCGCTGCGACCGGTCGGCTTCTTCGACCGGAACCCGATCCTCGACCTGCCCAGGTGACCACGACCCCCGATCGCTCCGCGCCCTTCGCCGGCCGAGCCGAGACCACGGAGGCTGGACCCCAGCCCGCGGGCGGGTCACGCCCGGGGGCTCAGGGCCGGGGCGGAGGCCCGACCTCGCATTCCCTCCAGCAGTCAACAAGGAGCGCCCTCATGACCGACTCGATCTCCACGTCGGCCGTCCGGATCGAAGGAGCCGGCGGTGACCAGATCGAGGCGTATCTGGCCAGGCCCGCCGAGCCCGGCTCCCGCGGCGGTGTGGTGCTGATCCACCACATGCCCGGGTACGACCGCTGGAGCAAGGAGGTCGCCCGCCGGTTCGCCACCGACGGCTACGACGCGATCGTTACGAACCTGTACTGGCGTGAGGCCCCGGGTGCCGAGCCCGACGACGCCGCCGCGGTCGCCCGCTCCCGCGGCGGGGTGCCGGACGAGCGGCTGGTGGGCGACGTCGCCGGTGCGGCCGCCTACCTGCGGGCACTCGACTCCTCCAACGGCAAGGTCGGCGTCATCGGGCACTGCTCGGGGGGCCGGCAGGCCGTCCTGGCCGCCTGCAACGTGGATCTCGACGCCGCCGTCGACTGCTACGGCGCGTACGTGGTCGGCCAGCCTCCAGAGGACCATCCGATGCACCCGCTGAAGATCCGGGGGTTCGAGGAGCAGCTCCCCAAGCTCGGCTGCCCGCTGCTCGGCCTGTTCGGCAACGAGGACGCCCACCCGTCCCCGGAGGAGGTCGCCGAGCTCGACCGGCTGCTGACCGAGCACGGCAAGGACCACGAGTTCCACGCCTACGACGGCGCGGGCCACGGCTTCTTCGCCACCGACCGGCCGGCCTACCGGGTCGAGGCGGCACAGGACGGCTATCGCAGGATCGGCGAGTTCTTCGCCCGGTACCTCGGCTGACCGGGGGGACCCATGTGCACCTACAGCACCGAGCACGTCCGGCTGACCGGCAGCGCCAAGGGAGGGCGCGGCTGGCGGGGCCTGGGGGAGACGACCGTGTACTTCGACCATCCCGTCCACGCCCGGGCGCTCCACACGCTCAACATCGATTTCGGCGACCCTGCCGGCGAGCCGTCGGGTCGGATCGCCCTGGAGCTGACGGCCGATTCGGCCCGTGAGCTGGTCGCGGCGATCGAGCGGGCGCTGGGCGGTGTCCCGCCCGAGCTGCTGGCCTGAGTGGACCGCTCCGGCCCGGCGCCAGGCGGCGCGCCGTGGCCGGTCACCTTGCGGCCCGCGCGAGCACGCGGTCGTGCCAGGCGGGCGCGAGCGCGACCGCCACCAGCGCGGCGCTGAGCGCGAACGCGGCGGGGTAGCCGGTCCGGGCGGCCACCAGGCCGAAGCCGGTGGCGCCGAGGCCCACCCCGGCGTCGTAGGCCAGGTTCCACAGGGCGCTGACCGTGCCGTAGTGCGAACGGGGGACGCGGTCCAACATCAGCGTCAGGGTGGCGTTCTGGGTGACGCCGAAGCCGGCGCCGAACAGCGCCGCCCCGGCCAGCACCGCCGCCGGACTGCTGGTCAGGACCAGAGCGAGCACGCCGAGTGCGACGGTCAGGACCCCCGGGAGCACCAGTGCGGCCGTGCCGTGGCGGTCGCCGTGGCGCCCGGCCCACCAGCGGGTCGTCGTGGCCACCGCCGCCTGGACGAGCAGACCGAGCGCGGCCAGGTTGCCGGACGCCCGGGTGACCGCCAGCGGCAGGAAGGTGACCACGATGCCCGCCGCCATGGTGGTGGCCGAGAAGACCACCGACGGCCGCACCAGCCCGGGCACGCGCAGCCCGGCGAGCACCCCCACCGGCCCGCGCGGCCCTGGCTGCCGGCCGGGCAGGCCGGCCACCACCGCCAGCCCAACCAGCGAGGCCACCGCGCCGGCGACGAACACCGGTGGATAGCCGGCGTGCCCCGCCAGCCAGACGCCCAGCGTCAGCGCCACCACCGACGGCACGCCCACGACGATGCCGTAGAGGCCGAGACCCTCGCCGCGCCGCTGCTGGGGGACCAGCGAGGCCACCAGCGCGCTGCCCACCACCACGGTGACCGCGAAGCCCAGGCCTCGCACGACGCAGACCGCCAGGATCGCGGGCATGGTCGCCGAAGCCGTCAGCGCCAGCGCCGGCGCCCCGAGCAGGAGCAGGCCCGCCGCCAGCACCAGCCGGTACCCGAACCTGGCCACCAGACCGGGCGTGGCCAGCTCGCCGGCCACCGTGGAGAACATCAGCGCACCGGTCGCCAGCCCCGCGCCGGTCCCGCCGGCCCCCGCCGAGGTGGCGTACAGCGGGACCACGGAGAGCAGCAGGTAGAAGCTCGTGGCCGCGCCGAAGGTGCAGACGAACAGCAACGCCAGCGGGCGATTCATGATCGGTGGTCGCGAAACAGTGACCTCCTTCGCGGGCGGCGGGCAGGCTACAATAATCGCCGCAGTCGGCGGTCCCCCGTGGTGAGGAGACGTTGATGAACGATTCTTCACGTCGGGATGCGGACTTCCAGAAACTCCTCAGGGTCTTCAACGCGGAGCTGGCGTTGCTGCTCACCGCGCAATCGCCGAAGAACGCGAGGGGCAACGGCTGGTCGCTGCGCATCGTGCGGTGGCAGGAGGGCGCCAACAACGTGCGGGGCATCGAGGTCCGCTGCGCGCCGTGGCTGTTCAAGGAGTTCGGCGACCATCTGGACAGCCGCGGCGACGTCGTCTTCTACCGCTCGCATCCTCCCGGCGGGAAGCCGCTGTTCAGCATCAGGGGCCGCAAGGCGCTGTTCGTTCGCCCGCCCTACGAGCGTCACCGGGGGTTCCTTTCGAGTTAGCGTCCGTCGCCGCCCGCTCCGAAATATCGCGAGGCCGCGCGACCATCGGCACGCCGAAATTGGCCGGCGCGGCGGCCGGCCGGCGGGCGGGTCGACAGCCACGAGCCCACGATGATCAGCACGAATCCGGCGATGATCGCCGGCGTGAGCGGCTCGTCGAGGATGGCGACGCCGAGCGCGACCGCCACCGCCGGGTTCAGGTAGGTGATCACCGCGGCGCGGCTCGGGCCGGCCTCCACGATCAGGGTGAAGAACAGCGTCAGGGCCGCCGCGGTGCACAGCACGCCCAGCGCCACCAGCGCGAAGGTGACGTGCAGGCTCGGCATCCGCGCCGGGGTCAGGGCCACCGCGAACGGCGCGAGCAGCAGGCTGGCGATCATGGTCGCCGCGGTGACCACCCCGAGCATCGGCGCGTCGCTGAAGAAGCGCTTGACCACCAGCGTGGAGGCCGCGTAGCAGCAGGTCGCCAGCAGCACCATGGCGGCCCCGAAGAGCTGCGCCCGGTCGGCGCCGACGTCCATCCCCAGTAGCGCGGCGACCCCGCCGATGCCGACCACCAGGCCGAGCAGCCGCAGCCCGCCCACCCGCTCGGCGGCGTCGAAGCGCAGCGCCAGCAGCGCGACGAACAGCGGGAGCGAGGCGATCAGCAGCCCGGTCAGCGAGGACGCGATGTGCTGCTCGCCGATGCTGATGAGCAGAAACGGGATGGTGATCTCCAGCAGCGCGACCACCACGAGCTGGGGGAGCCGGGCGCGCAGGCCCCGCAGCGTCCCGCGCCGGGCCGCGACCGGCCACAGCACCAGCGCCGCCGTCGCGACGCGGGAGAAGACCACGGTCACCGGTGGCAGCTCGGCGACCGCGATCTTGATGAACAGGTAGGGGACGCCCCACAGCAGCGAGACGGCGGCGAAGAGCAACCATGCCCGACGGGTCATGCGTCGATGGTAGCGAGGGCGGCCGCGCCGTGGATTGCGGCAGGGATGGGCACGCCGGCCCGGCGGGCGCCGCCGGCCGGCGGCGCCGCGGTCAGGTGACCGACTGCGGGAACCGGAAGAAACTCTCCGGGTCGTAGCGCCGCTTGACGCGCCGCAGGCGGTCGAGGTTGTTCCCGTGGTAGGCGCGCGCCCAGTCCTCCAGGTCGGGATCGGGGAAGTTCGGGTACACCCCTCCGGACCCCCACGGGTGGACTGTTGCCCATGAGCGCTCCAGCCAGCGCTGTGCGGCCTTCCCGCTCGGTGGTTGGCGCGTCGGCGGGCACGCGGTTGTACGCGCCGCCCCACGGCGTGAAGTCCAGCTCGCGAGCCTGCCCAGCGACCCGCCCCCGCTGGAACCCCGCGACCAGCGCTTCGATCACCTCGCCGGGCAGGGAGCGCCGGAAGAACTCCGACTTGCTGAAGAGATGTCCGAGCGGCCGATCCTCCCCGGGGCCGTGCTCGGCCAGGTACCGCTTGGTCTCGCGGTAGGAGCCGTGCTCCAGCACCGCCGAGGTCGGGTCGACGCCCACCCGCGCGACCAGCTCGTCCAGCAGCTTCCCGGTGTCGGGCTGGGCCCCGAGCGCGCCGCGCAGTGCCCAGAACAGCTCGTCGTCACGGTGGTTGTCGCACTCCACGACGCGGCCGTCCGCCAGGACGACCTCCGCCCCGAGCAGAAAATCGGAGGTCAGCCCGTGGCCGCGGCCGAGGACCCCCAGCCCGCCGCCGAGGGTGAGCCCGGAGATCCCGACGGTGGGCCGCAGCCGGCGGGAATGGTCAGGTCGTGCGCGGCCAGCGCGTCGTACAGGTCGCCGAGCCGCGCGCCCGCGCCCACGGTCACCACACCGCCCTCGACCGACACCGACCGCATCGGGGTGATGTCGACGACGATCCCCGTGGTGGAGGAGCTTCCCGCGAAGCAGTGCCCGCCGCTCCGTGGCGCGATCCGCAGCCCGGCCCCGCTCGCCATGGAGATCGTCGCGGCGACGTCCGAGGGAGTCGCGCAGCGGACGACCGCCCGCGGCCGCACCTCCCGGAAGCGCGCGATGGGCGGCTTGCGCGCCAGTTCGTACTCGGGCGAGCCGGGCAGGAGGACGTCGCCCGCGATCGCGCCCTGCAGGGGGTCGCCAAGAACTTCGGCGCCACCGTGGGCGAGCACGAGGTGGTGAGCCTCATCGGCGCGTCCGGCTCGGGCAAGTCGACCCTGCTCCGCTGCGTCAACGCGCTGGAGCCGATCGACCAGGGCACCATCGCCATGCAGGGCAAGCTGGTGTCGGGACCGGGGGTGAACCTGGACCAGCACCGGCGCAACGTGGGCATCGTCTTCCAGAGCTTCAACCTGTTCCCGCACATGACGGTGCTCCGCAACATCACCCTGGCGCCCCGCCAGGTGCTGCGCCTGTCGCGCAAGCAGGCCGAGGAGCGCGCGGACACCTTGCTGGAGCGGGTGGGGCTGATCTCCAAGCGCTCCGATTACCCCGACAGCCTCTCCGGCGGCCAGCAGCAGCGCGTCGCGATCGTGCGGGCCCTGGCGATGCAGCCGCGGCTGCTGCTGCTGGACGAGATCACCAGCGCGCTGGACCCGGAGCTGGTCGCCGAGGTGCTGAACATCGTCCGCGAACTGGCCCACGAGGGCATGACCATGCTGCTGGCCACCCACGAGATGACGTTCGCCAGGGAGGTCTCCAGCCGGGTCTGCTTCCTGGACGAGGGCGTGATCTGCGAGCAGGGCGAGCCGGAGCAGATCTTCACCGAGCCCAGCAACCCGCGCACCCAGGCCTTCCTCAAGCGGATCATCGCCGCCGGGCGCCTGTGAAGGCGCCGAGCCCCTGCCGCCAGGCGGCATCGACGTCGGCGTCCGGCGGGAAGCGCCCGGCCAGCTCCAGCCGGTACAGGTGCGGGTGGTCCAGGGCGAAGGCCCGGGTAGGGCTAACGCCGTTAGCCTGTCAAGCGGCGCTGCCGGGCCCCCCGGGGCTGGTCGGGCCGCCTTGCCCGCCGGCGCCGGTCGGACCGGTGGAGGTGGTGGACCGGGCGGGACCGTTGGTCGACGGCGCGGGTCCGGACGCCCGCTCGCGGGCCTGGTGGAGCCGGTCGCCGGCGGTGGCGGCGGCCCGCGCCACGCCGCTGCCGACCCGGTCGCGGCCCTTGGCGACCGTGTCCTGGACCTGCGGGCGCTGCCAGAGCTGCCGCGCCTGCTCCACGATCTGCCGGTAGCGCTCGCGGCCGGCCTTGGTGCCGAGCACGTAGCCCGCGCCCGCTCCCACCATCACGCCGAGATTGCCCGCCATGCGGCGCGACCTGCGCCGCCGCCGCCGCGACGGCTTGGACATGGTCGGCATCGACGGCATCGACGGCATCGACGGCATCGACGGCATCGAGAGCGACGGCGGCGACGGCATCGACACCGACGGCGGCCGCGGCATCGAGGGCATCCGCTCCCGCAGGGCCGCGCCGCGCATGCCCAGCCCGCCGGCCGTCCGCCGGCGCCGGGCGCGCATCCATCGCCGTCGGCGGCGCCGCATGGCCGCCTTGGGCGCGTCGAGCAGGCCGGTGCGGCTGTGGCCGCCCGGCAGGCGGTCCCGGATGGCCTTGGGCGCCCATTCGCGGGCGGTCTCGATCGACGGTCGCACCATGATGCCTCCTCGGAAGGTGCCGGTCAGGCGCTTGATAGGTAGCCCGCGAAGCCAGCGGTGAAACCCGCGTACGCCAGCTCTCAGGGCGCCGCCGTCAGCGCCGCGGCGCCGGGCAGCCAGCGCCCCAGGTGGGCCTGGAGACCGGCAAGGTCGGTGCCGGCGGCGCGGTAGCCGATGTGCCCGTCCGGCCTGACCAGGTACTGGGCAGCCGTGCGCGGGGCGCTGCCCAGGCCGAGCCGCCGCAGCAGGGTGCCGTCGTCGTGCAGCACGCCCGGGCCCGGCTGGAGCGCGAGCCGGTGGACGCGCACCAGCCCGCCCCAGCGGTCACCCACGGCCTCCATGCCGGCGGCGTCCCAGGCGTCCGCCGGCCCGCAGAGCAGCAGGTGGAAGCCTGGCCCGCGCAGCGACTCGTGCAGCCAGCGGGGCCGTCCGTCGTGCGTCAGGGGACCGTCGGGGAGCCGGTCGCCCGCCCTCGGCCCGCCCGCGGGTGCTGGCCGGCCCTCCTGGACGGCGGGGCTGGCGCGGTAGCGCACACCGAGCTGCGAGACGGTGCGGAACCCCAGCGCCCTGCCCGGGCCGAAGCGCAGCGCCAGCGGCGCCAGGCTCGGCGCCAGCCGGGTGCGGACCATGCGGGCCAGCGGCCCGCGGGAGGTGGCCACGGTGAAGGCGCGGTCGGTGAACCGCAGCACGAAGCGGCCGACCGGCCACCGCTCGGCGTGGTAGCTGTCCAGCAGGGCGTCCGAGGCCAGGCCGCGGGCCGCCAGGGCCAGCTTCCAGCCGAGGTTCCACGCGTCCTGGATGCCGGTGTTCATGCCCTGGGCGCCGACCGGGCTGTGGACGTGGGCGGCGTCGCCGGCCAGGAACACCCTGCCCGCCCGGTACCGGGAGGCCTGGCGGTGCTGGAGCTGGAAGGCCGTCAACCACACGGGATCGCGCAGCCGGACCGCGCCGCCGGTGAACGGGTCGGCCAGCGCCCGCACGTCGTCGAGCGAGAGGTCGTGCGGCGGGGCCGCGGTCCGTGGACCGCCTGATCCGTCCCGCGGCTCCATGCCGATCAGCCGCCAGGTCGCCGGGCTGCCGAGGGGGAACAGGAACAGCATCCCCGCGTCGCGCACGTAGACGTGGATGGTGTCGCGCTGGAGGTCGCCGTCGGCCTCCAGGTCGGCGAGGACGAACGTCTGCGGGTAGGAGCCGCCGGCGAAGCCCATGCCGGCCAGGGTCCGGACGGTCGAGTGGGCGCCGTCGCAGCCGACCAGGTAGCGGGCACGCACCTGCTCGGTGCGGCCGTCGTGGTGGCGCAGCGTGCAGGCGACCTGGTCCCGCCCGGCGGTGAAGGCGGCCAGCTCGACCCGCCGCTCGACGGCGACGCCGGTCGTGGCCAGGTGCTCGAGCAGGACCCGCTCGGTCTCGGCCTGGGAGAGGAACAGCAGGAAGGGATAGGCGGTGTCCTGGATGCCGATGTCGAACAGCCCGGCGCGCACGGTGCGCGCGCCCAGGTGCAGGCGCATCTGCACCGCCTGGTTGCCGCGCTCCAGCAGGGCTTTGGAGATCCCCAGGCCGCTCAGGACCTCCAGCGTGCGAGGCTGGATCGCCAGCGCCCGGGACTCGCGCGCCCGGTCCGCCTGACGGTCGATCACGCGGACGGAGGCGCCATGGGCACGGAGCTGCGCCACCAGCGCCAGGGCGGTCGGGCCCGCGCCGACGACCAGCGCGTCCAGGGACGCGTCAGCGTCCGCCGCCGGGTCCATCCGCCCAGGTTCCATCCGCTCAAGGATCACACGCCGCCGGTGGTTGCGCAGACCGCCGAGCCACCCCGATCGGGATGATTTCGCCGCCAATTTGCGTTGCAACCATGGCGTGCCAACGTATTTCGAGGAGGAAGATGGCGAATTGCGTGACGTGCGGTCGGGAATTACATCCCGAACGTGCGGAAAAGTACGACTACTGCACCGACCCCAAGTGCCAGGAGCGAAATGCCAAGGGCCTGACGATCCTCGCCCTTGGGGTGAACAAGGCCGCCGACCACTACCAGGTCATGGACGAGCGGACCAGGGACCGGGTGGCCTCCGGCGACTGGGTCGAGGAGGCGGCCGGCGGCAAGGAGCTGGCCGCGCGCAAGGCCTCGCGCCCGCGGCGTGGCCGCGGCAAGGCCACCAGCGCCGGGACCCGCGGCCGCGCCAGACCCTCCGCCACCCGCGCGACCTCGGGCGATGACCCGCGGCGCGGCGGCTCGGGCGCGCGGCGGCCCTGGACCCAGGCGCAGCAGGACCTCGCGCTGATCTACAACCAGCGCGGCGTGCGCCCGGACGAGATCGCCGCCAAGCTCGGGCTCAGCACCTACACGGTCACCCAGATGATCCTGGCCGGCCGAAACCGCGCCAAGCCGTGACCCGACCGGACCCGAGGCCTTGGGCGCGAATTCGGTTTAGCAGAGCTTGCGTTGTGGTAGGGGTTCCTTTCTTCCGGGGTGCGGCGAGGGCGTTACCGCGCGCCGGGCCGCCGGCTCCGCCGGGCCATGGCAGGGGGGCTGAAATGGCCAAGGCAGTGGGCATCGACCTGGGCACCACCAACTCGGTGATCGCGACGCTGGAGGGCGGCGAGCCCACCGTGATCGTCAACGCCGAGGGGTCGCGCACCACCCCATCGGTGGTCGCCTTCACCGACAGCGGCGAGCGGCTGGTCGGCCAGCTCGCCCGGCGCCAGGCGATCCTCAACCCGAAGGGGACGATCTACTCGGCCAAGCGCTTCATCGGCCGCCGCTACGAGGAAGTCACCGACGAGATCAAGGCGGTCGGCTTCGACGTGGTGGAGGGGTCCGAGGGGATGGTTCGCTTCGACGTGCGTGGCAAGCAGTACGCGCCCGAGGAGATCAGCGCGCTGGTGCTGCGCAAGCTCGCCGAGGACGCCGCCAAGTTCCTCGGCGAGCGGGTGCGGCAGGCGGTGGTCACCGTCCCCGCCTACTTCAACGACGCGCAGCGCACCGCCACCAAGGACGCCGGGCGCATCGCCGGGCTCGAGGTGCTGCGGATCATCAACGAGCCGACCGCCGCGGCGCTGGCCTACGGCCTGGACAAGCGCCAGCACGAGACCGTGCTGGTGTTCGACCTCGGCGGCGGGACCTTCGACGTGAGCATCCTGGACGTCGGCGACGGCGTGGTCGAGGTGCGCGCCACCGCCGGCGACACGCACCTGGGCGGCGACGACTTCGACCGGCGGCTGGTCGACCACCTGGCCGACGAGTTCCAGCGCGAGCAGGGCATCGACCTGCGCAACGACCCGCAGGCGCTGCAACGGCTGTTCGAGGCCGCCGAGAAGGCCAAGGTCGAGCTGAGCTCGGTGACCCAGACGCAGGTGAACCTCCCCTTCGTCACCGCCGACGCCTCCGGGCCCAAGCACCTGACCGCCTCGATCATGCGCTCGACCTTCGAGCAGATCACCGCCGACCTGGTGGAGCGCTGCCTGGGCCCGGTGCGGCAGGCGATGAGCGACGCCAAGGTGACCGACGCCGACCTCGACGAGGTGATCCTGGTCGGCGGCTCGACCCGCATCCCGGCGGTGCAGGCGCTGGTGCGGCGGCTGACCGGCGGCAAGGACCCCAACATGAGCGTCAACCCCGACGAGGTGGTGGCCATGGGCGCGGCCATCCAGGCGGCGGTGCTGACCGGCGAGGGCCCGGACGTGCTGCTGCTGGACGTGACCCCGCTGTCGCTGGGCCTGGAAACGCTCGGTGGGGTCATGACCAAGGTGATCGAGCGCAACACCACCATCCCGGCCCGGCGCACCGAGGTGTTCTCCACCGCCGAGGACAACCAGCCGGCCGTCGACGTGGTGGTGCTCCAGGGCGAGCGCGAGCGTGCCGCCGACAACCGCGTGCTGGGGCGCTTCCGGCTGGAGAACATCCGCCCGGCTCCCCGCGGCGTCCCACAGATCGAGGTCACCTTCGACATCGACGCCAACGGCATCCTCAACGTCTCGGCCCGCGACCGCGACACCGGGGCGGAGCAGGCGATCTCGATCACCGAGAGCAGCAACCTGGACCGCTCCGAGGTGGAGCGGATGGTCGCCGAGGCCGAGCGCAATCGCGAGGAGGACGCGCGGGTGCGCCAGCTCATCGACGCCCGCAACGAGCTGGACGGGGTCGCCTACCAGGTCTCGCGCACGCTGGAGGAGCTCGGGGAGCGGGCGCCCTCGCACGAGCGCGCGCGCGCGGAGATGCTTGTCGGCGACGCCCGCCAGGCGATCAAGGAGGAGGCGCCGCTGGAGCGGCTGCGCTCGCTCACCGGCGAGCTGCAGCAGCTCCACCAGGCCCTGCGCGCCCGTGCCGGCGGACCGGGCGGAGGACCGCAGGGACCTGAGGGCGGCCCCGCGCCGGGCCAGGAGGGCCGCCGCCCAGGCGACGACGACGTGATCGACGCCGACTTCACCAAGGACTGACCCGTGCCGACCCAGCACCAGCCGGGCCGGCCCGAGGCCGCGGCGGACCCGCCGACGGTCGCCGACCAGCCCGCGCCAGACGAGCCCACGGCCCCGGGCCAGCCGTCGGCGGCGGACCGGGCCGCGGCGGCCGAGCCCGCGGCGCCCGTGGCACCGGACCGCGCCGCTCCGGCCGAGCCGGCGGCCGAGGCCGCCCGTCCGGACGAGCTGGCGGAGCTGGAGGACCGCTGGCGGCGGGCGCTGGCCGACCTGGACAACCTGCGCAAGCGCTACGCGCGGGAGGTGGACCGCGAGCGGGAGGCCGAGCGGGCCCGGGTCGCCGCTGCGTGGCTGCCGGTGCTCGACAATCTCGAGCGGGCGCTGGAGCACGCCGGCGGCGACCAGGAAGCGCTGGTGGAGGGGCTGCGGTCCGTGCGCGACCAGGCGGTGGGCGTGCTGGCCGCGCTCGGCTACCCACGCCAGGACGAGCCCGGCGTGCCGTTCGACCCCGCACGACACGAGGCCGTCGGCGTGGTCGAGGACAGCGGGGCGGCGCCCGGCACGGTCGTGCGGGTGGTGCGCCCCGGCTACGGGCAGGGCGAGCGGCAGCTCCGGCCGGCCGCCGTCGCGGTCGCCGGCCGGCGGGGGTGAGCCGGCATGGCGCGCGACTACTACGAGGTGCTCGGGGTGCCGCGCAACGCCAGCCAGGAGGAGCTCCAGGCGGCCTACCGCCGACTGTCCCGCAGCCTGCACCCCGACGTCAACAAGGACCCGAGCGCCGAGGAGCGCTTCAAGGAGGTCGGCGAGGCCTACCGCGTCCTGTCGGACCCGGAGTCCCGCGCCCGCTACGACGGCATGCGCGCCGGGGGGGCCGGCCCGGGCCGCGGCTTCGGCGGTGGCCCCGGCCCCGGCGGTCGCGGCTCAGGGGTGTTCACCACCGACGATCTGGGCGGTATCGACCTGGAGGACCTCCTCGGCGACCTGTTCGGCGCGGGCGGGCCGATCCCGGGCGCCGACCAGGAGGCCGAGCTGGTGCTCACCGTCGAGGAGGCCTACGCCGGCGGGCGCAGGTGGGTCACCTTGGCCGGGCCGGAGGGGTCGCGCAACTACGAGGTCTCGATCCCGCCGGGCGTGGTCGACGGGCAGCGCATCCGCCTGGCCGGCGAGGGCGGGCGGGGCAGCGGCGAGGCCCCGGCCGGGGACCTGTACCTGGTGGTGCGGATCGCCCCGCACCCTCGCTACCGGCTCAAGGGCCGCGACCTGCACGTCGACCTGCCGGTGACCCCATGGGAGGCCGCCCTGGGCGCGACCATCCCGGTCGACACCCCCGGCGGCGAGGTCAAGGTGCGGGTCCCGCCGGGCTCCTCCAGCGGCCGGCGGCTGCGCCTGCGCGGCCAGGGGATGCCGAACCCCAGGGGCTCGCCCGGCGACCTCTACGCCGAGGTCTTCGTGATGGTCCCCAGGAGGCTGTCCGCCCGCGAGCGGGAGCTCTTCGAGGAGCTGTCGCGCGCGTCCAGCTTCGACCCCCGGAGGGGTTCGGGGAACCCCAGGGGGGTGCCCCGATGAGACCTGGGAAGGAGGGGCCGAT
>WNGM01000358.1_pt1 | contig 36715 bp, 43 predicted proteins | sample 5400571 | NCBI WGS metagenome assembly WNGM01 (sample SAMN13153378, study PRJNA577476) | soil metagenome | isolation source: 100 cm soil or saprolite under Garry oak tree replicate 2 | place: USA:California | collected 2016-06-15 | reverse complement strand
CGATCTGTCGAATCATGGGGCTATCCACAACTCACCCTCTCAGCGGCTTATAAGGTCGCTCATCCGAAGTCCCCTGTGCGCCACCTGGCGGAGGACATTGAGGCTGCGTTGGAAGCGGCGAAGAAGCACCGCAAGTCAGGAGAAAAAGACCCGCATAAAAACTGCATATGCATTTTTGAGCGTGTAGTGGCGTGGGACGAACTGCGCGAGGGTTTGGAGTGGGCGAACCGTTTCATGAATGGGGCGAATTCGCAAGGCCTTTCCACAGCTTTCCTGCAGCGTTTTCAATATTACGCGGATCAATTCCATCGATTCTTCGATAGGAAACAGGTCGAAGGCTTGCGGGCTGTCCCGTTGCTGCAGAACGATTGGCTTCGCAACGTCGAACGAATACAAGATCCACTTCGGAGTCAATTGGGAAATGTGTGGCCGCACTTGGTCGAGCCGACTGACACTGGCGCCCGTATGTGGCGAGTCCTAGAATTTGCTTCTCGCTTCGCCGTCTATGCACTGCGGTGACAAGGAGGCCTCTGATATGGACAAAAAGCCGACTACCTACAAATCCTTTGGCGAGATGTCGCCCCAAGGCGGGAAGCAGTCCCACCAGGGCGGTCGCTCAACTGGTGGTATCGGAGCGCCTTCTGATTTGCCCTCTGGTTATCTTTCGCTCGGCTTTCTTGACGCGGACGGGAATCTGCTGAAGGAAGTTTTCATCGATTGGCCAGAGAAGCTGACTGCCAGCCTGCGCACATCAAAGCCTCCGGCGACCAAGAACTCATTGCGAGCTTTTTATTCCATGTTGCGGATGGCGAAGACGCAATTTGACGCTAAGCGCGACAATCTCGCAAAAGCTTCGGCGGATGCAAGAACACAGCTCTATAAGCTCCGAACCGCAGCCCAGTACCAGCACACGCGAAAGGTTATCTCCGATTTGTGCCAAAGATTTCTTTTCAAGAACATCGATACTGTATTGGAGAAAGGAAGAACCCCGGAGGAATTTGCAAAGAATTTTAACGCCTTCGTTGAACATTTCCAGGCGGTCATCGCTTACCTGCCCGAGAAGGCAGAGCGCTAGGGGAGGACTTTACTATGTACCTCGACAAGTACGAGGAAATCACCGGGATCGTTCACTGCCTCTCGGGTGTGCGCATAGGCGGAAACAACAACGTGATTGAAATCGGGACAATTGATAACCCGATCATTCGAAATCCCATCACCAACCACCCTTATTTGCCGGGTTCTTCATTGAAGGGCAAGATGCGATCTGCGCTCGAGCTTTCTCTCCGTCCCGGAGCTCCTCCGAAACTCACGCTTCCTCTGCCACAGCTTGTGTCGCAACAGCGCGACGGCAAGCCGGAGATCTCACCCTGCGCGTGTGGCAAGTGTGTCGTCTGCAAACTGTTCGGCTCAGGGAGCACCGCCACTACAAGAGAGCCCACCCGGCTAATTGTGCGGGATTGCGTTCTGACCGACGCTAGCGCCGCGATCTTGAAGGACGCTGCCAGTAATAGCGGCGTGTTTTTCGCTGAGGTGAAGCCCGGCGTGCGCATAAACCGCGCCACTAACACTGTAGCCAAGGGCGCGTTCTTCAACTTCGAGCGTGTGCCTGAAGGCACGGAGTTCGGTTTTGAGTTGGTGCTTCGCCTATATGATTTCGATGATGTCAACGCTCGTGTCGATTACCGTAAGACCGTCGCGCACGGGTTACGGCTCATCGAGAAGGAGGGGATCGGCGGCAAGATTTCTGCCGGCTACGGCAAGGTACGCTTCGAGAAGATGGAGTGGAACGGCCAACCCTTTGATTTCCGGAACGAGAACTGATCATGGCAGCTGCGTACGCCGATTTCGAGTTTCATCTCGAAGCTCGCTCTCCGATCGCCGCGGACTCGCCTTTCGATTCCGATACCTTATGGGGCCGCATCCTCTGTGCCTTGGCCCACGGCTCGGAGCCTGGCCAGCGGCTGGTCCGGGGGTGGCTTGATGAGCTCGCGGCGCAGGACGGCAAGGCATCTCCAGGCTGGCGGCCGCCGCTTCTGGTCTCCGAAGGCTTCCAATATGACGAGGCGGGCGAGCCGTGGCTTCCTGTGCCGCTCGCAATGAAGCTGAAACTCGAACAGACCGCCGGAAGGGATCCGAAAGGGGACCGCAAGAGAGTCAAGAAACTGGAGACCATCCCATCCTCGAAGTTCTTCGACGTCTGCCGGTCAGGAATGGCAAGCCTTGACGAATTAACGGCGCGGCAGGAAGAACGGCCCTGCGTCGAGCCCGCCATTCAGCCCCACTTGGCTACGAATCGTGCTTCCTCTACTGGCCTCGATGGCCTGCTCTACGCGACCGGACTCCACCTCTACCGGCCACATTCAAGGCCATTGGCTCCTGCAGACTCAGCCAGTTCGACTTCTGGGGGCCAACGCGGCTCAGCACAGGCTGTGTTCTTTCTTAGATTGCGAGACGCTGACGAGCACCAACTCGTAGGCAACGCGCTCCGGCAAATCTGTGACGAAGGGTGGGGAAACTCGAAGTCACGCGGTCTCGGCCAGATCAGGTTCAAGAGGTTCGATCCTTGGAGCTTCCCAGACTTTGACGGTATTCCGGAAGGCTTTGTTTCGCTCAGCAACTTCTGCCCGGCACGGAGCGATCCCGTCGACGGTCTCTGGAAACTGCAGCCCAAACACCCTGTTCCCCCACAGTTTGTGAATGGCAGACGGGTCGTTTTAGGCGAAGAGAGTGGGAAATGGCGAGTGAAGTCATTCCTACGCCTGCGGGCCGGAAGCTGTTTTCGGCTCGCCTCAGATCGTAACCTGCGCGATTATTACGGGAGAATGCTAACAGGCTTATTGGAGCCGTCGGAGGACGGAGATGGCCAGCCGCTGCCACCGCTATTCCACTATGCTTTGGCCTTCCCCGTGCCTATCAAGTGGCCGGAGGAGTAAGTAATGGAGTTGACGCAAACAACTGGGGCGCGTTTGCTGATCGTCTATACAGTCGGAGGAAGCCATGAGGCGGTCGTCGCTTCCGTGAAGCAATACAACCCCCAGCGGGCCGTTTTTGTGCCCTCTCCCGAAACCGAGAAAGATATCAAGGACAAGATCTTGCCACAGCTTTTCAATGAGGGGATTGAAGTGCCCCCTTATGAAGTGAAGACCGTGCCGGATGCCCAGGATTTTGAACTTTGCGTGAAGACCCTTCGTGAACTCCAACCTTCGCTGGTTGGCTGGATTCGGCAGGCTCAGAGCAACAAGGCAGCCGTTGATCTGACTGGGGGGACGAAACTGATGTCTGCAGCGCTGGCGCTCGTCGCGCGCACGTGGCCCTGTGAGTTCCTTTATGTTGGCGGGAAGCAACGCACCAAAGGCGGACTTGGTGTCGTTGTCGGCGGCAACGAGCAATTCATCCATTCGGCCAATCCCTGGAATAGCCTGGGCTATCAAGCTATTGAAGAGGCCACACTGCTCTTCGATGAAGGGAATTTCGCGGCTGCGGGCAATGTCGGTGAGCGGGCGCGCAACCGCACAACAAACGCCTCAGCAAAGAAGGTCCTGCAGGCGTTTGTGGAATTGGCCGGAAGTTACGAAGCGTGGGACCGATTTGACCATAAAGCAGCCCATTCCGGTTTGTCCTCTGTCCTCAAGCAGATTAACGAGCTGGGTCACGCTTTTCCGGGAAGGCAGCACGAGTGGGAGGCTCTGCTCAAGAAAGAAATCGGATTCCTCGAACACTTGTTGCAACCCAATCGGGGTTCTCAATTCCTAGCCGACTTGCTGGCAAACGCTCATCGCCGAGCTAAACAGAAGCGCTTCGACGATGCGGTGGCGCGCCTTTATCGCACGTTGGAGGCCGCCGCGCAAATACGCCTGATGGAACTCGGTTTCCCCGAGGCACCTAGAATCCCGCTCGCGAAGTTACCCCCGAGTCTTCAAGCTCGGTGGGGGTCAAGAGTCAACGATGGGATTGTCCGTCTTGGACTCCAGGATGACTATGAGCTTCTTCACACCTTATGCCACGCTTTGGGACAAAAATTCTTTGAGTTGAAGTTGAATGAGCAGCAGTCGCCTCTGACTGCCCGCAACCAGTCGATTCTTGCGCATGGATTCCAACCCGTCGGGGAGAGTGTGTTTCAAGATCTGTGGCAAAGGACGCTTGTGCTTATGGACTTGGGGTCCGATTCGCTGCCGGAGTTCCCGCATCTTGGAGGCGATCTTTCATGCTGACAAACACCGGCACGGAACTGATCCCTCTGCGGGTCAATGATGTGAAGCAGTTTCAGTACTGCCCGCGCATCGTGTTCTATAACACGGTCATGCCCGTCGAGCGTAAGAGCACAGTGAAAATGGAGCGTGGCAAAGAAGAAGAATTCAGGCTAGACACTCTTGAAAAGCGGCGCACTCTCGCCCACTATCAACTTGCGTCTGGTGAACGGCGCTTTCATGTTTGGCTTGAATCTCCCAAGCTCGGCTTGAGCGGTAAACTCGATCTCTTAATCGTCTCGCGTCAAGGTTTTTTTCCGGTAGATTTTAAGTACACTCGAGGGCGGCCTCGTCGAAATCACGTGTTCCAACTCGCGGGTTATGCCATGCTCGTCGAGGAGAATTTTCAGACTGAAGTCGGAACCGGCTTTATCTACCTAGCGCCTGTTCAAGAAATTATCGCAGTTCATTTGACTCAGCAGCTAAAAGAGAGAACTCTCAGCCTCTTAGACGAGATTCGAAGGATGATTCGGGAAGGCATACTGCCCCCTCCGACGACGGTCCGGAGCCGCTGCGAGGAGTGTGAATTTCGGAACTACTGCGGTGACATCTTCTGATGCTAAGAACAGCCCATTTCCGGCTCCGTTTTACGCAAACCTCACCTGTTTTCCGGCAGGTTGGCTTCTTTCGTACAAATCGTCGAATCCTGGTCTATAATCCGTTGACAGGACGAGGGATAGCGAGCGGTTCCAGAGACTTCCCCGATGAAGAGGGGACTGAAAGACTTGATGTGGAAGAGCCTCAGGATGCCGAGGAAGCGTTCCAGAGACTTCCCCGATGAAGAGGGGACTGAAAGTCCACACTTCACGGTTGCCAACCGTCGTTTATCTTCCACTGATGCAATGGGTCCCATCTGGAGGGACGACTTTTTGTGCCTAGAATGTGCCCGTGGCGAACAATCATGTGCAACGCCACAGTTGATTTAAGCCTGCGGGACGTTTCGCCTAGCGCATCTGTATGTGCCTGAGTTGTGCCCGTTTCGACTGAAACTGCGTCAAGTCAGGCCAGATTACCTCGTGCGAACGCTATAACCCGTACACGGCTAGCGCGCGCTCGACCCGAGCGAGATCGAAATGGTGGGTGCGAAGAATCTCCAGGTAAGCAAGCTTATCGCCCAAGCAGAGCTTGTGGTCAGCCTGGAGCTTGCAGCCATGGCAGGTCCCGCAGATGCACTGAAGGTTTTCCCGGCGGTCTGGATTACCGGCATTCAATCGCCGGATGAGCCGCGCCGGCACAATGTGGTCCACATGGCGCCTGATTCCGGCTTGCTTGAAATCCAATCCGCACGTTTCAACCTCACACTTCTCCCGCAGAGCTGGCATCCGCCGATTCCCCCATCCCTTCCGCGATGGGCGGCGCCCCGGCCACTTCCGGTCAACCCGGCTCCATCGTACCGGCCTCTCTTGGGTACTGAAGCGAGACCCGCAATAGAGGCATCGTCTGTGGCGATAGGAACTATGGCCGCGGTAAACCGTCTTGAGCACTTCTGTTCGTCTGTCTCCGCAATATGGACAACGCATTGTGGGTTCCTCCTTTCAGTGGACCTGGGGCTGCATCCACCGCTGAAAGCTCTAGGTTTGTCGATTGGGAATTTCCAGGGCGGATCGCGGGGTGCCGGTGAAAATGCAGCCGAGTTACGACTGAGGGTTGGTTGGGCGTTAGCCATACAAGTGAAGCGGAATGCACTGCAAAGGCCCGCGGCAACCACCAAGAGACCAAAGCGTATTCGCTTTTTATTTGCTCCGGTCTGTTTGGCATGCTAATATTCGGAACCGGCGGGAGCTGTGAGGAAATTCGTATGATTTTGACGGATGAATACGGGCGGCCACTTCCAACGGGCACGGTACTCGATCTACAGCCCTACTCGCCTCACACGGTGATTGTTGGCTATAACGAGTGGGGGCAGCAGGTTGTCGGCCACAACTCTAAGCAGCAAGGGCGCGCCGTGATATCTTGGCCGGAAGAGTTCAACGACCTTGGCCGGATTCCTTGTCGCGTGGTTCGGTATCCTCTCTCCTTACAAGAAGGCGGAAGAATCTGGCAAAACATGCTTCGAGATGTAGAACGCGGCGTCCGCTGGCTTCCAGAGGACAACTGCCAAGACTTGGTAAGCCGCGCGGTCACTGGACACGACGGGAGTCCAACTCGAGATGCCATCCTCGGTTTCGGATTTTTCGGTGCTCTTATTTGGCTCGCTAGCACTGTTTGAAGCGCCTGCTTTTTTGGAAGGGAAAATGACCACTATCCGGGTATTCAACATCCAAGAAACTGGGGAGGACTACCTCCTACTGCGGGACGGAGCGATGGAAGTCCGGGTCAATTTTGATGACGATGAAAGTTTCACCAAGGAGGACAGTGCCGCGTTCTTTCGCGGTCTGATTGGCAAACCCGCAGCCATCCCGTCGCCTGATTCGAACGGTATCAACGGCGAGTTCTTCATCGCCGTGGATTTCTGGAGATCACCGGACAACAGCCTTCGAGTTGTGCCGTTTCCCTTTGTGGTCTCCACCGTAGAGGTTTCGATTTAGATCACAGTCGATGCCAGCCTGTAATCCGTTGCTCTATGACTGGAAGCTGAACATATCGTGGTTCGCGTACCCGGGCCTTGATCGCTTGGCCAACCTCGACTATCTTCCATCTTGTCAACAATGAACCCTGTTCTGCCTGAATTGATTCCCGCACTCGTCTTCTACGTGACCGAGCACGGCGGCTATGTGACGAAAACAAAGCTTCTGAAGCTCCTTTATCTCTTCGACGTGGAGTTCTATAGAGCACACGGATCTACTTTCACAGGCTTGCACTGGAAGTTTTTCCATCTGGGACCCTGGACCAACGAATTCGATCCTCTTCTCCAAGAGCTTGTCGAAGACGAAGCAATTGTCGAAACCAAGAGTCTCAAGGCCGATTATGAAACCAAATTCTATAGGGCAAGTGAACCCTCAGACTTCGGCAAGCTATTTCAAAAATTCAGTGATCAGGCAATTCTGACGACGATATTAAACACGTGGGCCGAATCGACCACTGGCGAAATCTTGGACTATGTCTATTTCCGCACGGAGCCGATGGAATACGGCATTCGGAATCAACCATTAGACTTCAGCAGAATCGTCCAACAACCAGCGCAAAAGTACGTGAGAACTTCATCCGGAAAATCAACGAAGGAGATTGCCGCGGCACGTCGACAAATTCAAGAGATTCTGAAGAACTTGGTAGACAAAAAAGAGAGTCATTTTACGTTCACCCCGCCGAAGTACGATGAGGAGTATTTCGCAGCATTAGAGAAGCTAGATAATGAAAAGTGATTCGCTTTTCATTGATGAATGGCTGGGGGATAAATTTTATAAGAAGCTCCCGTTGGGTTTTCACTCCCATTTTTCCTTCGGACAGATTTTCTGGACGCATGCCTACTACCCACATGAAAACCTAGAGCTTTGGCGACCGATCTTCGACCCTGGCGAGCAAACCAAAACGTACGCGTCGTCTTTTCAAATCGTGGCAGCTGGACAAGATGCGTTTAAGAGAAGCATTCCGCTCGCATCTCCAAAGCTTGAGACGAATGAGGAGCTTCTTGTTGTGCGTGCGAAAGTCCGTCCGGTGATTCTGCTAATGCCAGAGTTGCCTCCGCTGGGAGTTCAAGAACATGGGTACCGCGGAAAGGTTCAGCGGCGTCGCTGTTTGGTGGCGCAAGTGTTTGGCTTGGTCGACCAAAAGACAGGCACAGCGGAATTCCCACCGACTTTCGTTGAGCGTGTCCGCAGGATGGAATTCCCACAGCTCATGTTCTTGCCGACGACCGTCGGTCCTCTGCCGGTAGACAGCATGTTACGACTCGACGAACTTCAATCCGTTTTCACTCCGCATCTCCAACCTACTCAATACTCCCTCGGCGACGAGGCGATCGAAATACTTCGAGGTCAATTTCAATACCTGATTTCCGGTGCCGGCCCGTCTACCTACACCGAACTTCGTGAGCTTTTGATGAAGGGCTGAGCCGGAGTCTTTCCATTAGGTGCTAGGCCCGTTCGGGATGGGCTGGTTCCTGTTTAGCGTCACCTCATGCCCCGGCAAGGACAATCGTTCTGACAGCGACCCCATTGCACGTGGTTCTTTGCCCAGTACTCTCGGAGTTCTGGAGACCACAAGGAAAGTTCTCTTTCGGGATTCGCCGCGAAATTGTCGAAGTCAAGAATCTCTACGACGATTCCAGCAGGCACAGTCTCTTCGCAAACCTCCGCCACTCCCCCTTGCACTTAAACGAATATCTTGTGTTGCATTTCTCTTCTAATCTCCTGTACGTCCAGTTCTAAGGCCATGTACCCTTCGAAAGAGAGCCGCGCGTGAGATGAAAGTATTTGCTTGTTGCTCTTCACACTCAGGTGCCTGAGAATCATTGGCGAAACCCAATGACCCACGTCTCCAGCCGCCGCCTCTCCGCAGAAGAACTTGCCAACAGCCTGACACACGGCGTTGGCTTGGCGCTGAGCATGGCCGGCTTCATCGTACTGGTCGTTCTCGCAGCGATGCGTGGCAGCGCGTGGCGAATCGTAAGTTGCGCGGTCTACGGCAGCACCCTCATCTGCCTCTATGCGGCCTCGACGCTCTATCACGGCATTCGCTCCCGGCGGCTGAAGCGAGTTCTCAAGATCTGCGATCACTCCGCCATATATCTGCTCATCGCCGGGACTTACACCCCATTCTTGCTCGTCAATCTGCGTGGAAGCTGGGGTTGGTCTCTGTTCGCGGTCATCTGGGGACTGGCGATGGCGGGGATTCTGTTCAAAGTCTGGTTTGTGGAACATTTTTCGGTCCTGTCCACGGCGGTATACCTCCTGATGGGCTGGCTCGCACTTCTTGCGGTCAAGCCGATGCTTCTCAGGGTTCCCCTCAGCGGGCTCCTTTGGTTGCTGGCCGGTGGAGTGCTGTACACGGTGGGGGTCGCCTTTTATGCGTGGAAGAAGGTGCCGTACAACCACGCCATCTGGCACGGCTTCGTTATAGCTGGCAGCACCTGCCATTATTTTGCAGTGCTCTGCTCGGTAATCCTTCCGGCGAAAGCCTTGCAATAAGCGTGATTGTCAGATGCCGGAATGCCTTTCCGCGCGCTGGAAGCGTCGAAATTCAGCGAGTCTGGAAAAATCCCGCGTACTGCCCGGTTGGTTAGGGACGAGTTTGAACTCGAGGTCAGGCCTAGCGGAAACTGGGCTCTCTCTCGGCGTAGATGAAATGTCGGATCTTCGGAGGTTCGAGCGCATACTGGGAGACTCGATTTTCCAGTTTGCGATCCGCCGCTGTGAAGCGATCATGCTGTCGCTGGTGTTCTGCCCAGGAATCGAAGAGAAAACTCTCGAGATACCGGCCCGGAATCTCCGCATCGTAGAACACACCCATTGCGTTGCCCCGTCACGTCGTCGAACTCGCTGGTATTCGTAAATTGCGTCGAGAAAATGCGATCTCAATTATGTGGAGGTCGACGTGCGTGCGGTTGGTCTCAGAAAACATGCGGGCTCATGCCGGCGACCGAGGCAAGTTGGATCACTCATGCGAAATCAAGTTCCAGCTCATCTACAAACACCAGCCCCAGTTTTCGCCGGGCTCGATGGACTTCATGATCGGGTGCTTGGCGGAGTGGAAGTGTTTCGTCGCATGCTTATTCTTTGAGGAATCGCAGCAACCGACATGGCCGCACGTCATGCATAGTCTTAGATGAACCCAAGTGTCGCCCATTTTCAGGCACTCGCCGCAGACACGAGCGTGCAGCTTCACGTCTTTGATCTGATCCATGTGCGTGCATTCGCTCATATTCATACCTCCTAAAGCTCAGCCAAGGCCCGGTGCACAAGGTGGACGGCAATCGCTCCTTCTCCCACAGCCGAGGCCACGCGCTTCACATTACCCGAGCGCACATCGCCCACCGCAAACACGCCAGGAAGGCTCGTTTCCAGCATCTGTGGAGAACGAGCCAGTCTCCATCCCGGTGCTCCAGTTGCTCCGTCCAGGTCCCGCCCAGTGAGAATGAACCCTTTGTCATCGAGGGCGACGCAGCCCCGCAGCCACTCGGTTCGCGGCGATGCTCCCGCCATAATGAACACGTGGCCGATGTCGTGGACAGAAGTCGCGCCACTTGACTTGTCCTGCCATGTAACACGCTCGAGATGCGTGCCACCATCGACACCGACGATTTCCGTTTTGTAGTGTAATTCGATGGCGGGGTTCTCTTCGATACGCTGGATCAAGTAGCGCGACATGGTGTCCGACAACTCACTCGAGCGGACCAGCATGTACACCTTGCGCGCCGTCTGCGAGAGGAAAACCGCTCCTTGTCCGGCGGAGTTCCCCCCGCCCACTACGATAATCTCTTCTTGTTCGCAGAGTTGCGCCTCCATGTAAGTCGCGCCATAGTAGATCCCCTGACCCTCAAACTTCTCAAGATTAGGGATACGCGGCTTGTTGTATTGTGCTCCGGTGGCGATGACCACGGCGCGCGCCGCGAGCCTGTTGCCGTTGTCCAGGACCACCTTGTACGGACGCCTTTCGCAATCCAGTTGCGCAACGCTGTGCGCTACCATCATCTTGGCTCCGAATTTCTCAACCTGAGCGATCGCCCGTGCCGCCAATTCCTGACCGGAGACTCCGGTGGGGAAGCCCAGATAATTTTCGATCTTGGAGCTTGATCCGGCCTGCCCTCCAGGTGTCGCCGTCTCAATCACCAGCGCATCCAACCCCTCCGAAGCGGCATACACGGCCGCTGCCAGGCCGGAGGGTCCGGCACCGACAATGATCAAATCGCGGACTTGCGATTCATCGATCGCGCTGTTCAGTCCCAGGCACTCGGCCAATTCCTGAATCGAGGGATTCCGCAGCACGGAGCGAGCGCTGCAAATGACCACTGGAATTTCGTCCAAGGTGACGTTAAAACGATCGAGAAGTTCCTGCGAAGTCTTGTCCGTGTCGAGATCGATGTACATATAAGGATGTTCGTTCCGGGTCAGAAACTCGCGCAGGCGCAGCGCGTTGGCCGAGTGGCGCGAACCCATCAAGATGACGTTGCCCTGTCCGGTCCGGATGAGTTCCAACCGGCGCAGGATGAAGGCGCGCATAAAAATCTCGCTTAGCTCGGCGTCCTTGGCAACCAGCGACCGCAAGCCATCTGCACTCAGTTCAAGAAACTCACCGGGTTCCGTGACACGGCCGCGCACCAGAGCGCCCCGCCCGGAGATCATGGTCATCTCGCCGGTGAACCCGCCGGGACCGTGCGTTGCTACGAGACGCTCGCCCGTGAGATCCGGTTGCACAATCTCCATGCTTCCGGAAAGCACCACGAAAAACGGGATATTTGTGTCACCCGGTTCAAACAGGATTTCACCCTTCTTAACCTGTCGGACCTTGCCGCCGGAGCGTATGCGGCTGATTTGCGCCGCAGTCAGGGTTGGAAACGCTTGGGTGCGCACGTCGAGTGCGCTGGGCAATGGTGGAGAAGACATTTTCCCCCCTAAGGCTCAACGGGAGTCGTAAGTATTAGAGCACGCCCGCAGCCGTTCAGATTCAACCCAACCCTGTCTGAGCTTGCTTCAGGTTGTCAAGTTTTGTCCGCACCCCTTCTGGGGATAATGGTTTCAGGGAGCCTCACGCAATTCTCATTGAGATTGGCGGCACTCCAGGGCTTCCAGTTCTCGCTCGATCTGGTGCGGGATAAGGCCGTGAGAGCCGGCGGGATGCTCGTCAAATCCGCGACGGAGCGCTGGCGGGTATCGCCTCAGAACCTGCGGCCGCTGCACGGAAAAGGAGACTTCTATGGCAAACGAGAGCAAAGATCAGCCTGTGTTGGGTCACATCGACGGCCTGGTTAAAGAAGAGGAGCGTCTCTATGCACAGCGTGAACTCACCGATGACAACCGTGACCGCTTAGCGAAGATAAAGGTCGAACTGGACCAGTGCTGGGATTTGTTGCGTCAGCGTCGAGCCTTGCGAGAGTTTGGGCGTGACCCGGATCAGGCAAGGGTGCGCCCGCCGAAGGTCGTCGAAAACTACGAGCAGTAGCCCCGGCCCGTAAGAGCGTGGGCGCAAACGGCAGCCAAAGGGATTGGTCACAAACAAAAACTGCGAACGACCTTGGCGGACGGCCCGTAACTTCTCGAACTGCGGAGGAGATGCCCGACGCTTCTCCTCTCACTTGGTTTCGTATGAAGACCCGAAGCTAGCGTATTGCGCACAAACATCCTTGCTCGCCGCAAGCGCGATATCACGGCTACCACAGGGATGTCCAGGACCCATGCAGTTTCCGCCGTGCTGAGATTCTTGACGTCTTGCAGGAAGAGCACTTCCCGACATTCTATGGAGAGAGCCTGAAGCGCACGCCGCAGTGTGTCGCCCAATTTTTTCTTCTCAAATGCTTCCCAAGCGATATCGCGCCAGGTAGCGCTCTTTCCCGAGCTCGACGCCAACTTGGCCATCTGGCGGGATCTAGTCTTGCGGCGGAGCGTTCGCTTGGACGCAATCGCGGCGAAGACCTTTTCAAAACTGGTTGCTGTAACCGGAAGTGTTCTTGTGCTCACACCCATTAGATAAACACCGCTGTGGAAAGTTACAGGCAGGAAATCGATTTGACAGATTCGCTTTTCCGTCTTTCAGTTTGCCCACAGGTTGTCCAGCGTATCGAGGAAGCGTAAGGACTGAAAAGACAGGACTTATGCCTCTACGTGGAGGCGGGGGTTTTACAAAGATATCTTGGGGTGGGCCGGGCGAGAATTGGCCTCAGCTCGCGGATTTCAGCGGTGGGTGCGGATTGACGTTGGCTGAACGGGCGACTAGGATTTCCGTGAACAAGGGTTCGCGATGGGGAGGGAGCCATGCCCCAATACAATTTTCTCTGCCTAGCTTGCAAGAAAGAATTCTCGAAAATCCTGACTGTTTCTGAGCATGAGAAGAGCGGGATTACCCGCCCACACTGCAAAAGCAAAGACGTAGAGCAGCGGTGGGCAGCGTTTTATGCCGTGACCTCAAAGAAGAGCTAGAAGACGGATCCTCCACAATGGACCCGACGAGAGACTTCCGACCGGGGCGCGCTCGCTCATGATTGGAGAGCCAGTGCCAAGCGCGAGAGATCTGCAACGATACAAGGGACTGTTGCTGGAGAAGCATCGTGAGTTGTCATCTGTCCAAGACGACGCTGGCGCCCGGGTACCGGCCGCAGGTGGCATGGAGGGCGATCTAATTGACCAAGCCAATGCTGATGCGGAGGCGGAACTGCAGATCCGCTTACACCAGACAGACAGTCGTCTCTTACGAGCAATAGAAGAAGCCCTCGGTCGGATCAGACAGGGCACATTCGGAGTGTGCCAGGTCTGCAAGCAGCCTATCTCCAAGGCCCGTCTTGAAGCGGTGCCTTGGACGCATCTCTGCCGTGAGTGCAAGGAGGGCGGCCGTTCAGCCGCCTGATGGTGTCGAGCGGAACAATAGCTAAAGCTCTGAAGTCGTGGACATCAAGCCTGAGACGCGCGCGGATTATGGGCAAGCTCAGCACTCACACGCATGAATGCCCGCGCTGCGGGGCGAAATGGGAATGCGGCGAGGCAAATTATCAGGATGAGTGCCCGTATCCCATCAAAACGCTTTGCACGAAGTGCTGGGCCAAGGACACACCAAAAGACAGGCAGCCTTCTCGGCTTTGCTTCCAAGGAATGTGACCATGACGCCGGGATTATACCGAGCGATGGCGACCGGAGTTCTGTCGCTTCATGCCGCCTACATTGCCTGGGTCATCTTCGGCGCCTTCTTCACGCGCGACCGGCCGCGGGTCGCGGCGCTGCACGTTGCCACGTTGGTGTATGGAATGATCGTCGAAATCTTTGGTTTCTGGTGCCCGCTCACAGCACTTGAAACGTGGCTTGAGGTGCGTGGTAACCTTCCGGCCTATCGCGGTGCTTTCCTTCTGCACTACCTCGACATGGTGGTGTACCCCGATATTCCCCCGAACCTTTTTGTCGCTGGCGCTGTCGCCGTTTGCATTTTGAATCTATGGATTTACGCCTGGCGTCTCCGTGTCCGACATTCGCTCGGATAAAAAGAGCCCGCGGCGTTGCCTTTGGGAGTGTGGTTTGGTGTTGCGTAGGGGAAGCTAGGATTTGGGGAGCTGGTCGATCTTTGCCGCCAAGATGAAATCGCTCTCTGTCAGACCGTTGATCTTGTGCGTCCAGGTCGTGATTTCGACTTTTCCCCAGGCAAGGAAGATGTCTGGGTGATGCCCCTGATCCTCAGCAAGCTCACCTACGCGATTTACAAACCCGAGGGCTCCGCCAAAGTCGGGAAACTTGAAGGTCTTCGTGATGTGATGTTCTTCGATGATGTTCCACCCATCGACCTGCTTTTGAAGTAGGGAGAGCTCCTCACCCTTGAGCGGGGGCACGCCTCCGCGGCAAGGAACGCACGTCTTGGCCGCAAGATCGGACATCGCAGAAGTTATTCTACCACTCGTCCGTGAGACTCTCAGGGCACTTCATTGTCGACCGTCCGATCTGTCTCGTCATAGGAAAATGGGTTCTAGTAGCGAGTGATCCCCGAAGAAGTTCACTCGACGGGCGTATTCTTGGATGCTTAGGCTAACCCATGCAAACGGCACCTATGTTTCTCGTGGTTCTCCTCGGCACACTCGCTGTGCTGGCCACGGCATGCGCTATCTACCAGGCAATCGGAACGTGGCGGGACCGCCGGCACTTTCCGCCTCCTGGGCGCCTAGTGCGAGTCAACGAGGGACGGATGCACATCTATGTAACCGGAGAAGGTACACCGACCGTAGTTTTGGAATCGGGCATGGGCGCGTCGTGCTTGAGCTGGACGCTCGTGCAGCCGCACGTGGCGCAGTTCACTCGCGCGGTAAGCTACGACCGCGCCGGACACGGCTGGAGCGATCCGGCGCGTGAGCCACGCACCGCACAGCAGATTGCGCAGGAGTTGCATGTACTGCTGGATGCTGCGGGTATTCCGGGGCCATTCGTTCTCGTTGGGCACTCGTTCGGCGGATATGTGAACCGGGCGTTCGCGCACATGTATCGCAATGAGGTCGCTGGCATGGTGCTGGTGGATTCAGTTCACACTGCCGAATGGGAGAATCCGACCCAAGAGCAGTTGCACATGATCGAAGTGGGCCTGCGATACGCTTGGATTGCAGCGTGGCTCGCGCGACTGGGTTTTGTTCGGTTTTGCCTCGCGCGGCTGGCGCGAGGTTCGCCCAGGCTGGGAAGGGCTGCCGTGAGCGCGTTCGGCGTCGACACGGCAGCTGCTGCACAACGGATTGCAGGTGAGATTCGCAAGTTGCCCGCACCGATCCTGCCAGTTGTGCGCGCGTTGTGGTCGCAGCCGAAGAATTACATGAGCCTGGGACAGTACGTTGCCGCACTGCCGGTCAGTGCTGCGCAAGCGGCTGCGGCGAGTACGCTTGGGGATTTGCCGCTGGTCGTCCTTTCGGGAGACCATCTTGCGTCACCGTACACCGACTGGCAGCGCGACTTGGCGCAACTCTCTTCGCGTGGGCGGCATGTGGTTGCAAGCGACAGCGGACACTGGATCCATCTTGATCACCCCGAACTGGTCACTGGGGCTATCCGCGAAGTGGTCGCCACTGCACGTTCACTGAGGTATCCCTCGTCAAACCTAACTGGGGCGCCTCGCTGACGGCAAGCTGCTATCGAAGCTCTAACTTCTTCGGGACTAAGCCCTTCGACGAGGCTCAGAAACTTCACGCTGTGCGGCACGACCGAAGGCGGTGCCTCCTCACTGGTTGCAAGTACAATCGCTTGGTCGAGTTTGCTGTTCAGCAGCAAGCTGGTCAGCATTTTCCTTTTCTCTTTATCCAGCAGGTCAGCCCGATCTATCACAACGAATCGCAAGCCCGTTACCATGGCCAGAGATACTTGGAATGCCACGCCAAATCGAAACTGCTCTGATTCAGAGAGGTGCTTCAAAGGCAGGCTGAAATGGTTGTCCTTTGATCCGCTGACACGGATCTCAAACGGATCGAGTGCAAGATTGCACGTGTAACCGAAAACCGTGAGATGCCGATTCAGCTCCTCGGTAAATGATCCCATCCGGTCCCGCGCTTGTCCCATCATGGCGCCATTTGGTCCGAAGAATTCAGTCAGCCTGTCCAGCAGACCGATCTTCGTCTCCAAGTCGAACTTCTCTCTGACGTACGCTTCCCACCTGTCCTTAGCATTCTCAATCTGAAGTACTTTCTCTAGCACCCGCTCCCCCTTGCTGATCCTTTCCGCGAGGATTGTCATTCGGCTTTCGAGGTCTCCAGCATTTGGTTTCTGTACCCCCTGAAGCTTTGATTGTTCCTCTATCAGCTTTGCGCGCCGGGCCAGAGCTTTGCGGTGGACTTCGAGACGCGACCTAGCCGCTTCCATTTCGGCGTACTCATTGAGTTCCTCCCGTGTTCCGTGAATCAAGCCCTCAAGGTCTGCGAGCCGCCCGCCCAGTGTCTCTACCCCCTTCGCTTTCGCTGCTGCCGAGATCGGCTGTCCGCACGCGGGGCACTTGTCCTTCAATCCTTGAGCGGTCGCAAGCGATGCCTCCACGCCCTTCTGCCGGGCCATCAAATCCGTCAACTCCTGAAGGAGTTTCTCAGCATGGCCTCGTTGGGATTCCAGTTGGAGCAACTCTTGCTCTTGGCTCGTGCTCAGGATTTCCGACGATAGTTCGTCGATTTCCGGTTGCAACTGCCCCAATCGAGCCTTTGCACTCTCCCACGTGGCATCCGCCTCGGCCTTCTGCGCGACGAGTCGCTCCTTCTGCTGCCGCAAATCTTCGAGTTTCTTCTTTACCTCTTGCGCAGGCGGTAGATCCGATGGGATATCCGGCTTTTCCATCTGCCCCAGGGCCTTAAGAGTGCGGCCCGCCTCCGTCCGTAATTCGTAGAATCGTTTGTAGGCAGCCTCGACATCACCGACACACGTCAGTCTTGGCTGCTCTTCTTCGATGGTCCGCAGTGCGTTACTGATTTCGGCAGGTATGTCGACCTTTCCCGCGTCGAGGACCTGGGCTAGGAACTTCTTCTGCTCGGTCTCGGACATTTCGATGAATCGGTCGGCGTTCAGCAAGGCCGACAAAACGTCTGCCGAGCCAAACCGTTTCTCCAATGAGGCCTCGGCAGCGTCCACCGGCACCCGCTTTCCATTCAGCTCAACGATGTGTGATCTCGGCGTCCTCCGTCGGCATACGGACTCACCGTTTTCAAGAGTCGCCGAAACCTCGAGTTCCTTTGCGCCAGCGCGAATTAGGGCTTCGGCTCCTCGGCCGGCAGCATCCGTCATCTGGCATTGCCCTGTGAACAGGTACTCCAGTGCCATTTGGACGGAGCTCTTTCCACAGCCGTTTGGCCCTCGCACGAAGTTGAATCGATCAAGGTCCAAGACCGTCTCTTGGTGCGATCGAAAGTTCTTCAAAGTCAGCGTCACAATTCTCATGAGCCTCGCTCCTTACTGCCATTTTTGCCTTCTTGGCCGATCCTGAGTTCGGTTTCAACGCGCACGTCCGCAGTGCCTGCCAGCCTCCGCGCAAGTTCAGCCCGCTTCTCTGCCTTGAGTGCCGAAGAAAGCCCCGAAATCGTCAGTTTGTCCCGCAGGCCCCGTTCCTCGGAATGCGTTTTGAACCATTCATCCAGGATCGAAACACCGTCTCGATATGGATAAAACCTCTTCTCCGTTGGCACGAAGTCAGCAACGTATTCGCTCTGGTTATCGTCTCGACAGCGGATCGGACCTCGCTCCACCATGAGATCCCTAAGCACTCTCGTATTTTGTTTTTCGGCTTCCTGCAGCCAGAGTGCAAACCGCAGCCGTTCTTCGGCCGTTATTTGGCTGTAGGGATTGGTCTCTGCCACAGGGCAACCATTCAATATGAGCGGACACCAAGTGCAGTGCCTCCCCGGCGATGCTTTCAATTCTCGATCTCCGATGGAAACCCACTCATGGAGCTTCCCTTGGCGTGCCCGTTCCCTCTGTGCTAACTCCTTGAGCCAGGGTAGGTCCTTCCGTGTGTATTCGACGAAGCGAGAGACCCCATATCGGACGAACTCAAGAACGAATTTCACGCGCTCCAGGGATGGATTGAGACACATCAGGAGGAGTGGATAGAACTTCGATTGGAATGTGTCCGCGTCGATGATCTGGAAGTAGCTCTTCCAATCGTCAATCTCAGCCTCCGCGAGGGAATGCAACATCACCAGGTCGAGTGTCCCCTCGTACTCTGCTGTTTGCGAGGCATCTCCCGGATGCTGGATCGGAAGGAAGTTTTGGTCGAGCGCAATGTGCAGTTCCGTGGCAAGGATCTTCTCCGGGTCAAACGCGTGATTGTCCCGAAACTTCTCCAGGACTTCGCGTGCTTCGGTGCCAGCACCTCTGACCAAGGCGTCGAACACTTCGAGGTCCGTGGCGCGCCTAGCGCTAACAAGGTGGTTGAGGTAGGACGCCAGAACTTCGTGGATTTCTATCCCCCGTGCAGCAGGCTCGGATTCCCCCAACCTTGCGCCCTTGACATGCTTGCGAACGTAGAGGGTTTCACATGCCATATCGCCGTGTCGTGATTGGCTCAAAGGCGGGATCGATTTCTTTTTGTGTTCAACCTCACGCATCGGTGACACCTTCATCCCTTTGGCTTCCTCATTTTGCTGTTTGACTGTGTAGTGCGAAGAACTTAGGCTCATTCCTATCCTCGCCGGACATGCCGGAGAGCTTGCCCGCCGACTGAATCGCCGGGAGGCAGGGATTGGGCAAAAGCAGGGGTGGGCGTAGTATTCACTTCATCCGGTCTCGACCGATTTCTTTTCTCACTATGTTCGGCACTCCCCGAAATAAATTGCATCGTATTACGATATAACGCATACTTAGTCATACCCTACTGGGCCGGTGAGTACCCCGGACACTATGGTGTTCGCTCATCGGCCTTCCTTATCAAAGAAGTGCTGACTTTGGGGGAGGCGTCGATGGCTTATCTAATTAAAGAAGACAGATATACATACTTCGTCGGCGCAAAAAAACATTATCTCCGTGTACAAGAGTTGGTCTGGGGTTCGCCGCCTTGGCCTGGAAGATTTCGCATTCAGGTGCCCGCATCAAAGGAGCGAGACGGTAAGAAGTTTTACGGAAAAAGCGCTCTGGACGTGGTCGACCGGGTAATTGAATATTTATATTGCCATTCGTCGGAAGCGCCTCATCGCCGAATTGAACTCAACAGTTTCAACTAGATTCTGACCAAGGGGCATGGGCACGTCGGTTCAGCGATACTGTCTGTGAACCCACAAGGAGAGCAATGCCCAGCCGATCCATACCTGAGCGCCGACGACTGAAGCGAACAGCCCTAAAAAAGCGCGCCAGTCTGATTGTTAAGCATGGTCGGCAAGCACAGAGGATTCCATGCCTGGTCCTCGATACCTTGCAGGACGGTTTCAAGATAGGAGGGGCCTCCCGCCTTACACGAGGACAATTTGTCGAGCTCATTTTGGACGAGCATACCTCTAATACGGTGTTGTGCCGCGTGATGTGGGTCGGCAGACCGGGGTCTAAACAAGGAGGCGAAGCTGGTCTGCAAATCAGAAATGGTAGTGCCTAACCAAAAGGTAAGGGGCAATGGCGCTATGCCTTGGCGATTCAGGACTTACTAGATTTAGATTGGAACACGATTTCGATCCCCCGGCACCTAGCAAATAAACGAGCAAGAGGCATGGGTCCACGGAGGGTGATAACCACCCCAGGGGTATTTGCAGAGATTCAGAGGTCGCGTGCAATTGCAGGGCGCACCGCTCCTGACCGGTCAGAGCAACTTGACTGAGGTAACCTTCAGCATGTCACCTTCAACGTCGCCCGCAACGTCCACACGGAGGTGATCCTTCCTATCCGACGCCTTTAGCTCGGAGAGAATCTCGTCATTCCCCTTCCTGTCGAATTTCAGGTACTTGCCGTCCTGCGTGAAGATGCCATAACCACTGGCACTGCACGTGAGGGCGCATGCCCGCGCGTGGGCATCGGGGTCCTTAGCGAATTTGGTGTGACAGTTGACGTCGATCACCGAGACGTTTTTGAAAGTTTCGGGTGCGGCAAGCGTAGGCAGGGTAAAGAAAGAACACAGCAGAATCAGCGGCAATAAACGCATACTTTCCTCCGATTTGGTCCTTGGATTTCATCCGCCAACTGCCGGATGAGAACTTTCATTTTGTGAGCTGGCCCTCAAACTCTTTTCGCGCACAACCGTAAGCTGGAACAGCGCAAACGCACCAATGGCGAGTTCTGTGTCGCGCATCGCGAGATCATAGAACATCCCAGTGATCGTCAAATTCGCCACGATCGCCGCCAGCCAGAAGATCACCGCCACGCTGGCGATTCGTGTCCAGCGTGTAAGCAGCAGGGCACCAAGAAGAATCTCGATGATGCCTACGGCATGCATAAACGTGACTCCCTTCACAGGGACGATTCTCGTGGCAAGTGCGCTTAGGTACATGCTCCAATCCGTGAGCAGATTGAAGAATTTGTCCGCACCTGCAACGATCAGCCCTCCGCCGAGGCCAACGCGAAGCGCCCACCACGCTTCATTCAATTGAACATCGAATTTCGGCATCTTGGCCCCCCCCTGTAAAAGCAAGACAAAGTCTGTGAAGTTGCAATAGCCTCAATCGAGAATCCAGATTTGCCGTCTCGGCGTAGCTATCACCCACTTTCCTAAATTTCTCTAAAAGACCGTAGCCCTCCGGGAAAATTTTAGGTCTTGAAGCCCTCTGGAATCCTCTCGCAGACCCTGGTGAAGAAGGGCTGGCAATCTTCGAGCTTCAGTTCGGCTGAACGACCACGAAGCGCGTGGCCTGGCCTCTGCTGATCAGCAGCAAGATCGATTGACCATGAACTTCAGCCAGAGCTCTGTCGTATTCGGCAACATCGTGGACTGGCTTGCGATTCACTTCCTGAACGACGTCGCCCTGCTGCAAGCTAGCCGCTGCCGCGGCGCTGGATGGGTCCACAGACGTGATAACCACCCCTGGTGCGTTTTTGGAGATCCCGAGGTCGCGTGCGATAGCAGGCGTGAGGTTTTGCACTTGGACGCCTTGTAGCGCGGCGGTGCCACTATCTCCGCTCGTGGAAGCCGCAGTGGTTTCGGAAAGCTCATCGAGCGTGACGCTGATATCCCGCGTCTGCCCGTTGCGTGAAATCTTCAGATGAACAGTTGAGCCCGGCGCCGTCTGAGCTATGTGCAAGCTTAGTCGTCAGGTTCATTTACTGTCTTGCCGTTCAATTCGAGTATGACGTCGCCTCGTTCAATCCCCGCCTTCGCCGCAGGGCTTCCCGGAGTTACGTCCGCAACCAACGCACCGCCACCTTGAGTGAGACCGAAGGCTTTTGCCATGTCGGCGTCCACGCTCTGGATCGCCACACCCAAGTGACCGCGAACGACTTTTCCGTGATCCACAATTTGTTCTATTACATTGCGGGCCTTATCGATTGGAATCGCAAAGCCGACTCCCTGATTGCCACCGCTCCCTCCAGTGACGAAGGCGGTGTTGATCCCGACCAGGTCCCCGTGCAGATCGAGAAGCGCGCCGCCGGAATTGCCCGGATTGATTGCGGCGTCCGTCTGAATGAAATCTTCATAGTGTTCTATGGCGCCGCCTAAGCCGCGCCCCGTGGCGCTTACGATTCCCATAGTGGCGGTTTCTCCGACGCCGAAGGGATCGCCGATGGCAAACACAACGTCACCTACTTTTAGGTTTGAAGAATCTCCCAGGGTTAGTGATGGGAGTCGCGTGGCATCGATCTTGAGCACGGCCACATCGGTTCGAGGGTCCGCACCAATGAGTTTTGCCTGGAATTTTTTCTTGTCTTGTGTGAAAACTTCTATATCCGATGCCCCCGACACGACATGATTGTTGGTCAGAATGTACCCATCGGGATTCACAATCACGCCGGAGCCAAGACTGTACTCTCGCTCCGCCTGTGGTCTGGCAGTCTGCTGCTTGAACTGGTCTCCAAAAAACTGGCGAAAAAATGGATCATCGAAGAAGAAGCCGGGGAAGTTGTCTTGCTGTTTTACCATTTTGGTCGAGGAAATATTGACCACTGGCGGCAAAGCGGGATCAATTACAGGAGCGTATCCGTTTTTGAACTCCGCAAGGTTGACAGCGGAAGGATTCTTGCCAATCCTAAGGGGAACCTTGCTTGCAGCCGTAGCGCTGTTCCCGTCTTGTGGGACAAACGCGACAACGAAGAGTCCCAATACAAGCATCGCCAGGATTGTGATCACGATCATTCCCGAGCGCCCGAGGCCTGGTTTTGTGCCGGGTTGAGGTGCTATGAGGTTATACGGCTGGGGGTCCGAGTTACTACTTTTCATGTTCCTTCTCCTTTTCTGATTTCTGGAATCTCAAATTCGTCGCAACAGCACTTCCAGCGTGGAGGTTTAACTGGGTCATCTCGTCTTTTCCTTGGGCCTGATTGTGTTTCTGCGTGATCACTGGTTCATAGAGCCCGTCGGCTATTGCACTATGGCTCCAGAGAGGACGTCCATGTGGATCCCGGAAGGTCAACGCGCGTTTCGACTTGATGATCTCTTCCGATACGACGGTCGCGCGGCCTTGATTCGCACCCTGGAATCCGATAACACGAAGCCGGTCGCCGTCGACGAAGAAGAAATGGTTCTCACGGATGAATTTCGTCGGTCCAAGACGAACGTTGACAAGCCCGTTCCCGGTCGCGAGAACGACTTCGGTAGTCGTGCAAAGGGTGTGCAAGGCCTTTTCTTTTCGTGAGGAGAGGAGGACAGAAGTGCAAGCGTGTCGCAAGACGTGCCGGACAGTGCCCTCGATGGCAACTCGTCTCATCCCCCCGTGGTTGGGCTGATCGTCTCTTGGGGGAGCCTGAGCATGAGCCAGCACTCCAAACAGAAAGATGCCCACGGACGCAAGCCAAAGCAAAACGATCCACAGGATTCCCTTTCGGTCAGGATTCCGCATGGCTTGTAACTCCGCCCGTAGGTTTGCTCGGCGGCTGATTCTTATTTTTGGAAAGCTTGTCAGACAGAATTTGGTCAAGCCGGCGTGTGAATTGGCCAGGACGCATTCCCGGGTCAGCCGATAGGTCCTGCCCGTCGAAAACGGCAGTCATCCACCAGCAGCCATCTTCGACTGCATTGGAGAAAAACATCGTCGTGTTGGTGCCAAGAAGCGGAGGAATGAGTTGGTAGGCAGTCCCGTCGGCAAGCGTGAACTCGCTGAGGACCATGTCAAATCGACGGAGGTGAAAGAGTTCGATGGCCTCTTCTTGCGAAGTTGCGAAACAGACGTTGCAACCGCGCTTTTCAAGGTGGTTCTGTAGGACCGGAGAATTTCGTGCACCCTTCCCAACTAGAAGAACCGTCAATCCGCTGCTATTCATAGGCCCCTTCAACACTCTCGGTGGAAACAGGGGCACAACCGCGGTGTGCTCAGGCGTGATTAGGGTAAACGCTATCGATTTGTGTGAAGACTATTGCCATTGCACTGCGGCGAAAACTCGCTGTTTCACGCGTCCAATCAATACGATGTATCGTGTTACGATATGGTTGTCTGTGTAATTGGAGCGTATATCGTACTACGATATAAGATGAGGCCCACTGTTCGAAGGTTCGGAGCCCGCAGCAAGGTTCTCTAAGGGAAGATCATTCTTGCGCTTAGTTCTGCAACTTTCTGTCCCCGTTCAGAGCGGCCATCTCTCGCTGTTCCATGGCCGTCAGACGACCGCGATCGCACTCGTCCGACCCATCGAGGCATTCTCGGAGGTTTCGGTCCTGGTTCGCCCGCGCGACGTCCTGCTGTTCCTGGCTGCTAAATTTTGCCTGATCGCACTGACCCAACCCTTCCAGACAACTCTGCAGATTACGGTCGTGGTTGGCGTTCTCCACCTGCTGTTTTTGATTGACTGTGAGTTGAGTCGTGTCGCACTCGCCTGCTCCGTCCAGGCAAGTCTGGAAGTTTCGCACCCGCGCCGACTGTGCGACCTGTTGGCGGTCCTGGTCGTTGAGTTCGGGCAGATTGCACTCACCGATGCCGTCCATGCAATTCTGTAGGTTTTGATCGCGTTTTTGCCGGGCAACCTCAAGTTGCTGTTGGGCATTTAATTGCTTTTTGTCGCAATCGGAGAATCCGCTGAAACAATCCAAGAAATTGCGGTCCTGAGTGACCCGTCGCACCTCTTGTAGTTCCTGCACATTCAGAGCTGACCGATCACATGGGGAGAATTCGTCCAAACAGTCCGCAAACTGTTTTGAATGCGAATTCTGTCGACGCGGTCCCGCGGCCTGCATGGGCGCGGCGCCGGACATTAGAAGTGCGATTGAGATGCACGGTATGAATTTCATGAAATTCCCTCCAAGGGTGCCGCGAAGTCGCGCGGCTTTCGGTAGAGGCGAATCGGCCGGCCAAAGACTGTTTCGCAATACCATTTGGATTTCCAGGTCAGCAACTGCGCCTCTATAGACAAATAGACGCATGCTGGATGGTAACGGTTGGCTCCTGTCGTAGCGATGTATCGCAATACGATACACATACTCGCACAACCCTTGACAGATATATCGCATCACGATATGTTGAGGCTGCAAACGCGCCTCCCCGCTGGGATGGCCGACCACGGCCAAGGGAGGCGAGCCGAAGCGGGGCCAGGGAACACTTGCTCTTCCTGGCCCCGCCATTGAAGCCAGAGACAAATGATTCACACCCAAGCCGGAATCAATCCCAGGAAGGAGATTCTATAAATGCGAACGAAATCTTTCGTTATCTCGACTTTGTTCTCGGCCATCAGTTATTTATGTGCGGTCCCCGCCTTCGCGCAGTCTTCGCAGGAGACGGGCAAATTGAAAATCCACGTCGATCCTAAACAAGCCTACGTCTTCGTAGATGGCAAAGCCATCCGCGATGGTAGTCAGATTATTGAATTAGCCGCTGGCGACCACAACGTGGGCGTCTACAACTATGGTTACATGTCCAAGACGCAAGACGTCCACGTAGGCGCGGGTGAAACCACCGATTTGCGCGTCAACCTGCAATCCTCGGGTGACGTTGTTTCGGGACCATTCGCCGACATCGAATTCAAGGGAGATCCCCGAGCCGCAGTTCTGCTGAATGGCCAGACGCCTGCCTATTTCGTCGGCCATGTCGACGAATTCGATTGGAACTGGATTTGGCACCAGCGGCTTTTGGTGAAGCCGGGAACTTATCAGGTCACAGTGACTCACGAAGGGAACACCATATGGTCAGGGCCGGTGACCGCCAAGGCTGGACAACAGGTCACAGTCTATCTTGACCGCAATGGCGCGATGAAAACCAAGGACTGGAAGGAAGGTTTGACCATGCCGCTGCAGCCTCGATTCCACGCGGGAATTGCCAGCGCGACGGTGCCGGTTGCTCCTGTTTCCGCCCAGTTGAACGCGCAGGCCACCAATTTGAGTTGCGGGCAGGCAACGGACATTGCTTGGAAATCCACCGACGCCGCGGACGCTTCTATCGCTGGGATCGGACAAGTGCCCGATCGCGGGGATCGGAGTGTGACACCCACGCATGACACCACGTATGTGCTGACCGCGAAGGGTCCGGGAGGCGAAGCAACGCAGAGTGTGACGGTGCACGTTGACGCGACCCCGATGGCCACTGTTGCCCTCAGTCAGCCGGAGATCCGTTACCACAAAATTGGCGACAAAGTAGTGGAGCAAGATACGGCCACGGTTGACTGGTCTGCTTCCAACGCGAATTCGGCCAGGATAGAGCCTTTCGACAGTAATGCGATTAGCGGGAGCCGGACGGTGATTGCCGATCCCAAGCAGACGAGTATGGGGCCGGTCTACGAAACCCGGACCTTCACATTTACCGCTACAAATGCCTGTGGCGGGCAGACCACCAAAACGGCAACCCTGCGTGTCGTAGGTTCCATCGATCCGCCGCCCTCAACAACTTTGCTCAGTGTTTTCTATCCCACGGCCTACCCCACGAAACACCATCCGAAAGTCGGTCTTCTGACAGAGGAGAAGATGACTCTCGACAATATCGCGACGCAATTCAAAAACTTCGGCCTGTACGAACACAACGCCAGCCTGGTAGTCATTGGATATGCCGACGTGCGTGGCTCGCGCAAGTACAACACTGCACTTAGTGAGCGCCGAGCTGCCCTCATCCGGGACTACTTGGTCTCCAAGGGAATTCCAGCCGACGAGATCAAGATCGGCGCCGAAGGAAAAGATAAGCAACTCGATCAAAAGATGGCGGAAACGCTCCTCGCCAAGAATAATCCAAAGCCAGCCAAGTGGATGGTTAAGGACAAGAAGATCACCTGGCTTGCCTTCAACCGCCGCGCCGACCTTGTCCTGGAACCCACCGGTCAGCAATCCGCGAAAATCTATCCGGCTGACGCTCCTGATGCGCGGATCGTCTGGCAGCGGCGTGAACCTCAGCTGAAGAAAGTCGAGATGCTGTCAAAAGCACCGACAGCCAGCGTCCAGCAGGCGCGGGCGGCTAATTCGGGGAACTGAAGAGGTCTTTCGAATCTCTCCCCTCGGGTAGCCTGGCGTTCACCGGGACCGGCGCTCTGGCTGTCAAAAGGTTGGAGCGCCGAAGGAATGCCGGCTGCCCGAGATGGAGGTGGGAATTCCATTCGATGGTTCATCCCGGAGACTAAGGAGGATTAAATAATGCGACTCTCTCTGAGAGCTATGGCAATTGCGGCTGGGCTCCTGTGGGGCGGGGCCATACTGTGCGTCGGTTTGATCAATCTAGTAGACGCAAACTACGGCACCAACTTCATTCAGCTGACCAGTTCCGTTTATCCCTGGTTTCACGCATCACGGACCATTGGAAATGTCGTTATCGGGACAGTGGATGGGTTCATCGACGGCGCGTTCGCTGGAATGATTTTTGCCTGGTTGTATAACGCGGTTACAAGCATTCCAACGCACACAGAACATGCCAGCGCAGGTTTGTCCCGCAACTGAGGGACGTGGCAACAATTGCGTCTGGGACTGTGGTGACCGCGCGTAGAGGCCAGCCAGTCCTTCAGACAATCAACCGTCCCCGAGCGCAACCGTAAGCATAGGGCAGCAAGGCGAAGCTCGCGGGTGGGTTGATGAGGAGATTCTAAGGCGCCCCGCCGGTTTCAGGGGAACAGGAGGCAACTATGCAGGAAAAAGGCGTGGTCAGACACCAAACGGCGGAGCCGCCGATTGTGATCAGGACGACAGGCCTGAGCGTCGAGGCAAAGGAGATGCTCGACGCAATTGCCAGACGAGCCTACGAGATATTTGAAGCGAAAGGGAGAGCCAGAGGACATGACCTCGAAAACTGGTTTGAAGCGGAGTCGGAGTTATTTGAACGAACGCGCGTCGACGTTAAGGAGACCCCTGAAGGATTGACCGTCCTTGCCGATGTGCGCCACTTTGCACCCAAGGAATTGGAGGTTGACCTGGAACCGCGGCGGGTGACGATCATCGGTAAGCATCAAAGCCAAGCCGAACGAAAAACTGATACAAGCTACCTGTCGGAAAAACACACGGCTCGATTGCTCCACTCCCTGCAGCTCCCCGTGGAGATTGACACGCATCGTGCGAGCGCGCGGCTTAAGAAGGGAATTCTCGAGCTGGATGTGAAGAAGGCATTGGCCGAGGAGAGGAAGACTTCGCAGGCGATTCCAGGTGGGGTTACCCACTGAAAGAACAGCCCATTTGTACCGCGTATACGAAATCTTCGAAGTTATGCCGAATGGCTCACCGCAAAGGGTCACCGTCGTCTCCGGATTGGAGTTTGCTAAAGCAGCGCTTCAGCGTCTGGCGAACCAAACGAATAATGAATGCTTTGCTGCCGACGCAAAAACCCGACAAGTTGTGATCCAGATGAACGTGGCTTCGGCAAACGGTTTGCCGCGCCCAACTCTCGATTAGCCTTTTCCGCTTATTCGCACCCGCAGGCGGGACTGTTCGTTTCTTTCGGTCGTTTTTCTGTTGGAAACGGATCTCGAAGCCGGACGGTGGCTTTTTGCCGCGCGGTTCTGTTTCAAAATCGCCGTGATCGAGTCGACTAGTCCCTGCCCGCTTGCATGGAGTTCGTGCAGCCGTTCCCCAACGACGTGCTCCAACGCCGCCCGACCGCGCGGGAGCAACATGACAAGTACTTCGCGCTGGTCACGGATGTTGCGATAACGGCGGACACAGCCGCGTTCCTCGAGGCGGTCGACCAAACCAACAACACTATGGTGCTTCAGATAGAGGCGTTCCGCCAATCGACCGATCGTCGCATCACTTTGATGGGGAAGCGCACGAAGAGCGAGGAGGAGTTGATATTGTTGTGGTTCCAGGTCGGCGGCCGAGGCGGCCTCATCGCTACCCCGAAGGAACTGGCGGATACGATGGCGCACTTCCGCCAGGGCGGCGTAGTCTGAATCGCGGATATTTCTACCTCTCCTCATAGTATAATTATATCGCAATACGATATATAGTCAAGCCCCAATACATCGTTCCAATCTGATTACGCATCTAAACATACAGAAGGATTCCAGATGTATGAAAGGGATGCAACTGTAGTACTTGAGGAGAAGTCGAGCAAACAGGCACCCGTACCGAAACTTCATGGACCTGGCTGTCACCCTCCAAACGACAAACCGATTATTTCGGCTAATCTTTCAGCCGGAATGCTGGAAAACAACAGAATGAAACGGCCGAGGAGGGCGATCGACTTTTTCCTTTCCATGGCCGGACACGGTTTGCTGTTGGCCACCGCGATTCTGCTTCCGTTGTATTTCAGCGACGCAATAGATTTGTATCAGATGCAAATGACATATTTGGTGTCGCCGCCCTTGCCGCCCCCGCCCCCTGCGCCAGCATCGGTGGTTCGCTCCATCCCGCGCACGAAAAGCTTCTTTTCCAACAACAAGCTCTATGCACCACGCGTGATTCCGAAGCACATCGTGCAGGTGAAGGATCTTCCGAGCGCGCCCCAAGCGATTGCAGGAGTACCAGGAGGGGTTATCGGTGGCGTTCCTGGTGGTCAGCTGGGTGGAGTGATAGGAGGAATTTTGGGTGACATGGGAACAGCGGTACCGTTGCCGTCTCCTCCGAAACCCGTAGCGCATCGCGGGCCTTACGTCGTGGGGGGCAAAGTTCAGCCCCCACGGATCATTCAGCAAGTTCAGCCGATCTACCCGATTCTGGCCAAAGCGGTTCATGTCCACGGTGATGTCGTAATTGATAGCGTGATCGACGCAAACGGTAATGTCACCCAAATGAAGCTCGTGTCAGGAAATCCGCTGCTCGTGACCGCGGCATTCGACGCTGTCGGGCAGTGGAAGTATCAGCCAACTCTGCTCAATGGGACCCCGGTTGCGGTTGAAATGCAAGTGACGGTTCATTTCAATCTTGCAAGCTGATTTGCCAGCGAGCGCGATCCCGAGGAGTTCTACTTCGGCTGGCTGGCTGCCTGCTATTAAGAAAGCTTCCATAAAAAATTAGAGTCAAATATGCCGCGAGATTTCTAAGGTCGCTCTCACTCCTCTGCTTTCGCACTGCCTGCGACGCGGTGCTTGATGGCGGTGAGGCGTTGGTCGTCACGTCAGTCGCAATGAACACAGCGATTCTGATGGTGTAGTTTGTTATATCGTTATACGATATAAATAGGATTGTAAGTAAAAATGGAAGGGCGGAGCGGAGAACTTGGGTCTGACAAAGTCGGCTCTGACGATCGAAAGATCTCCATGCTCATACAGGCGAGAACGTGCCAGAAGTAGAGAGTAACGTCAAAGGGCAATGGTGGGGAAAACCAGTTGTCCATTGGTTCCCACGCATTCGCGAACGCGAGGAGCAAGTTTTTCTGTTTTTGACCCTCGTCATTGGCGCGCTGACCGGTCTTGCTGTTGTAGCGTTCATCCTGGTAACGGAACGTCTGGGCATGCACCTCTATCCGATTGGGAGCGCGGCTTGGCGTCGCGTGCTGATTCCAGTTCTCGGTTCTCTCGGCATGGGGTATCTGCTCTATCGTTATTTCCCCGACGCTCGTGGCAGCGGCGTGCCGCAAACGAAGGCGGCGTTATTTGCGCGGGAAGGCCGCATCACCCTCAGCACTGTCTTGGGCAAATTCTTTTGCACCGCAGCGACTCTAGCTAGCGGTATTCCTCTGGGGCGCGAAGGACCCTCGGTACAGGTTGGAGGCGGGATTGCTTCAGTGCTTGGCCGCTATCTCGGATTGAGCTCGGAACGGGTCAAAGCACTCATTCCCGTCGGTGCCTCCGCCGCTATCGCCGCAGCGTTCAACACTCCACTGGCCGCAGTTGTGTTCTCGCTCGAAGAGATCACCGGCGATCTTCACGCGCCCATATTGGGTTCCGTGGTCCTGGCATCAGCAACCTCGTGGGTGGTCCTGAGGGTTCTGCTTGGAAACCATCCTCTGTTCCAGGTACCTCAATATGAAGTCGCAAATCCGTTGGAATTCGGGATATATGCGGTGTTGGGCGTAGTTGGCGGCTTGGTTTCCGTTGCATTCACGAAACTTCTGTTGCGAACGCGGGAATGGTTCATGGGCCTGCCGAAAAAAACGGTTTGGTTCCAGCCGGTCGCAGGTGGCGTACTTGTTGGTGTGATAGCCCTATTTGTGCCACAAGTTTTGGGAGTCGGCTACGGGTACGTCGGAGACGCACTAAACGGGAGAATGGCCCTCGGCATCATGGCCCTCCTGGTTGTCTTGAAGCTTTTTGCGGTCACAACCAGCTATGGATCAGGTAATGCGGGAGGTATTTTCGGGCCCAGCCTTTTCATCGGAGCGATGCTGGGTGGAACAGTGGGAGGCATTGCACACCACTTCTTGCCACAGTACACCGCCTCGGCAGGAGCATACGCGTTAGTGGGCATGGGAACTCTTTTTGCTGGCATCATCCGGGCCCCGATGACTTCGGTGCTGATGATCTTTGAAACGACGCAGGACTATGCCGTCATTGTTCCCCTCATGATTTCGAATCTCGTCAGTTTCTTCATTTCTGCGCGTTTGCAGCGAGAGCCTATCTACGATGTGCTGGCCTATCAGGACGGAATTCACCTGCCGAGCGCCGCCACACGCCACCAACGAGGAGGACGTCAAGTGGTACATTTGATGCGATCGCCAGCGGAAACTCTGCCTAGCGCGATTTCCCTGGGCGAGGCCCTTCAATTGGCGCTCATTAGTAGCTACCGATGCTGGCCGATATGCGATGACAAGGGAGTGGTTGGCGTGTTGAGCAAGCGAAGTCTTGAACGAGCCGCCAATGAACATGGAATGGCCAAGCAGCTCTCTGAACTGGTAAACGCGCAAACGTTTCCTCATCTTCATGCCGATCAGTCGCTTCAAACGGCTTTGGAACGCATGGGGGGAGCCCGTGTCGATCTCTTGCCCGTAGTGAGCCGAGCCGATGTACACAAGTTGGAGGGTGTGGTGCTCCTGCGTGATGTCTTGGATTCCTACGGAATTGGCGCAGAGAAGGAGGACTGAGCCCAACGGGGGACTGATTCGAGGCCCCCTCCGATGTTGGTTTCTGGATGGGGTAAGTCATGAGAACAGGAATTCAGAAGTCTTTCAAGATTCTTGCGCCCGGCAACTCCTTGCGCAGGAGAACAGCTTATAGCCTGGCCCTTGTGAGGCTGATTCTGGCCCCGGTGATTTTCCTGACGGTCTACTACCTCTTCCAGATGGGTTGGATCGTCGATCGTATCGTGAATACGGATGCACCAGCCGCCACTCTCGCGCAGGAGGCCTCCATCGAGATGTTGGAGGCGCGCCGAGCCGAACGGAATTACCTGCTTCTTCACGATGCAATTTATCTGGAGACGAACCGCGAAGCTCTGGACAAGACTCGGCAGATTTTGGAAAACATACAAAATCTTGAGACTGGCGACCAGGGCGCATTGCAAAAAGCGTCCGACGCTCTCTCGCTCTACCGCCAACAATTTGCGTCGGCGGTATCTGCCTTGGATCTGCCCGGACAAAGACCTGCAGACCGCTTCCAGGCTGTGGTGAGAGATTATGAGCGGGACCTGAACGACCTATTGAAGAGTTCCAGGCGTACCAAGCGGGAACGCCTCATGGAGGAACTTCGCAAACGCGTGAGCTCGTTTGATGCTCAGATTTCGAAAACCGTCCAGAAGGGGAATCCCGACCTGCAAAGCGTTACGGAAGAGCTTGAAAGCTCCAGCCAGCAGATCTTGCTGGAAGCGTCCGCTGTGGAATCTGTGAATTGGGGCCGAGTCCAAAGTGACCACGCCGAAGCCGGACATCTTGTCCGGGAGGCAGAATGGGCACTGGGAATTGTTTCTGTTGTGACCTTGCTCGTTAGCGTATGGGTCAGCTATGCCTTGCCGCGTCAGGTGATCAAGCCCCTCCTGAATCTGAAGGAAGCCGTTGATCATGCGGCTACAGGAAGCTATGAAATCGAGTTCGAGGTGCAGGGGAGGGGCGAAATCGTCGAACTTGTGGAGAGCTTGCGACGTTTGCTTGCGGCAGTGCGACAAAAGGCATAAGCAAGAAAAAAATCCGCGCCGCGGAAGTCCAACATAGCACGGAAGGCGAAAGGATCCAGGCTTTTACGTATTGTCAAGCGACCCGTTTGTTCGATCCTGAGGAACCACCCTGGTTTCGGGTTAGCCGCGCCGGGACTCCTTCGTGGAATCTTCAGTTGGGAAAGAAGAGCATGGGTAATCACGGCGAGGCGTTGAGAAACTGCACCAAGGGGTGGCGGATTCGTAGTTGAGCGCAGACGACGATGTGTCTAGGTGAAGCCAATCTTGCGTGAAATAACGAAATTTCTGATCGGCCTTGTTCTGAGCTTGGCTCTTCTGACATGGGTTACCACTGTTGTTGTGCAACGCACAACGCAGAAATGGTTTGAGAATGACGTCCGCCTTCGGGCGGAACTTGTCGTGAGTGGAGCGCGGGAAGCTCTGAGCGCGCATTGGGCCAGAGACGACCGGAGAGAGTTGGAGAGAATGCTCGGAGAAATTACGAGAGACGAGCGGATCATGGCCGCGGCTGCTTGCACTTGGGAGTTGACACTGCTAACGAGGACTCCCGGTTTTCCAGGACAATTTTCCTGCAAAGACATCGGTGTCCATCTGAGGAATCCTGATGATGCGCAAGGCCAAGCGCAGCGGCCTTGGCACGAGTCCGCTTCTCTGCCTGGGGGATCGGTGCTCGTCAGCGCGATTCCCGTCGAAAATGCCGGGCGAGCGCTCGGATTCATAATCCTGATCCACGATCTCAGTTATGCTGAGCGCCGTGAAGCAGCGACGCGACGGTTCGTGTTTTTCTCATTCGGGTTTCTGGCTCTACTGGCATCTGTCGTTACGATCGTTGTTGCCCGCTTCTCGTGGCGGGGTTGGAGTGCTGAAATCCGCCGCCTGGCCCGCGGTGAGCAACCCAAGCGTCCTGAGTTTCAGCCGATCTTGCGGGATGTCCGTGACTTAGTTGATGCCATTATGGTGGAACGGGAGACAGAACTCGAGGGTGGCGCTTGGACGCCTCAGCGGCTCAAGCTGACGCTGACCCGTCACCTGCACGGGGAAAAGGTGGTCATCGTAGCGAACCGTGAGCCCTACATTCACGAACGCAGGAATGACGGTAGCATCGAAGTTCAGCACCCTGCAAGCGGGCTGGTCACGGCCCTTGAGCCCGTGATGCATGCATGCTCCGGTGTTTGGGTCGCCCACGGAAGCGGCTCCGCAGACCAAGACGTGACTGACCGGAGCGGACATATTCGTGTGCCGCCTGGAGAGGAGTCTTATAACCTGCGACGACTGTGGCTTTCGAACGAGGAGGAACAGGGGTACTACTACGGGTTCGCGAATGAAGGTTTGTGGCCCCTTTGCCATTTAGCCCATGCACGTCCGACGTTTCGGACGGAAGATTGGCGTTACTACCAGGCCGTCAATCAAAAGTTCGCAGATGCGGCTCGTGAGGAAGTGGATTCCGGGGACCCGATAATCCTCGTCCAGGACTACCACTTTGCGCTCGTGCCGCGCTTGATCCGCGAGCGCCTGCCCCATGCCACTGCGCTCATGTTTTGGCATATTCCGTGGCCCAATTCCGAGCGATTTGGAATCTGTCCCTGGCGCAAAGAGATTCTGCTGGGCATGCTGGGAAACAGCATCATTGGCTTCCATACCCAGTTTCACTGCAATAATTTCATGGAATGCGTTGATCGTTTCCTCGAGTGCCGCGTCGATCGCGAGCAAAACGCCGTTATTCAGAATGAGCGCGCAACTCTCGTTCGCCCTTATCCGATCTCTCTTGAATGGCCGGTCCACTGGCTGAGAAGTGTGCCATCTCCAGAGGAGTGCCGAGCTAGTGTTATCACAGAACACGGACTGGACGCGGACGCTTTGCTTGGAGTTGGCGTCGACCGTCTCGACTACACGAAGGGCGTCGAGGAGCGCTTCCTGGCAGTGGAGCGGCTGCTCGAGCAGCACCCCGAGCTGCAGGGGCGTTTCGTGTTCATTCAACTAGCGGCTCCGAGCCGCACGCTGATTGAGCGTTACCGCCAACTGAACGAAACGGTCGAGCAATTAGCTGCCCGCATAAACGAGCGATTTGCGCATGGTTCCTACCGGCCGATCATTCTACATAGAGTCCATCATGAACCACCGACAGTGTTTCGATATTATCGGGCGGCGGACCTATGCTACGTGTCCAGCCTCCATGACGGAATGAACCTGGTAGCTAAAGAGTTCGTGGCGGCTCGGGAGGATGAGTGCGGTGTCCTCGTCCTAAGCCAATTCACGGGCGCCGCGCGTGAGTTGACAGAAGCACTCATAGTCAACCCCTATGACATTGATGAGGCCAGCTCAGCACTGGCCACGGCGCTCAGTATGTCGCCTAACGAGCAGAGAGAGCGAATCCGCTCCATGCGCGCTTTCCTCGCAGAATTCAATGTATACCGGTGGGCGGGACGCATGTTGGTGGACGCAGCGCGTCTCCGGCGCCGGGAACGGTTGAGTGGTCGTCTGACGGAACATTGGTTGGGCTCGAGTCGGGTCTGATGTGCACGTCCGTCTTGTGACAGCTTCTCACTCTAAAGAGAACCACATTAGGGGCATGTGTTACGGGAGTTGGTTCTTCCGAACGCCTTCAACTGCCGAGAACCACGGTCTTTTGACGGCACGACGCCTGATGAATCCGCCCGTCAGGGAGAATCGAGACACGGTAGTCATATGGTTGGAGCCCCGGTTATAGTCATCGGGCGCGGGGTTGTTCTCCTCTTGAGTTGAAAATGCTTGTTCAGAAGAAATCACACACCGGAATCACAGCTATGGGCATCTTCCTTTTCTTCGGAGCAACCATGGCTTCACTCGCCGGAGTCGCGCTGATCTGGCGGGGCACCATTCTTGACCGCATGTGGGCTATCAATGCGCCTGCGTACAGACAGCTGGCACCTTTCGGGAAAACAGTCGGGATACCTTTTCTACTGCTTGGGGCAACTCTGGTGGTTGCTGCCACGGGCTGGTTCGGACACCGCCTCTGGGGGTGGCGACTGGCGGTGGCCATCATCGCAACCGAGGTTTTGGGAAACATAGTGAATGCCTTCATGGAGGATGCTGTTAGAGGCGGCGTCGGCTTCGTAATTTCTGGGGCTCTGCTCGTCTATCTTCTGCGCCCGGAGGTCAGAGGGGTTTTTGCAAGTGGCGATGCGCCGAGCCTTCATTTAAAGAATTCGGGCACTGGGAAAGTGGTGCGTTTCTGAGATGACGCCAACCTCCGGCATAGAATTCTTGGTTTGGCTGCTCATCGCCGCCGCGATCATCGCGATGCTGGCGAAACGCCTGAGGATTCCATACACAGTATCCCTGGTCTTGGGCGGCTTGCTCCTGGGAGTCATTCAGCTTCCTATCTTGTCGCCCCTGCAACCCGGTCACCGTCCCGATTGGCTGACGCCCGATGTGATTTTGATATTGTTTCTTCCGGCGCTGGTCTTCGAAGGTAGCGTGAAGCTGGACGTGCGGGAGTTGCTTCGCAATTCCGTACCCCTGTTGCTGCTCGCCAACGTAGGTGTGCTCCTCGCCGCCCTTGTCACCGGATACCTTGTGCATTGGTTGATCGGTTTGCCTGTGCTCATTGCACTTCTTTTCGGGTGCATCATCTCTGCCACGGATCCCATTTCTGTGCTGGCCATCTTCAAGGATCTGAGAGTAGACAAGCGGTTGTCCCTGATCATGGAGGGAGAGAGCCTTCTCAACGATGGAACGGCAGTCGTTCTCTTTGGCATCCTGTTCGGAGCTATCGTTGCGGAAAAGCTGACAGTGCCGAAAGGTATCGAGCAGTATTTCCTAGCTGTGGCCGGTGGAGTGGTCTTGGGGGCAACTCTAGGGTACCTGGCGAGCCGCATTACCGGGACGGTGGATGATCCCCAGATTGAGATTACTCTGACAACCATCCTTGCGTACGGCAGCTATCTGCTCGCGTTTCACCTGCA